>MDTA01134114.1_pt1 | contig 12691 bp, 13 predicted proteins | sample 811151 | NCBI WGS metagenome assembly MDTA01 (sample SAMN05326648, study PRJNA326480) | marine metagenome | isolation source: seawater | place: Indian Ocean: South | collected 2010
GAATAAAATTTGATTTTTTAATATTAAAAGTCTTAATTTTATATCATATTTGATTACTAAATATAAGATGATTATTATTTGTAAGGCAGAAAATGTTGAAGAAAATCGTTATAAAAGGCGCTAAAGAACACAACTTAAAAAATGTTTCTCTGGAGATTCCAAAAGAGAAGTTAGTTGTCATAACTGGTCTCTCTGGATCAGGCAAATCATCTTTAGCCTTTGACACAATTTATGCTGAGGGACAAAGAAGATATGTAGAAAGTCTGTCATCTTACGCTAGACAGTTTTTAGATAAAATGAAAAAACCCAATGTGGATTTCATTGAGGGTTTAAGCCCTGCTATTTCAATAGAACAGAAAAATACATCTAAAAATCCTAGATCAACAGTCGCTACCGTAACAGAAATATACGACTATATGAGAGTTTTATTTGCTAGAGTCGGGGTACCATATTCACCCTTCACAGGAAAACCAATTAAATCCCAATCAATTACTGAAATGGTTGATAAAATAAAAAAAATACCAAAAAATAACACCATTTATATTATTGCACCAATAGTTAGAGGTCGAAAAGGTGAATATAAAAAAGAAATATTAAATTATAAAAAAAGAGGTTTTTCCAAAATTAAAGTCGATGGGAATTATATGAGCATTGATGAATTTCCTAATTTAAATAAGAAAATAAAACATGATATTTCTATAGTAGTTGATAGAATAATATTAAACTCTAGTTTAGGTAATAGGTTGGCTGATAGCGTTGAAACAGCAGTTAATCTTTCTGATGGATTACTGTCAGTAGAATACGAAAATGAGACTTTACCAAAAAAATATAGAAAAAAAGAGACGATTACTTTTTCATCTAAATTTTCGTGTCCAGAAAGTGGCTTTACCATTGAGGAAATTGAGCCTAGGTTATTTTCATTTAATTCACCATATGGTGCTTGTGAAGAATGTGAAGGAATAGGACATAATCTTAATGTAGATCCTAATTTAGTAATATCAAATCCAAAAAAAAGTCTGCAAGATGGTGTAATAGAGCCATGGTCAAAATCTTCCTCGTTGTATTACGCTCAAACACTAGCCTCAATTGCGAAACATTATAAAATTTCACTCTCTGATCCTTGGAAAAAAATTCCAAAAAAAATTCAAGATGTTATTTTATATGGGTCAGATGATGAGGAAATTAAATTTTCTTATGATGATGGTTACGAAGCATATACAACTAAAAAATCATTCGAAGGCGTCATTAATAATTTAGAAAGAAGATATCTAGAAACAGACAGTGAGTGGAAAAGAGAGGAAATTGCTCAATATCAAAGTGAAACAGATTGTGAAAAATGTAAAGGTATGCGGCTAAAAGATGAAGCTTTATGTGTAAAAATTGATAATCTTAATATAAGTGAGGTAACTGAAAAATCAATTGATATAGCTCAAAAATGGTTTGCGAATTTAGAAAATATTTTTAATGAAAAAGAGAATAAAATTGCTCAACATATACTTAAAGAAATTAATGAGAGATTAAATTTTTTACTAAACGTTGGTTTAAATTATTTAACATTATCAAGAGAGTCAGGAACACTTTCAGGTGGTGAAGCACAAAGAATAAGGTTGGCTTCTCAAATTGGATCAGGTTTAACAGGAGTACTATATGTTCTGGATGAGCCATCTATTGGTTTACATCAAAGAGATAATAAAAAGTTAATAGCATCATTAAAAAAATTACGGGATCTTGGTAACACTGTAATTGTAGTAGAACATGATATTGAAACTATGGAAAGTTCTGATCACATAATTGATATAGGTCCAGAAGCTGGTTCAAAAGGAGGTCAAATCGTTGCAGAAGGTGAAGTTAAACAAATAATTCAAAATGAAACGAGTATCACAGGAGATTATTTATCTGGTAAAAAATTTATTCCTATACCAAAAAAAAGAAGAACAGCTAAAAATGGAAGATTTATTGAAATTAGTGGTGCAAGTGGCAATAATTTAAAAAAAGTAAATTTAAAAATACCAGTTGGAACATTTACTTGTGTTACTGGCGTTTCTGGAAGTGGAAAATCAACTTTAATACTTCACACTTTGTACAATGCTTTTAATTTGATGTTAAATAAAAATAAGAGCCGTAAAGTACCTAAAGCATTCACAGGTTTTAAAGGAACAGAATTAATTGATAAAATTATAGATATTGATCAATCTCCAATTGGGAGAACACCAAGATCAAATCCTGCTACTTATACTGGTGCATTTGGTCCGATAAGAGAATGGTTTGCTGCGTTACCAGAATCAAAAGCAAGAGGTTACAAAGTTGGGCGATATTCTTTTAACGTTAAAGGTGGAAGGTGTGAAACGTGTGAGGGAGATGGAGTACTAACCTATGAAATGCATTTTTTACCGGATGTTTTTATACCCTGTGATACATGTAAAGGAGCAAGATATAATAGAGAAACACTAGAAATAAGATTTAAAGGGAAAAATATAGCTGACGTATTAGATATGACAGTAGATGAAGGGTGTGATTTCTTTGAAAATATTCAAAATATTAAATCAAAGTTAATCACACTCAAACACGTTGGCCTTGGGTATATGAAGATTGGTCAACAAGCAACAACCTTGTCTGGTGGAGAGGCTCAAAGAATAAAGCTAGCTAAAGAACTTTCAAAAAGACCGACAGGACGAACATTGTATATATTAGACGAGCCAACAACTGGTTTGCATTCACATGATATAAAAAAATTGTTAGAAATATTGCAGGCTTTTGCGAATACCGGAAATACGGTTGTAGTTATAGAACACAATTTAGATGTGATTAAAACGGCAGATCATATAATTGATATGGGACCAGAAGGAGGCATTAATGGAGGCAAAATAATTGCTGAAGGTACTCCAGAAAAAGTCTCATCTTCAAAGGATAGTTATACTGGTAAGTTTATTAAAGAAATAATTGGAAACGGGTCCATGAAAAAGACTGCGTAACATTTCAATTTATGATATAAGGAATCATGACTAGTATCTTTCAATCACTATCAAAAACAGTACATTTATCATTAGGAGTAGCTGTTTTACTGTTACTTGGTCTTCATTTTTTTGGAGATGGGTTTGCATTTGATAGATATTTTTTAAGTTGGTTGTTTAGATATCTTCACGTTATCACGGGAATAATGTGGATAGGCTTATTGTGGTATTTTAACTTTGTACAAATCCCTTCAATGCCAAACATACCAGACGACCAGAAGCCAGCCATTGGTAAAGTTATAGCTCCGAAGGCATTATTTTGGTTTAGATGGGCTGCTTTAGGCACAATCATTACAGGTCTGATTGTTGCTTATCTACAAGGATATGTGCATCAAGCAATGACATTAGGTATTGGAAGTGGAGACTCAAAAAGTACTGCGATCGGTATAGGAATGTGGTTGGGTATTATAATGGCTTACAATGTTTGGTTTGTAATTTGGCCAAATCAAAAAAAAGCTTTAGGAATAGTCGATTGTTTACCAGATGAAAAAATGAAATCGGCTAAAACAGCTATGATATTTTCGAGAGCAAATACACTTCTATCTTTCCCTATGTTGCTTTCAATGGTGGCTGCACAAAATCTTTACTAACTAAGGTACAATTTTTTCATCCTCTTTTTCTAAAGTTTTATAAGATACTTTAAAAAACTTTAGTATTGGTGATGCTACAAAAATTGAGGAATATGTACCTATTAAGACTCCTAAAATCATTGCGAATGAGAAGCCTCTTAAAATTTCACCGCCCAAAATATAAATTGAAATCAATGCTAAAAGGGTTGTAACAGAAGTTATAATTGTTCTAGCTAAAGTTTCATTGATTGATAAGTTGGCAACATCACTGATGCTTATTTTGGTATATTTAAATAAATTTTCTCTGATGCGGTCGTATATGACTACTGTATCATTCATTGAATAACCAACAATAGTAAGTACAGCAGCAATAATTGAAAGATTTATCTCTAATGATAAAAATGAAAATATTCCTAATGTAATGATCACATCATGAAACAGAGCAATAATTGAACCAACACTAAACTGCCATTCAAATCGTACCCATATGTAAAAAAGCATGGCAGCTAAAGCTAAAGAAATTGCAATTATTGATGATTTAAGCAATTCAGCACTTACCTTAGGACCAACATTTTCTACTCTTCTAAAATCTACTTCTGAATTTAGACTACTTGAAAGTATTTTTTTTATTTTTGGAATTATATTGTTGTTATCGATATTTTTTTGCTCTACTTTTATTAAATAGTCTCCATCTTTACCAAAATTTTTTACATTTACATCCCCTAGGTCCATAGAATTTAAAGAGTCTCTAATAGATGATGTTTGAACACTGGCTTCTGTTCTTAATTCTATTAAAGTCCCACCTTTGAAATCAATACCATAATTTAAGCCTTTAAATATAATGAAAATCAAGCTGATAACAAAAAGTGTAATCGATACAATATTTGCTTTTTTAAATTTTGAAACGAAGTTTATATTTTTAATCATTATATCTTAATTTCTTTATTACTACTTTTTAAAACGATTATTGAGGTTAAATGTCTTGCTAAAAAATAAGCTGTAAATAATGTAGTAATAATTCCAATACCAAGAGTAATAGCAAATCCTTTTACAGGACCCGACCCAAAAGCAAAAAGTATAATAGCAGCTATTAAAGTTGTTATATTGGCATCTAAAACTGTTATTTTTGCTTTTGAATATCCTGCGTCAAAAGCATGAATAATTGATTTCTCAGTTTTAAGCTCCTCTTTTATTCTTTCAAATATAAGAACATTGGCGTCTACTGCCATTCCTACAGTTAAAATTATTCCAGCAATCCCAGGAAGGGTTAATGTAGCCTCTAAAATAGTTAAAACACCAGTTAACATAAATAAGTTAGCAATTAGGGCAATATTAGCAACTAGACCAAATAATTTGTATTTATAAAACATAAATAAAATTACTAAACAAAAACCTACAATTAACGAGGTGATACCAGATTTTATAGAGTCTTCTCCTAAATCTGGCCCAACAGTTCTCTCTTCAACAATATCCAGGGGAGTCGGTAATGCTCCAGACCTTAATAATAAAGCTAAATCGGTTGCCTCTTGAAATGTAAAATTTCCGGAAATCATTCCACTGCCCGATGTGATAGGTTCATTTATATTTGGGGCACTAATAATCTTACCATCTAAAATTATTGCTAATCTTTTTCCAACATTATCTGTTGTTGCTCTCCCAAATTTTTGTGCACCCAATCTATCCAAAGTAAATGATACGGTTGGTTCATTTCTTTGATTTTTAATACTTGGCTGAGCATCAATTAGATTGTTACCGCTCATTATTACCCTTTTACTTATTTTTAATATTTCACCAGTTTCAGATATTAGTTCATCAACTCCGAATTCAGAATTTTCACTTACTAATCTAAAATTTAATTGAGCTGTTTTACCAAGAAGAGTTTTAATTCTATCAGGGTCTTTAAGACCTGGCAATTCAACTAATATTCTTTTTTCCACTCTTTGTAATATTGTGGGTTCTTTAGTCCCAACATCATCAATACGTCTTCTAACAATTTCTATTGACTGTTTTAACGCAGAATTATTTATTGTAAGCAATCCAAATTTTGAAAATAATATTTTTATATTTCCATCTTTGAGTTTTTTATAATCTAATTCATGAGATCTATAATTATCTATGTAAGTATTTGCTATGTTGTCTTTTTTTGAAAAAAAAATTAATTCAAATTTCTCGATATCACTTACTTTTAAACTTAAAGAGTCTTCTTCGATTTTAAAATTTGAATAGGTTAAACTATTATTTTTTAATAATTTTTTTATAGGAATAACTTTTGATTGTATTTTTTCAGATACTAATGCGTCAGAATTAATTTCTAATAAAAGATATGAGCCCCCTTGCAAATCTAACCCAAGATTTATTTTTTTATCAATAAATATGTTCTCTTCATTTTGAATATTTAAAACAGCAAAAATAGATGTTAAGAAAAAGATTAAGTAAATTAAAATGATATTTATTTTCGAAAAATTTAACACAAAAAAGAATTATTTTTTTACTTCTTCTTTTTTTAATAAGCTTGTGATAGTTGACTTAATAACCTGAACTTTAGTGCCCTCTCCTATTACCACCTCAATTCTATCATCTTCCATAATTCGATCCACTACTCCAATTATTCCACCTGATGTAATTATTTCGTCACCTCTTTTTAATGACTCAACCATTGCTTTATGATCTTTGACTCTCTTTTGCTGAGGTCTTATTAGGAAAAAGTAAAAAATTACAAAAATTAATATTAAAGGTATAAATTGTGCAATTCCTTGTCCGCTCATGAAGAGACAAATATAATAAATGTATTAATTTAACAAGTTAAATTTTATCAGATTTTATCCAAATTATTCATATATTTTTTTAAAACATTTGGAATTGTAACTGAGCCATCCTCATTCTGATTGTTTTCGATCAACGATATCATTAGCCTACCAACAGCTAATCCTGATCCATTTAAAGTAGCAACAAATTCACTGTTATTTTGTAATTTATATTTGGCATTCATTCTTCTAGCTTGAAAAGTACCACAAGATGAACAACTTGAAATTTCTCTGTAATTATTTTCTGAAGGTATCCAAGCCTCTATGTCGTAAGTTTTTTCAGCGCTAAAACCCATGTCACCAGATGATAATAAAACCACTCGAAATGGAATATCTAATTTTTCCAAAATACTTTTTGCACAGTTAAGCATACGATCGAGTTCTTTTATACAATTTTTAGGTTCTATTACGCTCACAAGTTCAACTTTGTAAAATTGATGTTGCCTCATCATTCCTTTAGTGTCTTTTCCATAACTACCTGCCTCTTTACGAAAACAAGGTGTCGATGCTACAAATCTCAGTGGTAACTGATTTTCTTGTAAAATAGAATTTTTAACAAGGTTGGTTAAAACAACTTCTGCTGTTGGAATTAAAAATTTCCTTAAATCAGAATTATCAAATTTGATCTCAAATTGATCATCCTCAAATTTTGGAAGCTGTCCTGTTCCAAACATGACATCTTCATTAACAATTAAAGGTGGAGAGATCTCAATATATTTAAATTCTTGAGTATGAACATCCATCATAAAATTTATCAATGCTCTTTCTAATAAAGCAAATTTATCTTTTAACACCACAAACCTTGAGCCAGATAATTTTATAGATGTCTCGAAATCAATCTGGAGTCCTTTTAAGCCAATTTCAGCATGTGACTTGGGTTTAAATAAAAACTTTTTTTTGTTACCAAAATTATTAACGACTTTATTTGATTTTTCATCTTTTCCTACAGGCACATCATCTAAAGCTATATTTGGTAAAAAATGTAATATTTTATCTAATCTTTTTTTAACATTGAGCTGATCATTAGTTTTTTTTAATATTTCCTCTGATAATTTTTTAGATTTCTCAAAATTTGATTTATCTTTTGTTTTCGATAATATTTTTTTTTCTTGTTCTAGTTTTTCTTTTTCATTAATTAATAATCTATTTTTAACATCTAGTTCTTCAAATTTATCGATATCAAATTCAAAATTTCTTTCTAAGAATTTCTGTTTATATTTTTTTAAATTTTTTCTGAGTTCTTTAATATTATGCATCTTCTAAGTTCTCTTTATTCTTTTTTTCAGTAAATCTTACTGTAAATATTGATAATTCATAAAGTAATAACAAAGGTATTGCTAGTCCAACCTGTGTTATTGGATCAGGTGGAGTAAGTATTGCAGCAACAGCAAAAATAATAACTATAACGTATCTTCTTCTTTTTTGTAAATAATCTGAATTAACTATACCTATTCGAGCTAATAAATTTAATAGTATGGGTAATTGAAAGCTGATACCAAATGCAAATATAAGTCTCATTATCAATGAAAGATACTCATTAACTTTTGCTTCAAGTTGTATAGGTAAAGTTTCACTAGAACCTATAGACTCAAATGATAAAAAAAACTTTATTGCTAATGGCATTACTAAGTAATAAACTAGAATTCCTCCTAATAAAAAAAGAATTGGCGTAGAAATTAAATAAGGTAAGATAGCTCTTTTTTCATTTTTATATAAACCAGGAGCTATAAATTTATATATTTGAATGAGTAATACTGGACTACCTAAAAAAATTGCAGCAAAAAAAGCAACTTTGATGTAAGTTATAAATGTTTCATGTAAAGCGGTAAAAATTAATCTTCTTGGACTCTTATCATTCTTTACTGCCTCTGCATAAGGTTCAACCAAAAAATTATAAATTTGTTCTGCAAAAATATATGAAATTATAAAAACAATAAAAATAAATATAAGGGAGTTTAATAATCTAGATCTTAATTCAACAAAATGACTTGAAAAAGAATTATTTTCCGCCATCTTTTTTTCTATCTTTATTATTTTTTTCGTCTTTTAGAATACCATCTTTCTCAAAATCAATTTCCTGTGTTGCTGATGAAACTTCTCTTTGGATATTACTAAAAGTATTTTTAAATTTTCCTATATATGTGCCTATTTTTTTAAGAGCTAAAGGAAATTCTTTTGGGCCTAGAACTAATATTGCAATGATAACAACTGATAAAATCTCTAACCATCCAATTTGAGGCATTTTGATTATTTATTTTCAGTGTCAGAATTATCCGACTTGGAATTATCATCCTGATTATTTATTGCACTGTCGTCGGACATGCCTTTTTTGAAGCTCTTAATACCTTTTGCTACATCACCCATCAAGCTAGATATTTTACCTCGTCCAAATAGTAAAACCACAAGAACAACTACTATTGCTATTTGCCAGAAACTAATTCCCATAATTTAAAATATATACAATAAAAAGACTTAAATAAATATCTTTATTTCTCTTCTTCAGGAGCTTTTTTGATGGCTTCATCTATATCTTCATAAATATTCTGTTTTTCTGTTATAGATTGCTCTTTAAAAAACTTGCCAGTTCCAAAAATTGATTTATCGATGCTTGAAGTATCGATAAGTCCGGCTGAACTTAATTCGTCAACTGTTGGCAAATCAGACAATTTTTGAATGTTGAAATGATTTAAAAAATTTTCTGTTGTAACGTATTGGATAGGTTTACCTGGGACATCTTTACGTCCAGATGGCCTAACCCAATCTAATTCGAGTAAAATTTCAAGTGTGTTTGTAGCAAATGATACACCTCTTATTTCTTCAATTTCAGATCTTGTAACTGGTTGATGATAAACAATAATAGCTAGGGTTTCTACTGTAGCTTTTGATAGTTTTTTATGAGTAGATTTTTGTAGAGCCATTAACTTAGAAAGATCCTCAGCTGTTCTAAAAGACCATTTATTTTTTATACATACTAAATTAATTCCTCTTTTTTTGTAAGTTTCTTGAAGATCATGTAATATTTTTTTTAGATTTGAAGTGGTTTGAACTCTTTTTTCTATAGTCTCAATATCCAGAGGTTCAGAAGCAGCAAAGAGTATAGCTTCAACCTTTCTCTCAAGTTTAGATGGGTAAGAAGGAAAATCTATTATATTGTTTTTTTTTTTATTTTTCATTTAAAGACTGTTTAATCATTAGTTTATCAAATATCTTTTTTTGTGTTGCTGATATCACTCCTTCTTTGACGAGCTCTAAAGTTGCAGCAAAAATTCCTGCGACACCTGTTTTTTTCATTTTATTTTTACGATAAAACTCCGGAATTAATTCATAAATATTTTTCCAATCAATTATTTGATCAATATTTTCTTTTATATGTTTAATGCCTTGTTCAGTTGTAAAAACAGGTAGTTTTGGAATACTTATATTTTGAAAAGTCTTTTGCATTTGAATGCCAGAATAAGTTTTAAGTAACTCGTAAAGAGAAATATTGTATACTGGAGTATTAATTGATCTTATTCCGCCCTTCATGCCTCTTGTAAATATATGAATACCTAGTCTTTTTTTTTGAAGCATTTGATCTGACAAAATACGAATTAATTCAAGCTTTTTTAATTGTAGTTTTAATTTTTCTGCGACCTCTATCGCTTTAAAATCATCCTCATCATCTTCAGGTAATAGTAATTTTGATTTTAAATATGCAAGCCAAGTGGCCATTAAAAGAAATTCGGAAGCTATTTCTAGATTTAATTTTTTATTTGTTTTAATAAATTCAAGGAATTGGTCAGCTAAAATTGTAATTGAAATTTCAGCTAAATTTACTTTTTGTGTTTTTGCTAAATCAAGTAATACTTCTAATGGACCACTAAAATTTGGTATCTCTACGGATATACTATTAGAGTTTTTTGATTCCATTTTCAATTTTACCCTAAAAATTTAAAAAATTCTGATGTTTTTTTTGACGTAAAGTCATCGATATATGGCAATGTTTTGATCAATTTAAAGTTGTCATTTATATTTCCGGCACAATAAAGAATAATATTACAACCTGCTTCAATTGATTTTTTTGCATTTGTTACCAAATCTGATGATAAAGCTTTCATCGAGATATCATCTGAGATCAAAATTCCTTTAAATCTGATTTTTTTTCTTATTATATTTTTGATAATCTTTTTAGATTGAGTTGCAACATTTTTTTTGTCGATTTCTGAATAAACAATATGTGCAGTCATTGCTATTTTTGCTTTTGATGATTTAAAAGGATAAAAATCTATTTCATCAAGTTTTTTTAAACTTGCTGAAACTTTAGGTTTTTTTTTATGACTGTCCGAAGAAGCAGCACCATGTCCTGGGATATGCTTAATAACAGATGCAATTTTATTTAAATGAAGAAATTTAACAGTTTCTTTTCCTAATTCTTTTACAATTTTTTGATTATTTGAAAAACTTCTTTTGCCAATTACTTTATGAGTATTTTTTCTAATAACATCAAGTACAGGTATAGTATTTATGTTTATGCCTAAATCTTTTAAAATTTTACTAAGAGTTTCTATATAGTGTTTTAGTATTTTAATACAAAAAACTCTGTCTTTTTTGTATAAGTTTCCGAAAAAATTTGCTGAAATATTATGATTAATAATATTTTTTAATCTAGTTACGCTTTCACCTTCTTCATCAATAATTATAGGAAATTTACTGTTTTTACTTAGAGACTTTATATTTGAGGTTAACTTTTTTATTTGATTAAATGACTGTAAATTCCTTTTAAAAAGGATAATACCCCAAGGCTTTTCTTTAATGATAAGTTTTTTTTCTAATGAAGATAGAGTTTTACCTTTTATGCTAATGATTAAAGCTTTACGTTTCATTTATTTTTTAATAAATTCCAAAAACTTCTTTTTTTTTCATCATTTATTTCACTATTTAATGAATCGTTAAATTCTATAACATTGTTTGTATCATTAACTAAAATTGGCAGATCTTTAATTTTATCTTTTAAAATTTGGTCTATATTCAATCGATTATAATTTTTAACATCAATATTTTTACTTGATAGATAGTATTTAAATATCACGAAAATGAAAATTAAAACAAACAATAACATAAATATATTAAGAATCTTATACATTACATTCTATCCGGTAGCGAAACTCCTAAAATTTTCATTCCATTTTTAATAACAATAGCAATTAGATAAATAAAAACTAAAGACTCCTCTCTTTTTACTTTACCATTTTCAATAAATTTAAATTTATCATCTTCATTTCCTTTGCTCCAATATGAGTGAAATACGGTTGAAAGTTCATATAGATAAAAAGGGATTTTATGTGGTTCAAGTTTATATGCTGCAGATTCAATAACTTTTGGCCACTCAAATATTTTTCTTAAAATTATTTCCTCATAATCATTTATATGAAATGATTTAGAATTTACCTCAATTTGATCATTTAAATTTTTTTTTAATTGTCCTTAAAATTGAGTTAATTCTAGCATAAGCATACTGAACATAATAAACAGGATTTTCTTTCGTTTTTTCCTTAATTTTTTCAAAATCAAAATCAAGCTCCACATCATTGCTTCTATTTAGCATCATGAATCTAATTGAGTCTTTGTTAACTTCATTTAATAAATCTTGAACAGATATAAAATCACCAGATCTCTTAGACATTTTAAAAGGTTCCCCGTTTTTATAAAGTTTTACTAATTGGCAAACTTTACAATTAAGTTTTACTTTTTTACTAGAAAGTGCAGATACTGCAGCGGTAATTCTTTTAATATATCCGGTATGGTCTGCACCAAGAATATTAATTAAATTATCAAATTTTCTTTTAATTTTGTCAGAGTGATACGCAACATCATTTGCAAAATAAGTCCATGACCCATCATCCTTCTGTAGAGCTCTGTCAGAATCATCACCGAACAATGTAGATTTAAAAATTAGTCTTTTAGTTTTTTTCCAATTCTTAGAAGCCTCGCCTTTTGGAGGATCTAAAAATCCTTCTTCTACAAATTTTTTATTTTTTAATTCTTTAATTGATTTATTCACTAAATCTTTTTTTACTAGTTCAGTTTCTGAAAAAAAATTGTCATGTTTTATACCAAGTTTTCTTAGATCTTCTTTAATAAAATTCATTGAATGTATTAAAGAAAGTTCTTTTAATTCCTCAAAACAATTTTCAAAACTCTCAAAATTTAATTTTTTATCAATTTTAATTATATTGTTAGCGATTTCTTTGATATATTCACCAGGGTACAAATTTTCTTTTATTAAAAACTTATCATTAAATTTTATTTCTCTTATTCTTAGATAAAC
>MDTA01140673.1_pt1 | contig 12691 bp, 11 predicted proteins | sample 811151 | NCBI WGS metagenome assembly MDTA01 (sample SAMN05326648, study PRJNA326480) | marine metagenome | isolation source: seawater | place: Indian Ocean: South | collected 2010
TCTTTTATGAAACATTACAGTTAACTCAGCAACTTTAAAACCAAATTTTGTCATAGTTGCTCTATTTATGGCTATCTTATCATCTTGTTTAAAAATCCAATCGTCAAAAGTAATTTTTATTTCTTTTCCTTTCACTGGAACTAATAAAACATATTCAAATTTGAAGGCAGGACCATAAGAATAACCTTTTGCAGTGCCTACAACATCTTCTGCTGTGCCTTCGTAATAATGTTCATCGACCTTATTAATTTTCCATTGTCTAGTTTGAATTTCTCCATCATTCCAATTAAATTTTTCATCTAAAATTAATTGTTTGCCATCCCACTTACCATTTAAATCTGCTGAGAATTGTCTAAGAACTTTACCAGATCTATTCTGTAAAATGCCCCATGCTTTCACGTTTCCTGATAAATAATTTTCAATTATTAATCTTGGTTTCTGATCTTTAAAATCTACAGGTTTCATATTTTTTCCACATCCAGTTAAAAAAATGATTAAAATTAAACTTGTGATCTTGTACATTTTTATTATCTATTAGACATAGAAAATTGAATCAAGTCTATATTTTTAGCTTTAAATCCAGCTTCACAATAAGATAAATAGAATTCCCACATTCTTTTAAAATAATCATCAAATCCTAGAGGTGAAATATTGTCCCAGGCTTTAAAAAAATTATCTCTCCAAATCGATAAAGTTTTAGCATAATCATTTGAGTAAGAATTTATTTCTTTCAAAATTAATTGATTCTTGTAAAGAATTTTATTTATTTGATTTAAGGAAGGCAAAAATCCTCCTGGAAAAATATATTTTTGAATAAAATCTTCGTTATTTCTATATCGATCAAACAAATCATCTCTAATTGTTATTCCTTGTATTGCAGCAATACCGTTTGAATTTAATGAATATTTAATTTTTTTAAAATATTGATCAAGATATTTTTCACCGACTGCTTCAATCATTTCAATAGAAGCAATTTTGTCGTATTTATTATTTAGATCTCTATAATCTAAAAAAATAACGTTCACTTTATTATTTAAGCCATTGTTGAAAATTCTTTTTTTCGAATATTCATATTGTTTTTTTGAAATCGTAATACAGTCAACAAGTACATCATGGTTTTTGGCCAAATATTCAGAAAAGCCTCCCCAACCGCAACCAATTTCTAAAACTTTTTCCCTATCTTTTACATTTAAAAGATTAATTAATTTTTGATATTTATTTTTCTGGGCAGTTTCTAAATCATCATCTTCATTATTATAAATTGCACTTGAATAAGTTAAAGTTTTATCAAGCCATTGAGAAAAAAAATCATTACCTAAATCGTAATGTTTTGAAATGTACTTTAAGCTTTTTGATCTTGTGTTTGATAAAAATATTTTCTTAAAAAAATTTTTTATAGATTGAATTTTTAGACTTCCAGAAAATTTATAAATTAAATTAATATTCTTAGCAGTAATTTCGATTAGATCGGTTAAATTAGTTGTATAAAAATCTTTATTTATATGCGCTTCACCTAATGCTGAGCTACCTCCAAGTACAATATTTGAGTAAAATTTAGGATTATTTATTTTGATATTTGCAGATAATGGGTTTTCCAAATCACCAAAATGAAAAACTTTGCCGTCATAATTAATTAATCTTAAGTTGCCATTTCTGAGTAATTTTAATTTGTTTATTACAAATTTTTCTGAAATTTTAAAAAGGTCCATTAATTTTCAAAACTAAAATTATTTTTAATTTTTTTATTTCTAGACCTGTATATTGCTCCCTTTTTCCATAATAAAAATGCTTCAAAATGTATCGCTGTGATTATTTTGATGGTCATAAGAGGGTATTTAAAAAGATTTATTAACAATTGCTTTAAACTAAATTTTTTTCTATCTCCTTTTTGTATAGCATTTAGAACTAAACCTTCAGCATCTTTTTGCTGAATTGATACAAATAATTTTTCTTTAGGATTATGCAATTTAAAATCATAGAATGTATTCATATCCATGAAAGGTGAGACATAAAACTTTTTTTTACAACTTTGCTCTATTTTATCACTTTTATCTACTTTAAAAATATAAGTATGCTGTTCATTAAAAGTATTTTTAACTTCGTAAAAAATAGCTTTAAGAGAATTATTTTCATAACAATAAAAAACACTTAAAGGATTAAATACATATCCAAATATTCTTGGGTAACAAAGTAATCTTATTTTATTTATATTTAAATTCATTTTAAATTCTTTTAATTTATCCAAAACCCATTTCTTTATAGAATTGCCATTTCTTTCACCATGATCTTTATCGTAAAAACTAAAAACATTAAATTTATTATAAGAAAAAATAAGAATTGTTTTGTCTAATTTTTTTATTTCATCTAAATCAATAAAAAAAGAAAATGTTTTATATTTCAAAAAATGTTTAACTGGTTTAAATCTAGTATGAGTAACAACACCGTTATAGATACATGAGTTCATTTTTTTTCAAAATTTTCGATTAAACTTAGAGCTGATTTTAAACCATCTTCGTGGAAACCATAACCAAAATAACTTCCACAATACCATGTTCTTCTCCTGCCTTGAATAAGATTTAGTCTTTTTTGATATTTTAGTGTTTCTAAATTATAATAAGGATGTGTAAAATTAACAATTTTTATTATATTTTTTTTATCTATTTCCTCAACTGGATTTAAAGTTAAAAAATAATTTTCTTCGCATTTTAGATTTTGTAATTTATTTAACCAATATGTTACGCAAGTTTTATTTCCACTAGATATTGAATTCCAACTAGACCAAGCTAACGTATTTTTAGGCATTAATCTTTGATCTGAATGTAAAATTGCCTTATTAGATACATATTTAAACTTTTGTAGAATTGTTTTTTCTTCTTCCGATGGATCATCTAGTATTTTTAGGCTTTGATCAGCGTGAGACGCTAATATAATTTGATCATAATTTAAATAATCGTGCCCGATTGATATTTTTACATTTTCTTTACTTCGGCTAATTTTATCAACTTTATAATTTTTAAAAACTTCCCCGCTTATATTTTTTATAACCTCTTTAACATAAAACCTGCTTCGGTTGCTTACAGTGTACCATTGTGGTCTGTTTTTTAATTTGAACAAACCGTGGTTTATAAAAAATCTTAAAAAAAGTTCTAAAGGCATATCTTTAGCCTTGTGAAAGGGCATAGACCAGATTGCGGCCACCATAGGCACAATATGATATTCTTTAAAATATTTTGATAAAATTGATTTATCTAAATAACTTCCTAGTGTTTCATTTTCTAGATTTTTCTTTAATAAAGAGGGTGCTAACTTATAAAATGAAAAAATGTCTTTTATCATTAAAAGGAACTGAAGATTAAATATATTTAATTTATTTGCAAAAAGTGCTTTCAATCCACTTCCTCCATACTCAACTCTAGAATTTTTAATAGATACCGAAAAAGACATATTGCTTTTTTCGTAGGGAATTTTTAATTCATTGAAAAAATCAATTAACTTCGGGTACGTTAATTTGTTGAAAACTATAAAACCTAAATCAACAGGGATTATCTTGTCCTTTTTTTTTATATCATAAGTATAAGAATGACCACCAAAGTGATCATTTTGTTCGAATAAATCTACTTTATATTTTTTGGAAAGATAATATGCACTAGAAAGGCCTGAAATTCCCGAACCAATTACTGCAACTTTCATTAATTATGCAGCTTCATCTTTGTATTCGTCCATCGAAGGGCAAGAACATACTAGATTTCTGTCTCCATAAACATTATCAACTCTTGCTACTGGAGCCCAAAATTTATTATTTTTTACGTATTCAGTGGGGAACGCTGCTTCTTCTCTAGTATATTTGTGCTTCCATTCATTAGATGCCAATTCAATGTAGGTATGTGGAGCATTCTTTAATGGATTGTCAATTTTATCAAATTTTAAAGATTCTACCAAACTGATCTCTTTTTTAATTTTTATAAGTGCATTACAAAACTTATCTATTTCCTCAAGATTTTCACTTTCTGTAGGTTCTATCATTATAGTTCCTGCAACTGGCCAAGACATAGTAGGCGCATGATAACCAAAATCAATTAATCTTTTAGCTAAATCTTCTTCCGTGATTCCAGTGTTAGCTTTAATAGGCCTAATGTCTATTATGCACTCATGAGCAACATTTCCGTTTTTTCCTGTATATAAAACTTTATAGTCTTCAGATAATTTTTTTGAAATATAATTTGCATTTAATATGGAAACTTGAGAAGCTTTTTTCAATCCTTCTGCACCCATCATCTTAATATACATCCAAGATATTGGAAGAATACTTGAGCTACCCCAAGGAGCAGCAGAAACAGCACCCATTCCTTTTTCTGGACCTGATTCTTTTATAATCTCATGAGTCGGTAAAAAGTCTGCCAAGTGTTCGGCACAAGCTATTGGACCCATTCCAGGTCCTCCACCACCATGTGGAATGCAAAATGTTTTATGTAAATTAATATGACAAACGTCTGGTCCAAATTTTCCTGGTTTTGCTATACCTACTAACGCATTTAAATTAGCTCCGTCCATATATACCTGACCACCATGTTTATGAATAACATTACAAATTTCCATAATTTTTTCTTCAAACACACCATGTGTAGATGGATAAGTAACCATTAAAGCGGCTAAATCCTTTGAATATTTGTCGGCTTTATTTTTTAAATCATCTAAATCAACATTTCCTTCAGTGTCGCAATTGACAACCACCACTTTCATTCCACACATCTGAGCACTTGCGGGATTAGTACCGTGTGCCGAATTTGGAATTAAACATACATTTCGATTTTCTTGATTATTATTTTTATGAAATTTTCTAATTGTCATTAAGCCCGCATATTCACCTTGGGCTCCAGAATTTGGTTGGAGGGAGACTGCATCAAATCCAGTAATTTCTTTTAAATCATTAATCAGGTCTTTAAAAAGAATCTTATAACCCTCCATTTGATTTGTTGGCACGAAAGGATGTGGTAATGAAAATTCCTTCCAAGTAATTGGCATTAATTCAGCAGTTGCGTTCAGCTTCATGGTACATGATCCCAAAGCTATCATTGATCTATTAAGGGCAATGTCACAATCCTCAAGCTTTTTTAAATACCTAAGTATTTCAGTTTCTGAGTGATATTTGTTGAAAACTGGATGAGTCAAATACTTTGATGTTCTTAAAAGATTTTTTGGAAGATTGCTCAGTTCAACTTTAATGTCTTGCTTAACAATTTTAGAAATCCCAAATATTTTTAATAATAAATTTACATCATTAAGTTTTTTAGCCTCATCAAATGCTACTGATAAATATTTATCATCAACTTTTCTTAAATTAACATTTTCTTTTATAGCTGCCTTATAAATAGATTCTGTCTTTTCATTTGTTTTAATTGTAACAGTGTCGAAAAAATGATCAGATAAAATTTTATAACCACCTTTTTTTATTTCATCAGCAAATATTTTTGCTAATTTAGAAGTTCTATTAGCTATTTTAAGAATTCCTTCAGGTCCATGGTAAATTGCAAAGGCAGCAGAAATTATTGCTAATAAAGCTTGAGCAGTACAGATATTGCTTGTAGCTTTATCTCTTCTAATATGTTGTTCCCTGGTTTGTAAAGAAAGCCTATAAGCTTTTTTTCCATGACGATCTTTTGAAACACCTATAATTCTTCCAGGCATTGATCGTTTAAATTCTTCTTTTGTAGCAAAAAAAGCAGCATGAGGTCCGCCATAACCCATTGGTATACCAAATCGCTGAGCGCTACCTACGGCTATATCAGCTCCAAGTTCTGCTGGGGTCTTTAACCTAGCTAATGATAATAAATCACATACTAAAATTGCTTTTCCATTTTTTTTATGAATTTGACTTATGCTTTCACTAGGATCGATAATTTCACCTAGTGTACCTGGGTAAGACAAAACTCCACAAATTATATCTGCTTCAATGTTTGGAAGCTCTTTTGTTTCGTTACCAATGATCAATTCTAAGCCAAATGGCTCTGTTCTAGTTTTTATAAGATCAATAGTCTGAGGATTGCAGTTACTTGAAATAAATATTTTTTTTGAATTTGTTTTATCTAATCTTTGAGACAAACCAACTGCTTCTGCTGTTGCTGTTGCTTCGTCTAATAAAGAAGCGTTCGCAATATCCATCCCGGTTAGATCAATTATTGATTGTTGAAAATTTAAAAGCATTTCAAGACGCCCTTGAGCTACTTCAGGCTGATAAGGTGTGTAAGAAGTATACCAACCTGGATTTTCTAATATGTTTCTTAAAACTACATTGGGAGTAATAGAATTGTAATATCCCATGCCTATAAAATTTTTAGAAATTTTATTCTTTTTAGAAATTGACTTTAACTTTTTTAAAGCGTCATTTTCAGACAATGGTTCATCAATTTTAAGATCCTCTTTCAATAAAATCTTTTCTGGCACTGTATTTTTCATCAAGTCTTGAAGCGAGTTATAGCCTACATGTTTCAACATTTTTAGTTGATCCTGATCTGAGGGACCAATATGTCTTTTTATGAATTCTTTTGAATTATCGTCGATCATTTAATTAGGATTTTCCTTACAAAATTTTTCATATTCATCTTTTGTCATTAAAGACTCAAAATCATCTTTATTTTGTATCTTTAATTTAAAAAACCAACTCGATCCCTCTGGATCAGTATTGACGCTGCTTGGATCGTCCACAATAGCTTTGTTTCCCTCAACTACCTCACCTGAAACTGGTGAGTAGACGTCGCTAGCTGCTTTAGTTGACTCTACAACAGCTGCTTGGCCTTCCTTTTCTACAGATTTACCTGCGTCGGGCACTTCTACAAAAACTATATCACCCAATAATTCAGTCGCGTGCTTAGTAATACCAACTGTAGCTACATCTCCATCTAATGAAATCCATTCATGTTTTTTTGAAAATTTTTTTTCGCTCATTTTTACCTCGCTTTTTATTTAACATAACTTTTTTTATAAAATGGAAGTTTTGAAATTTTACCCCCATATTTTTTACCTCTTACTTCAAGCTTTATCGATGTTCCAATTTCTGAAAATTTTGAATTAATATACCCCATTGCAACTGGCGCATTCACACTAGGTCCGAAAGTTCCACTTGTTACAAATCCTATCTCCTCATCATCAGAGGAAAAAATTTTTGTATTTTCTCTGGCAATAACTTTTCCATCGGGTTTAATGCCAACTCTAATTTTTTCACTTCCATTGTTCAATAGATTTTTAATTTTTTCCCAACCATTAAAACCTCCTGCCTCTTTCCTTTTTTTTGCAATAGCCCATTTAAGATTAGCTTCTACAGGATTTATCTTTTCATTTAAGTCGTGACCATATAAACAAAGGCCAGCTTCTAGTCTTAAAGTATCTCTTGCTCCTAAACCTATCGGTTTGACCTTGTTAGAAATTAAAAAATTTATTAATTTTTCCACCATTTTGTTTGAGATTGAAATTTCAAAACCGTCTTCTCCCGTATAACCAGATCTTGTTACATATAAACTTTCGCCATTATAATTAAAATTATTGCCCGTCATGAATTTAAGAGTAGAAACACCTGTTATAAGTTTTTCTAAAATTTCGACGGATTTTGGTCCTTGTAAAGCTATTAAAGATAAATTGTTATTTAAATGATAATTATGGTTTTTTCCTAAAAATCGTTTTATTTGCTTAATGTCATTTTCTTTACATGCAGCATTCAAAATTATGAAAAATCCTTTCACAGTTTTTGTAACTATTAAATCATCTATAATTCCGCCTTCATTGTTCAGTAAAAAAGAATATTTTGAATGGTTAGTTTTTAATGATTTTAAATCTGAAGGAATTATTTTTTCTAAAGCTTCCGTTAATGTTTCATCTCCCTCTAAAAAAAATTGCCCCATGTGAGAAACATCAAAAAATCCAGCGTGTGTTCTTGTAGAAATATGTTCTTTAACAATTCCATCTTTGTATTGAATTGGCATTTCATAACCTGCAAAAGGAACGAATTTAGCTCCTAGGTTTTTATGAAGCTCATAAAGTGCAGTTTTTTGTGTATTCATAATAACTCTAATCTTGCCCAATCTGTCCATGTACCTGAGAGATTTAATCCTTCGGTGAGGCCAAAGCCTGCTTTCCAGAGTTATTATGTTAACGGTCCTTTTGCCTGAGAGTTTCCTGGGTAGTTGCTCCTTCGGCGCTAAAAAATTTAGTCTCTCCCGTTATTTAGATTTTCTTCTATCTAGAATTAAAAGTCAAATATTTTAACCTGCAAATGATTTGTTTTTATCAAAACTCTTTAAAATTATGGCTAAAATTATTATCAACCCTCCAATAAACACACTTGAAGGTGGAATTTCGTTCAAAAATAACCATACCCATATTGGTGCAAAAAGGGTTTCTATAAGCATTAATAAACCAATTGTTACTGACCGAGTCGTTCTTGAACCAATTGTGATACACACAAAACCAAAAGTTAGCTGTGGAACTCCTAAAAGAAAACCCATTAATACATCGTGATTTGAAAAAATTAAACTCTCCACATTATAAATTGAATAAATTATACTAAAAATTGAAGCGTACCATATAGCCGGTATTAAATCTAAGTTCGGATGTTTTCTTACAATCATAATTAATATTGAAAAACTAATTGGTATAGTTAAAGCTACTAAGTTGCCAAATAAAGATCCAGAGGAAACCGAATCTCCAATCATAATTACTATTCCTGACATTGCTAAAACTATAGATAAAAATCCTATTAAAGATATTTTTTCTCTTAGATATATAAAACCAAATAAAGCTAAAAACATTGTTTGAGTACTGATAATAAAAACTACATTCGCAACTGTTGTATTTATCATTGCAAAAACAAACGCGATAAAACTAAAAGACATTATAAAACCACCTAATAATCCAGGTAGTCCAGCTTTTTTAATAATATTAAATGCATCTTTTTTATAAGTAAGTATTAAAAACGAAGAAATACCTAAAAAGAAAAAAGAAGATCTTAATAATAAAATTCCCCAAGCGTCATTTGTTTCAAAAGACCTCACAATAAAACCACCCCAACTAAGACAAAAAGCTCCAAATAATAACAAAGTATACCCAGGTAATTTATAAAGAAATTTCATTTAAAATTTTTTTAAAATATTTTTAATAAATACTTTTAATGTAAGAGATCTCAATATCATAAATAAAAATAGAGAAAACCATAAACCGTGATTACCAAAGTGTTTAGTAAGATATATAGATATTATTATAAAAGAGGCAACTGAAATCATCATGCCGTTTCTTAGATCTTTGGTTTGAGAGGCTCCAATAAATATTCCATCTAACTGATAACTAAAAGCTGCGACAGGTGGAATAAGCATAATCCATATTGAATGTTTATAAGACATAAATCTCAAAATCTCTGAGTCCGTAAAAATATTTATAATTTCTTTATAAAAGAATATGTAAAAAGCTGAAATTAATAGAGCAGTAAAAAAACTTAGTTGTAATGAATTTTTTACAACTAATAAAAAGGATTTTTTATTTCTTTTCCCAACAGTATAACCAATAATACCTTCTGTGGTGAAAGCATAAGCGTCAAGAAAAAATGCAGATAATATGATAAATTGAATTAATATTGTATTAATTGCTAAAAAATCTTCACCAAACTTTGAACCAAGGTATGTAATCCATAAAAAAGAAAAAGTTAAAAATAATGTTCTTATAAAAATATCAAAATTGATAGCTATTAAATTATATATCTTAGAAAGAATTATTAATCTTTGAAAAGACGGAACAATTTTAAATTTTTGAGATATATAATTGTAAGTAAACAATGTAAACAAAATAGCTGTAATATAACTTGCTATTAAAGTCCCTAAAGCAACTCCAAATACATTTAATTTAAAAGATAGTACGAACAAAGTGCTAAAGATTATATTTAAAACTGATAGAATAATTACAAAAGCACTAGATATGTTAGTTTTTTGTATACCTAAAAAAAAACCAATTAAAATATAAATTGTTAATTCTGCAGGAACTGAAATTACTCTTACAGAAATATACGTTTCTATAAGTTCCTCTGTTTCAATTGAGGTTGTAAAATATTCTTTACTTAATTGAATAATAAAAGGTTTGAACAAAATTATTATTATAGATATAAATATTGCTAATAAAAAATTTCTCAATAGTGTTCTTGATATTTCTCTGTAATCACTTCTGGCAAATAATTGTGAAACTATCCCAACCGTTCCCATTCTTAAAAATCCAAAACTCCAAATTATCATTGTCATAATTGAAGTTGCGACACTAGCTGCTGCTAAAAACTGAGTTTCTCCTAAATTTCCTAATAAACCTGTATCAACAATACCAACAAATGGTATAGCTAAATTGGAAAAAAAAACCGGAATGGATAACAAAAATATTTGTTTTCTAGTGTAATTTGATTGATAACTTTTATTGATCATTTTTTATTCTTTAATATTAGTAATTTAAATTATATACATGAACCAGCATAATGTTAGAGCAAATAATAATTTCAATTCAAATCGTGTTAATCGATATAGTTATGGCTGCAGACAATGCGATCATTATAGGATTAATTGCTGCAAATTTTGCTCCAGATAATAGAAAAAAAATAATTGCTTGGGGGGTAGGAGCTGCCTTTTTATTTAGAATCATATTTGCTTTTGCTGCAGATTATATGTTCCAATTTGGGTGGTTAAAAATATTAGGGGGTATTTTACTTCTTTGGGTAATCCATAATTTGAGACAAGATTTTTTTGGTAATAACAAAATTAGGTCTCCTCAAATTAAATCACACGAGACACAATCTTTTTCTAAAGGAGTGTATAAAGTTTTAGTGGCTGACATAGCAATAAGCTTTGACAACGTAATAGGAGTTGTTGGAGCAGCAAAAGGAAATTATTATTTAATGGTTGTTGGTTTGCTCTTATCAGTTTTTTTAATTGCAACTCTAGCGAGTTATTTTGCAGATTATATAAAAAAACATCAGTGGCTTGGTTATGTTGGATTAATAGCAATTTTAGTAATCGCAATTCAATTAATAATAGGTGGTTTTGTAAACTTAGATGTTTTGACCATTAACGAAAATTATAAATTTTTATTCAGTATTTAATCAAAAAATACTATTTCTTTTAATTGTTTTTTTATTATACTTTTTTAATATTTCAATATTAAGTGCCTGCAATCCATTATTTTTAATTTTTCTTAAATTTTGAACTTGAGCTAAAAACCTTTTTGACTCTGTTTCTGAAATAATTCCTTTAGTCAAAGTTTTAAATTTTTCTATGTATTGTCTTCTTTCAAAAGGTCTTTTGCCTGCTGGATGTGCGTCGGCTACATTTATCTCCTCTGAAATTGTTTTACCATTTTTCATTTTAATAATAACTTTTCCACCAAAACACTTCTTGTTTGGATCTTTGTTATGATATTTTTTGGTCCATTTTTTATTTTCCCGTGTCACTATTTTTTTCCAAAGTTGAACTGTGCTTTTGCGTCTCGCTCTTTGAGGGGTGTACGATTTTATATGATGCCAAGCTCCGTCTTCTAAAGCTACAGCAAATATATACATTATAGAATGATCTAAAGTTTCTCGACTTGCATATGGATCCATTTTTTGTGGATCGTTTGCACCAGATCCAATTACATAATGGGTATGATGACTTGTTTCAATAATAACTTTTTTTATGTCAGAAAGATTTTTTATTTTTTTGTTCATACTTCTAGCTAAGTCAATTAGTGCCTGGGACTGGTATTCTGCAGAATGTTCTTTTGTGTAGGTCTCTAAGATTGCTTTTTTGGGTTCATTTATCTTTGGTAACGGAACTATATATTTTTTTCCAGGTCCAGATAAAACATATGCAATAACGCTGTCCTCTCCCTCATAAATGGGACTTGGAGCTCCCTCTCCTCTCATACATCTATCAACTGCTTCTATGGCAAGTTTACCAGCATGGGCTGGAGCAAAAGCTTTCCAGCTTGAAATTTCACCTTTTCTGGATTGTCTAGTTGAAATTGTAGTATGAAGTGCTTGTTGGACTGACTGATAAATAGTTTCAATGTTAAGGTTTAACAAACTTCCTAATCCTGCAGCAACACTTGGACCTAAATGTGCTATATGATCTATTTTATGTTCGTGTAAACAAATCCCTTTAACTAAATTAACTTGAACTTCATAGCTAGTTAAAATCCCTCTTATAAGATCCATTCCATTGCACTCTTTTTGTTGAGCTACCGCTAAAATAGCAGGTATATTATCTCCAGGATGGCTATAATCTGCTGCTAAAAAAGTATCATGATAATCAAGTTCTCTGACTGCAGTGCCGTTTGCCCAAGCTGCCCATTCACAATCTACTTTTGTTTTTACACTTAATCCAAAAACGTTTGCGCCATTTTTTCTGGGATGTGCTAAAGCCATTTGTCTAGCGGAAACTACTGGTTTTCTATTGAAGGATGCTATCGCTACCGATGCATTATCTATAATTCTATTAATTACCATCTCAATTGCGTCTTTATTCAATTTTGCTTTATCAGACGAAATTTCTGCAATCTTCCATGCTAGTTGGTTTTGCTTTTTTAAGTTTGCTTTAGATGGGTGAACTTTTACAACTATATTTCTCATTAATTGAGCATGTTACGTAAAACATACTGAAGAATTCCTCCATTTTTGTAATATTCTATTTCATTCTCA
>MDTA01183587.1_pt1 | contig 12690 bp, 14 predicted proteins | sample 811151 | NCBI WGS metagenome assembly MDTA01 (sample SAMN05326648, study PRJNA326480) | marine metagenome | isolation source: seawater | place: Indian Ocean: South | collected 2010
GCGCGAAATGGCGCACAACTGGGCGCAACGGGATACGCCAGTGCGAGCGTTCCGCGATATGCGCGACGGAGATCATCCCAATGGTTTCAGCAACGCTACCTTCAAGTCCGTCGCAAACATGGGATGGACCGGCGCGCTGATCAGCGAAGACTACGGCGGCTCGGATGTGGGTTATATGGGGTTTGGCGCCGTTGTCGAGGAACTGGGTCGTATGTTGGTGGCCGCGCCCTTGCTGGGCTCGGCCGTCGGTACGGTAGCGGCGCTGACGTTGGCGGGATCAGATGCCCAGAAGAGTACCTGGTTGCCAGGTATCGCGGCAGGTGACGTCATTGGGGCGTTGGCCATCGACGAGTCCAATCGTTATGCGCCGGCCAAAATCGGAATGCGCGCAGAAGCGAAAGATGGCGGCTATGTATTGTCTGGCGATAAACGTCTGGTCCATGAAGGTGGTGCGGCCAATGTGTTGATTGTTGCCGCGCGAACCTCGGGCGTTGATGCAGCTGATGATGGGGTGACGTTGTTTGTTGTGCCCGCGGACTCTGCCGGTATCTCGCGTGAACGTCGCCAGTTGATCGACTCGCGTGGATACGCCGATATTCGGTTTGATCAGGTGGTGGTTGATGCGGCGGATGTGCTGGGCACGGTGGGTGAGGGCCGTACAGTTCTGACACAAGTGACTGATCGGGTATCAGCCATGATCGCGGTGGAGGCGTTTGGGCTGGCCGTGCAAGCGTTCGAAACAACGCTTGAGTATCTGAAAACGCGCGTTCAGTTTGGTCAGGTGATTGGCACCTTCCAAGCCTTGCAACACCGCTGCGCCAAGATGTTCACGGATATTCAGCTCGCGCGTCCATGTGTTGAGAACGCACTGCACGCGTTGGACCAGAACGATGCAAACGCATCGGCGGCAGTGTCGCTCGCGAAAGCAACCGTTAACGATCTGGTGCACCTCATCAGCCGTGAGATGATTCAGCTACACGGTGGCATTGGCATGACGGATGCACACGATGCTGGCTTCTACATCAAACGTGCACGCGTCCTGGAAGGGGCCTTTGGCACGACTGGTTACCATCGCGAGCGCTACGCCCGGCTAAGTGGCGTTTGAGACGCGGACCTGGATGTCTGGTATGCAGCCGACGCTTACAGAGTTTTATGACACCCATCCGATCCACGAAGCGGAGATTCTGGCGAAGTTACGCGCAGCTGGCGATACGTTAGAAGATCTTACTCAGGACCGACTGAGCGCATTCGATCAGGATCACTATGGCGGGACGGATGTTGTTGATCTGCTGGCCGCTCGCGCTGGCGTGACAAGTAGCCATCACGTGCTCGATGTGTGCAGTGGCATGGGCGGACCGGCGCGCTGGCTTGCACACACCATCGGCTGCCGCGTGACAGGCATTGATCTCACCGAAAGTCGCGTGAACTCGGCTATTCGGCTGACACAGATGGTTGGTTTGCAACAACTGGTTCAGTTCGTACAAGGTGACGCGACTGCAATGCATCTGGACGACGCAACCTATGAAGTTGTCCTGAGTCAGGAGGCCTGGTTACACATACCCGACAAGCCAGGCGTCGTGTCGGAGTGCGTCCGGGTGACTCGTCCAGGCGGCGCGATTGCCTTCACGGACGTTGTGGTTCGGACCCCCCTGGCTGCGGATGAAGAATCGCGTATGGCGCGCGAGATGCATGCGCCAAATCTCGCCACTATCGAACTCTACAGTCAGTTGTTCGAAGCGCATGGTTGCTCCATCGAATCTTGTGAAGACCTGTCCGCGGAATGGACTCGCGTGCTGGCCGATCGACACCAGATGTATCGTAGCCTCCGAGATACGACCGTGGCTCGATTTGGCGAGCAACACTACGCTACGTGGGATGCCACCTATGAGTTTTTTGTGGGTCTGTATGCTGCCGGGAGGCTTGGAGGCGTGCGCATGGTCGCGCGCAAACCCACTGACACCTGAACATTGGGCTGCTTCGGCTTCGACGCATCATGCGCGTGATGAGCTACAACATCCTTGATGGTGGTACTCATCCACATTCGGAGCGCATGACTCATATTCCGGGTTTCATCAAGGACCTGCGTTCTGACGCACAGGCGTTACAAGAAGCCAATGGCTTCGATCGTGACGGACGCGTCAATGTTCATCTGCATGCCCACGGGTGGCAAGACTGGTCTTGCCGCACTCGGCAGGTGCGGTAAAGCTGACGTAACGACTTATCCCACCAGACTTGCAAAGGCCGCCGAATCAGATATGCGTATCGATCACGTGTTTGTCTCCGAAGATATCGCTGACGCGCTTCACGATGCGCACGTGGTCGACGATAAACGCGCGCATCTCGCCTCCGATTATTCTCCAGTTGTCGCCGAGTCTGGCGACTGAGGACACCCTATGGCGCAATCTCAATCCCGGTCACGCAATGCAATACTGGCGCTTTCATGCGCTGAGTTACTTGAACAGTATCGTCACAAATCGCTGTCGCCCGTCGAAGTGATGCAAGCGACGCTTGACGCCGCGCATGTGTGCAACAACCACTTCAACGCGTTTGGCTATCTGGCGGAAGATGAGGCGCTCGCTGCCGCGCAAGCCTCTGAAGAACGGTGGATGTCGGGAACGCCAAAAGGTTTGCTCGATGGCGTACCTATTCCTGTAAAAGACCTGACCGATGTAGCTGGCTGGCCCACTTATCATGGCTCAAGCAGTACCGACACCGGTCATCGCGCCAGCGGTGATGCCTCGTGCGTCGCGCGCTTGCGAGAGGCAGGCGCAGTGTTTTTTGCCAAGTCCCACACGCCAGAATTTGGCTGGAAAGGGATCACGGATAGTCCTCTGGCAGGCATAACGCGTAACCCGTGGAACGCCGAACTGACATCGGGTGGCTCTAGTGGTGGCGCGGGTGTCAGTGTTGCGGCAGGCGTGACGGCGATGGCGCACGGTAATGATGGTGGCGGGTCCGTGCGAATTCCGGCTAGCTATTGTGGTGTGTTTGGGATCAAGCCGACCTTCGGACGCGTCGCGGACTTTCCCCGCACGGGTGCGTACGACACGCATGCCAGTGAGGGCGTTTTGAGTCGCACCGTGTTTGACGCGGCGTTGTTTCTGAATGAAGTCACAAAGCCAGATCTCAGAGACTGGTACGCACTCCCAGCCGATGGCACAAATTACCCGGACGTTCTGGAACGCGGTGTCAAAGGGCTAAGAGTTGCCGTGAGCCTCAGTCTGGGCGGCATCAGTCCAAGCGCCGACATTGGTGACGCGGTCAAGCGCGCAGTTCAGTCCCTGGAAGATTCAGGCGCTCACGTTGAAGAGGTGGGTGACGTGTTTGAGCCGCTGCAGCCGCAGTTCAACCGCTATTGGTTGGGCGGCTTGTTCAGACGGGTTGATAGCGTAGCGCGCGACCGGCGCGCGTTACTGGATCCGGACCTGTTGCGCGTGGCTGCCGATGGGGAAGACGTCACACTTGCGGAGTTCTCCGCAGGGATGCAGGCACGAGGCCGGTTGGCCGGCGCCATGCATGATTTTCACCAGCGTTACGATGTGTTGCTTACCCCAACGATGCCGACGGACCCGCCGCCTGTAGGCACGCCGTACCATACGCCCGACTTCGATCGCTGGCGGCATGCGACGCCCTACACCGTCGGATTCAATCTGACGGGTCAGCCGGCCGCGAGTATCCCCTGCGGACTCTCGGATGCGGGTTGTCCCGTAGGTTTGCAAATTGTGGGCGCTAAATTCGCGGATGCGACGGTGATGCAGGTAGCGGCGGAATTTGAACGTTCTCACCCGGTCAGGTTGCCTGACGGAAAAGTCTGACAGGAGGCGATTATGTTGCAATTTTCTGAAGAAGAGCTTCAACGTCGCCAATCCGAAACGGTCCGCCGGCTTGCGGAACAGGGGCTGGACGGTCTCGTCCTGTTTCGGCAAGAGAGCATGTATTACCTCACCGGCTACGACACCAGTGGCTACAGCATGTTTCAGGCCGGATATGTGGGTGCCGATGGCCGGACCGCGTTATTGACGCGGACGGCTGATCGCTTGCAGTCATCCATGACGTCCAATTTTCAGGACATCCGCATCTGGTACGACGGAGATGACGCCAACCCCGGGCAAGACCTGAAGAACATGCTCTCCGACTACAACTGCCAGGGTAAGCGGCTGGGCGTTGAGTACCACGCGTACGGCTTGACCGGTCAGCGCGCGAAGATGGTGGACGCCGCGCTTGAGGGTTTTGCGACACTGGTGGATGCATCAGACCTTGTGCGCGAACAACGGCTCGTAAAGAGCGAAGCAGAGCTGGCTTACGTTCGACGCGCCGGTGAGTTGTGTGACGATATTTTTGCCGTCAGCCGCGAACGGGTGCGGCCAGGCACGCGGGTCAAGTCGGTTTATGGTGCGATGATGAACACGTTGATGGATGGCGGCGGTGATCCGTCAGCGTCGCGATGGCCGATGGGTGCTGGCGAATACGCGCTGTTTGGTCGCTACCACACCGGCGATGAAGTCATCGCCGAATCCGATCAGGTGGTATTCGAACCGGCTGCCTCATATCGGCACTACCATGCATGTGCGATGTACAACATCATTACGGGCGAACCACACTCGCAACACGTCGCCATGAATCGTGCCTGCGCCGAAGCATTGGACGCTTGTCAGGCGTCTCTGCGGCCTGGCAAGACCGTGGGCGAGGTGTTCAAAATCCATAGCGATACGCTTGCACGTTGCGGGTTTGGTGATGCCGCGCTTGCGGCGTGCGGCTACACCGTAGGTGCCACTTATCCACCCACCTGGATGGACTGGCCGATGTTCTGGGAAGACAACCCGCAGGTCATTGAGGCCGGTATGGTGTTTTTCCTCCATATGATCCTGTTCGACAAGACGAGCGGCCGCAGCATGTGCATGGGTGAGACGGCGATTGTCCAGGATGCTGGCGCGGCGGAACGGGTCAATCACATTCCACGCGAGGTGATAGCGATATGAATGTCAGTCCGGTGTCGTCGAGGTCAGCAAGCTGATGGTCAGGCTAGCCGAGATGCCCGCAGTCGGGCGAGGTTTTATTGAACGGCTGACAATGCCGGAAATCGAGTCGCCGGCGTGGACATCGCCCGCGTCCGCGGATACGCGACGCGTTGCGGTTGTATCCACAGCGGCGGTATCCAGGCGTGGCGATAAGCCGTTTTCGTGGCATGCACGCGACTATCGTGTCATCCCCAAAGACGAGCGTGATCTGGTCATGACTCATATTGCTGTCGAGTACGACCGTACTGCGTGGCAGCAGGATCTGAATGCCATCATGCCGCTGGACCGACTCGAAGAGATGGCATCCGCTGGAGAAATTGGATCCGTAGCGAAAGAGCACTACACGTTTCTTGGTTCGTCTGACCCCGCTGAAATGAAACGATACGTGGCCGACGTTGCCGATCGTATGCGCGCGGATGACGTCAACACCGTTTTCCTGATTCCAGTCTGACCGCGTTTGTCGACATGGACAAAGAGAGCCTCGTAGGCAAGGACGCATTGGTCGGCAAGGACCAGAGAACACTGCTATTAGGGCTGGTATGTCCAACTGCGGTACCAGGACGCGGGAGCGAGGTTTTTGATGGCGATAAGGTGGTTGCCGAGATGACCGCAGGCGCGGATTCCCCGGCGTTAGGGCAGGGCATTGGTTATGCTCGCTTCAAGTCTCCTGGTGACTGGGCAGGGCGCGCATTGTCAGTTCGCTTGCCAGACCAGACCGTGCATGAGTGCAACATCGTGGACTTGCCTTTTTTTGATGCGGAAAAACGCTCGCCCCGAGGGTTGGCTGAAGTGCCAGACGGGGCGACAGGCGTATGATTCGGTTTCGACGGCGGGCACACCCAATCCATCAGCGTGCACCGCAAGTTGTGCTGGCCCTGGGACTTTCGTAACTTAGTTGACTAAACATTCTGCGCGCCATCTTGGCGCGATACGTTTTAAACCTTAATCACTGCAAGGGGCGAGTGGCATGCGGCCGAACAAAATCAAGCAACTCTGGAGCGAGGGCAAAAGCGCAACCATGGGGTGGCTTTCTATCTCCAACAGCTTTACCGCGGAGATGATGGCGCGTCAGGGGTTCGACTCGCTGTGTGTCGACCTGCAGCACGGGACTAACGAACTGAACGACGTATTGCCGATGTTGCAGGCGATTTCGCAGACGGACACCGTGCCCTTCGTTCGAGTGTCGTGGAATGACCCGGCCGCCATCATGCGCGCATTGGATCTCGGCGCATACGGGATCATCGTGCCCCTCGTAAACAACGCCGAAGAGGCGGCGCGCGCGGTCGCTGCCTGTCGTTACCCGCCGTCCGGTTTTCGCTCCTCTGGCCCCGTGCGGGCAATGCACTACGGCGGCGCCAACTATTTTGACGAGGCTAACGACGAGATCCTTGTCATGGCGATGATCGAGACCAAGGAAGGTATCGAAAATCTGGACGAGATCTGCGCGACGCCAGGCCTGGATGCGGTGTACATCGGGCCGGCCGACCTGTCATTTGCCCTGGGTTTGCCGCCACGGCCGGACAATCCGGATCCCACCCATCTGGCGACCTGCGACAAGATTCGCGATACGGCGCACAAACACGGTATCAAGGCCGTGATGCATTGTGCTGGTGCCGAATTTGCCGCAGGCGCGGTCAAGCGCGGCTTTGACATGGTCATGCTGACGTCCGATTTGAATTGCATGGTTGCAGGCGCACGTGCGCAGGTGGACGCCTTCAAGGCCGAGGTAGGTTGACGCTGATACCTTCCAGCGACGTCATGCCTGCGCTGTTTGCACCGTATGACGTGCGCGGTGTCTCGTTGCGCAATCGTATCGTCATCTCGCCGTTGCAAGAATATGCGGCGGGTCGAGATGGTGTTGCGCGACCGTTTCATCTTGTGCACCTCGGCAGGTTTGCGCTGGGCGGAGCGGGGCTGGTCTTTACCGAAGCGCTTGCCGTTAGCGAAGACGCTCGGCTGACGTACAGCGATCTGGGTATCTGGACCGACGCACAAATCGAGCCTTTGGCACGTATCGCGGAGTTCCTGCGTGAACAGGGCGCTGCTGCCGGCGCGCAACTGATTCACGCTGGCAGAAAAGCGAGCGTGCAGCGCCCCTGGCACGGTTATGAGCCCTTGTCGGAGCGTGACATCGAAGCGCGCGACGAGGCTCCCTGGCCAGTAGTGGGGCCGTCGGCCGAATCGGCCCTGCCAGGATGGCCTACACCGTCAGCGCTGAATGTTGATGCGATCAAACGCATCGTCGAAAACTTCGCGGCCAGCACGCGTCGATTGCGCAAAGCCGACTTTGACGTCCTGAATGTACACGGGGCACACGGCTATCTAGTTCACAGCTTCTTATCGCCTGTCAGCAACGTACGTACTGACGAGTACGGTGGTGATCTTCAAGGACGGATGCGATTCGCTCTTGAGGTGGCCGACGCTGTGCGTAGCGAATGGCCGGCGGACCGTCCCATCTTCTACCGACTCTCTTGTGTGGATGATCTGGAGGGCGGCTGGTCCATGGACGATACAATCATGCTCGCGCGCAAGCTGAAAGAACGCGGCATGGATGTTATTGACGCGTCGTCAAGAGGGTTAGGCCGACGTGGCACTCCGGTTGTCTTTCCGCGCGCCCCGGGTTTCCAGGTGCCATATGCTGAGCAGATTCGATGCGAGGTTGATATGCCTACCTGCGCGGTCGGTTTGATCACGGAGCCCGACCAGGCCAACGCTATCGTTGAAGCAGGGCAGGCGGATTTCGTTGCAATTGGGCGTGAGGCCTTGCGAAATCCCAATTGGCCGGCTCAGGCCGCAGTTGAACTCATGGGCGCACAGGCTTACGAGAGTCATTGGCAACCTCGCTGGGGCTGGTGGTTGGTGCGCCGCGAAGCATCTCTGGATGCTTTTCGAAGTGCCTCCGTGCAAGAAAGCTCTGATGGCTGAACGTCAACGAGAGGAGTACTCACTGAATTGCAATCGAGTCTCTTTCCGTCTTGGTTCGCGCAACAAGACAGTGTCTCGTAGATGTTCGTTTGTCTCAGCTTTCCTATGGCAACACCGCCGTAGCTTCGATCTCAACGCGCGCGCGTACCTCGACAAGACGGACAACCTGCACCAGGCTCATCGCCGGATAATGCCTGCCGATCACATTGACATAAGATTTGCCAATTGCGCGCAGGTTGTTCAGGTAATCGTCGATATCAACCGCAAACCAGGTCAGCCTCACCAGGTGCTCTGGTCCCGCGCCACCCTCTCGTAGAATCGCAACGATGTTTTGCAGCGTTTGTTCGGTTTGCTGCACAAAGTCATCCGACTCAAACTCCTGATTCGCGTTCCATCCTATCTGTCCGCCCAGGTACAAAACGCGACCCGTTGCGGCCACACCGTTGGCGTAACCTTTTGGTTCTCGCCAATGAGAGGGATGCAGCCGATGATGTACTTCTGACATTCGTAGTTCCTCGAGTCATACCTGGGTTCAAGCGTGTTCCTCGCGCAGTCGGAAGCGCTGAATCTTGCCAGTCTGGGTTTTTGGCAGGCTGCCCACAAAACGCACTTCTCGCGGGTACTTGTAAGGTGCGATCGCGTTTTTGACGTGCTCCTGCAGTGCCGCGATACAGGCTTGATCGGCGGGTTGAGTGTCGATAAGTACAACGTATGCGCTGACGATTTGCCCGCGCTCCTCATCGGCGCGACCAACAACCGCGCATTCCATCACCGCAGGGTGTGACAACAACGCTGCCTCCACTTCCGGCCCGGAAATGTTGTAGCCGGACGAAATAATCATGTCGTCCAGACGCGCGACAAAATGAAACTGGCCAGCCTCATCGCGCATGAACGCGTCGCCCGTCAAGTTCCACCCGTCTTGCACATAGGTGGATTGGCGCCTGTCACTCAAGTAGCGACAACCCGTTGGGCCGCGTACTGCCAATCGGCCAACTTCACCGTTGGGTAGCTCTTCTAGGGCGTCGTTGACCACCTTTGCTTCATAGCCACAGACAGGGGTGCCGGTGGAGCCGGCCGTCGCGGTTCCCAGACGGTTGGAAATAAAGATATGCAATAGTTCAGTTGAACCAATGCCATCGAGAATGGGGATGTTGGTTTTTTCGATCCATTGCGCAAACACTGGACCGGGCAATGTCTCGCCTGCCGAGACTGCAATTCGCAGGCTTGAGAGGTCCGCACCTTCATCCATCGCAACCAGTATGGCTCGATAAGCCGTTGGTGCCGTAAAGGCGACCGTCGCGCCGTAACGTTGAATGATATCCACCATGCGCGACGGCGTGGCGTCCTCCAGCAACGTTGCCGTTGCGCCAAATCGCAATGGGAATATCGCGAGCCCACCCAGCCCAAATGTAAACGCGAGCGGTGGCGAGCCAACAAAGACATCTTGCGGGGTTACGCCGAGGACTTCTTTGGCGTAACCGTCAGCGATGATCAGCAAGTCGCGATGAAAATGCATCGTGGCTTTGGGCTCGCCGGTCGTGCCGGAGGTGAAACCCAGCAGTGCGACGTCATCACGTCCGGTGCGCACCGGAGTGAACCGCACGGACTTGTTTAATGCGGCGCGGTCCAGTTCCGCGTCGTGGCTTGCAGTCCCGTCAAAGCCCACCACCTGGTCCATGAAACGGTTGTCTTTAGAGCAGGCGACAAGCTCATCCATCATGCGAGTGTCGCAGAGCGCAAGCCGGGCTTGCGCTTTATCGATGATCTTGTGCAGTTCCGCGGCACGCAACATGGGCATCGTATTGACCGCAACACCGCCTGCTTTTGTCACCGCCAACCAGCAGGCCACCATCGCCGGGTTGTTTGCGGCTCTGATCAAGACGCGATTCCCAGGCTTTACGCCGAAGTCCTCGGTCAGCGCGTTCGCGAGACGGTTGGTCCAGTCGGTGAGTTCCCGATAAGTCCGCTGTCGTCCGTTACCGATCAACGCAACGTGATCACCAAATCCTTTCTCGACCATGCGGTCCGACAACTCGACGCCCGCATTCAGGTAGTCCGGGTAGTCGAAGTCGTCCAGCAAGAAGTCCGGCCATTCGGAAAACGGAGGTAGATTGTCGCGACAAAAACTGTCGATGTGGCCGCTGGGTCCTAACATGATGAGTTCTCCGCCAGTCCCGGATTCAATTGCCTTCGAACTGTGGTCTGCGCTTCTCGACAAATGCGTGGAAGGCGCGACTGAAATCCTGAGTTTGCATGCAGATTGCCTGCGCTTGTGCTTCAGCTTCGATGGCTTGTTCAAGACTCATCGACCACTCCTGATTGATTTGTGTCTTGGTCATGGCGTGCGCAAAGGTGGGGCCAGTCGCCAGCCCGGTGGCAAACTCCAGTGCCGTTCCCTCAAGTTCTTCCACTGGAAGTACGCGGTTAAAGAAACCCCAGGCGAGTCCCTCGTCAGCCGACATCGCGCGCCCGCTGTATAACAACTCTGCCGCGCGGCCTTGCCCGATAATTCTTGGCAACATCGCACAAGCGCCCATGTCACAACCGGCGAGTCCTACACGTGTAAACAGAAACGCTGTTTTGGCGTCGGGTGTTGCGTAACGCATGTCCGACGCCATGGCAATGATCGCGCCCGCGCCTGCACAGATGCCGTCAATCGCCGCGATGATGGGTTTCCCGCAATTGAGCATTGCCTTAACGAGATCGCCTGTCATGCGTGTGAACTCAAGCAGGCCTTGCATATCCTTTTCCACTAACGGCCCGATAATTTCGTGTACATCACCACCGGAACAGAAGTTGCCGTCATTGGATGTGAACACAACTGCGTGAATGTCGCGCGCGTAGGCGAGTGCGCGAAATGTGTCGCGCAGCTCCGCGTAACTCTCGAAACTCAACGGGTTCTTGCGGGAAGGTCGGTTGAGCGAGATGACGGCGACCGCTCCTTCCACAGACCAGTTGAAACTCTCGGCTTGCCAGTCGCGCATAGATGTCATGATTGCCTCCGGGATTGTGGATTGGATTCGCGTAGCCGCTTCGCCAGGCTGGTTGCATCGCGGCCTGAGAACTCGTTCAGAAGCTGATCTACCCAGGCTTCATGTCGTGCTGCCATCTGCTCAAATCGCTTCAGGCCGCGCTTGGAAAGCATGACAACCGAGGTACGCCGGTCGCCGTTTCGTAGCGCGCGTAGCACAAAGCCGTCGTCGACCAGGCGTGTCACTATCCCGGTGACATTACCGTTTGAGACCATCAGATAGCGCGACAGCTCGGACATCAGCATGCCTTCGGGAAAACGGTACAACGCGGCCATGACATCAAATTGCGGAAGCGTTGCATCGAAGTCCTGCCGCAGCGATTCGCGCAACTGCGCCTCTACCGCGCGAGTTGTACGCAACATCTGTATCCACAACCGCAGCCTCGATTTTGACGCACCGGTAGGGCGTACCCTGCGTGCCGGGGCGCTCATTGCGTTTCGCCGCCGGAGACCGAGATTGACTGGCCTGTAATCGAGTCGGCGCCCGCGCTACACAACCACAAAACGCTGGCGGCAACCTCGTCAGGCTGTATCAACCGACCTTGTGGGTTTGTCTCGCTCAGCTTCTGCCTGGCGTCATCGCTGGTCATCCCGGTTTTGTCCACGATATTGGCCACACTCGCATCCAGGAGCGGTGTTTCCGTAAAGCCAGGGCACACGGCGTTGACCGTGACATTGGTATGCGCGAGTTCCAGCGCGAGCGCGCGCGTCAGTCCCACGACGCCGTGTTTGGCAGCGCAGTAGGCCGCGACGTACGCGTAGCCAATCAAGCCGGCAGTGGAAGCCACAGCGATGAGGCGTCCACGCTCCTTGGGATTCATGCGCTTGAAACCTTCGCGCAACGTCAGGAACGTGCTGGTCATGTTGGATGTCAGCATTGCATTCCAATGTTCCACGTTCATGCGTTTGAACGGTGCGCTACCTGCAGCGCCTGCATTGGCGATGACGATGTCTATGGCCCCGCCCTCGGCCGTTACGCTTTCATATAACGCACGAACCGACGGTTCGTCGCTAACGTCGCCGGAAAACGCGTGGATCCCCTGATGTCTGGCGGCTACTTCATCAAGGGGTTGAACTCGTCGGCCGGCGATGCTGACGCGCGCGCCTGACTGTGCGAGTGCCAGGGCGATCGCGGCGCCTATACCGGTGCCGCCACCTGTGACCAAGGCATGGCGCCCTTCAAAATTGTTCATGTCTGATGTCCTTAACTACCTGTTCCGCTGGCGGGTCCCAAGCCCTCGCCCCGTGCGCCCAGCCGCATCAACTGGTCCTGCCCGGCCAGATAAGGTTTTGGCCATGCCGTCAGGCTGTCGCCAAGATTGGCAGCGGCGTACAAAGTCCAATATGGATTTGCGAGATGTGGACGCGCGAGGCAAACCAGGTCCGCGCGTCCAGCCAGCAGGATGGAATTCACGTGATCGGGCTCGTAGATGTTGCCTACCGCCATTGTCGCCATCCGTATTTCATTACGGATCCGATCAGCAAACGGGGTTTGAAACATGCGGCCGTAAATGGGTTTGGCCACGATGGAGGTTTGTCCGGCGGAGACATCGCAGATATCTGCGCCAACTTGCTGGAACGCGCGTGCGACCGAGACGGATTCCTCTGGCGTGATGCCTTCATCACCGAGCCAGTCGGTGGCTGAGATGCGAACCGACATCGGTTTCTCGGCCGGCCATATGCCGCGTACGGCGGCAAAGACCTGTGTGGGAAAAC
>MDTA01141846.1_pt1 | contig 12687 bp, 11 predicted proteins | sample 811151 | NCBI WGS metagenome assembly MDTA01 (sample SAMN05326648, study PRJNA326480) | marine metagenome | isolation source: seawater | place: Indian Ocean: South | collected 2010
TGAGGTTGATGAAGACTATTATCTAGCTATTGATAAAAATTTATATAGATGGGTTACTTTATATGACATCAAAAAGGCTATAAAAGAAGAGAATGCAATTATTGCTCCACATCTAAGAAATCTTATATCAGCACTATAAGATGAAAAAAATAGCTATTTTTGGTTTTGGTAATCATGTAAAAAAAAATATTATACCTGCATTTTTAAGAAGCGATAAATTAGAAATTTCATTTATAGTTAGAAGAAACTTAGATTGCGACGTTTCAGATGAATATAAGGATATTAAATTTATTACACTTGATGAATCTTTTAAAATTATTAACCACAATAACACAAATTTAATTTATATCTCTAATCCAACTTCAGAGCATTTTAAATGGTCTAAACAAGCGATCCTTAATAATTTTAATGTTTTATGCGAGAAACCATTAACTGATTCATACAACAAAACTAAAAAACTTACAGAGTTAGCAAAAAACAAATCAGTGAAAATTCAAGAAGTATGTATTTATAAATATCATAAACAATTCCAGTATTTAAAAAATTTAATATCGTCTATTTCAAATGATATTCGTTTTATAGAAACTGCTTTTTGTGTTCCATCTCTGCCAAAAAATGATTTTAGATATCAAAAATCTTTAGGTGGAGGAGCAACATTGGACTTGGGATATTATCCAATTTCGATCATACTTTCTCTATTTGGCAAACCAAAGTCTATAGAATCTCAAATTAATTATCAAAAAAAACTAGATGTCGATATTGCTGGATCGGCTAAATTTCAATATGAAAATTTTTATGCTTCTTCAAGGTGGGAAATAGGTTCAGGTTATGAAAACTTTTTTACGATACATTGTAATGAAAAGAAATATAAATTTGATAGGATTTTTTCAAAAACTTACGATTTTGAGTCCTCAATATTAATATACGACAAAGAAATTACTAAGGAAATTATAATAGGACATGATGATCATTTTGTTAATATTTTTGAATCTGACATGAGAGATGTAGATAATAGTATTGAATTACTTAATTCTGAATATTTAGAAATTTTTTTAAAAAAGGAAAATTAGAGTTGAAAAGAGTAATTCTTATTGGATCTTTACCGTCTAGTAATCATAAAATAATCACTGGACCATCTGTCGTTCTTAAGACAATCTATGATCATTTAAAAAAAACAAATACTCACACTACCTTAATTAATTTATTTCAAAATAATGATTCTAGCACTAGAAGTATTGGTAAGTTTTCATTTAAAAGAGCTTTTTTTATCTTTATTAAGGGTATGGATTTTTTCAAACTTCCAAAAGCAGAAGACTCGACAACATATATTTTTATTTCTCCTTCCAATGTGGGCTTAGTTAGAGATTTAATGTTTATAACTATTGCGCTAATTAAAAGTCAACGGATTATTTTGCATCAACTCGGAAATTACATGGACTTTTTCAACTCCAAAAGCTTGCTTGCAAAATTCTTAATAAAGAAGTTTTTTAACAAAGTGAATAAAATTGTTGTTGAGGGCAAGTTGGTAGAGAATTTTTTTAAAGATAGAAACTTTAGTGATAATTTCATAACAATATCAAATTGTGCTCCACCAAACATACAAATTAATAAAAATAAAGATGATAGTGCTTTTAAAGTCTTATATTTGAGTAATTTAATACCGTCAAAAGGTTATCAAAGTTTATTAAAATCTTTAGTTTTTATAGATAAGAATACAAGGTCAAATATTCTTCTCACATTTGTTGGAAAATTTATGGATGTAAAAGCAGAAAAAATTGATGGAACAAAAGAAAAAGATTTTTTTTTAAATTATATAAATAAACACAATTTAAAAAATAATATTAATTACATTGAAAGCGCATGGGGAAATGAAAAATATGAGTTATATAATAATAGTGATATCTTTGTTTTGCCAACAAATTATATATATGAAATGCAGCCTATATCTATTATTGAAGCAATGTCATGTGGTTTGCCAATAATTTCTACAAACATTGGGTTAATTCCTTCTATGGTCAAGCATAATGTCAATGGTTTAATTTTGGAAGATACTAAACCTGAAAATATTGCAAATTATATTTTAAAGTTAATGACAAATTCAGAATTGATGTCAAAAATGAAAATCGCAAATGTTAAAAAGTTTGACGCTAATTATAGTCAAGAAGTTTTTTTAAAAAGTATAGATAAGTTAATTCAATGATTTATTTTTTTGAATAATGCCTTTATATCATATAATTTGAATTCATTTAAAAAAGATATTTTGAAAGAGTATATGTATAAGTTTTGAAATTCTATTTGGGGGAACAATGAGTAAATCAAATCTTAAATTCGCGATTGTTGGCTGTGGAAGAATTGGGGAAAGGCATGCTGGCCATATTAAAAAACTTGCTAACTTAACTGCTGTGTGTGACATTAATAAAGATAGATGTTTAAATTTACATGACAATCCGTCACAATGTTTTGATTCAATTGATAGCTTGCTTGATTCTAATATAAGTCCTGATGTGATAAGTATCTGTACGCCAAATGGATTGCATGCTGAACATACAATAAAGTCTCTTCAGTCTGGGCATCACGTTTTATGTGAGAAACCTATGGCTTTATCAAGCTCAGATTGTGGAGAAATGATTAAAGCTTCAGAAAAATCAAATAAAAGACTTTTTATAGTTAAGCAAAATAGATTTAATCCACCTATTAAAGCACTTAAAGATGCCATTGAAAAAAATATGTTAGGTAAAATTTATAGCGTCCAATTGAATTGTTTTTGGAATAGAAATAAAAGTTATTATAAAGATGATCTTTGGAAGGGAAGTTTAGATCTTGATGGCGGCACTTTATATACTCAGTATAGTCACTTTATAGACTTAATTTACTGGTTGTTTGGAGATATATGTGAGGTAGTTGGATTTTCTGATAATTTTAATCATAAAAATTCTATAGAATTTGAGGATACAGGCGTTGTAGCCTTTAAATTTGAATCAGGAGGATTGGGAACAATTCATCATACAATCAATTCGTATAAATCTAACATGGAAGGCTCCATTACTATTTTCTCAGAAGGCGGAACTATAAAAATAGGAGGTCAATATTTAAATACAATAGATTATCAAAGTACAAATGGTTTTGAGTTAAAACATGAAGCTGGAAACAAAGCTAATGAGTATGGTAAATATCAGGGTTCTATGTCAAATCATGGTGAAGTGTATGAAAATGTAATTAATGTTTTAGATAAAGGAGGAGAAATTATTACAAACTCTTATGAAGGACTAAAAACAATTCAGATTATTGAAAAAATTTATGCCTCATACAAGAAATAGCATATAAATTTAGATCTATGTTAGATTTAATCAAGTTAGATGGCTCTAATCTTAGCATTGTTATTCAGGGAGCTATTTCATCACAGGAAGAAATAGTTGAAATAATAAATTCTTACAGAGCAATTTTGCCTAAATCTGAGATTATCATCTCAACTTGGCCAGATTTTAAGAATTTAGTCCCAAAAGACGAAATCGTAATTATTTCTGATGATCCAGGACCAATAGATGTTTCTGAGGTTGGAGGTCGAACTAATAATAATTTTAACAGACAACTAATAAGTTCAAAAAGAGGTATAGAAATAGCATCACGGACTTTCGTATTGAAAGTTAGATCAGATTTAGCTGCCATAGATGACAGCATATTTAAGAAATTCAATGAGGTTATTATTTCTTCACAAAAGATAAATAAATCTTATTTTAAGGATAAACCGCTTTTAATTATCAGCAATGAGTCCTCAAAAAAACCATCTCTCTTTAGAGGGTATTTACATTTTTGTGATTGGTTTATGCTAGCTAAAAAAGAAGAAGTAAGCAAAATTTTTGATATGAATATTTTAGCAAAAGAAGATCTTCTGTTTAGGAAATTAGAAGAGATACCAAAAATTTATGACGAGTTAAAATTACCTAAAGAAAAATGGTCTGCTGAAACTTATCTATGGACTAACTATCTTAGTAATTATTATGATTTTCATATGTTGAACGAATTTGATGAATCATATGCATTAAAAGAAATACATGATAACTTTGTTGCAGATCATTTAGTGATATTAGATTATAAAAAATCTGGACTAAGAATACTTAAGAATATATATAAGGACAGGGTATTTTTTAAATATAATTATGAGTATTCATATGATGATTGGCTATTATTAAGCTCTAGAATTGAATTAAATTACATTAAAAGATTAATCTTGATCTTAAAGACATTTTTTGTTGATATATTTAAATCAACTTATACTAGATACGCAAAAATTAGAATATATTTTCGCTTATAATTCTGATATGGGAATCCTATTATGAAAATACTTGTTACTGGCGGAGCCGGGTTTATTGGGTCAGCCTTTATAAGAAAGCTTCTAGAAATAAAAAAATTTAAAATATTAAATATCGATAATCTAAGCTATGCAGGAAATTTAAAAAATATTCCAAATAAAGATAATAACTATAAATTTTTAGAGTTAGATATTACAAACTACAATGATCTTTCTCGAGTCATAAGTGAGTTTAAACCAACAAAAATATTTAATTTTGCAGCTGAATCACATGTAGATAGATCAATTAAAAGCTCAAAAAATTTTTTAACTACAAATATTAATGGAACTTATAATATTTTAGAGGCAATTAGATCTCATTCTGAATTAATTAAAAATAATGAGTTTATGTTACATCACATCTCTACGGACGAAGTTTATGGTGATATTGAAGTTAATTCGAAACCTCCAATTGAGAATAGTCCATACAATCCAAGTTCTCCTTATTCAGCGACCAAAGCCTCATCTGATATGTTGGTCATGGCTTGGAATAGAACATATAAAATACCTACAATAATAAGTAACTGCACAAATAACTATGGTCCTTACCAGTATCCCGAAAAGTTAATACCAGTAATCATTTTAAATGCTTTACATAAGAAAAAAATCCCTTTGTATGGAGACGGTAAACAAATTAGAGATTGGATACATGTTAATGATCATATAGAAGGTCTTATAAATTTGATGAAAAATGGCGTAAGTGGAAACTCATATCATTTTGGCGGCAACAACCAGATAGATAACTTGTATGTTGCACATGAAGTATGTAGGGTTATTGAAAGTATAAAAGGCGATGGTTTTAATTATCAGTCCCTAATTAAATATGTCGATGACCGACCAGGACATGACAAGAGATATGCTTTAAACATTAATAAATCAAAAAAATTGTTAAATTGGTCACCAAAAATTTCATTTAAAGAAGGCATAAAAGATACGGTTCATTGGTACCTCAATAATAAAGATTGGTGGAATGAGTTATCATAAATAGATATGGAAGATTGGAAAGGTATAGTATTAGCAGGAGGTAAGGGTACAAGATTGCTACCACATACCTTAACAACATCAAAACATTTATTACCGATATATGATAAGCCGTTGATTTATTATTCTTTATCGGTGTTAATTTATGCTGGCATTAAGGAGGTATTGATTATTATAAATCCTGAGCATAAGGGCCAATATATTAATTTGCTTGGAGATGGCTCTCATTTAGGAATGGACATAAAGTATCTTGAACAAGAGTCACCAAAAGGTATTGCTGATGCTTTAATTATTGGAGAAGAATATATTGATAGTAGCAATATAGCTTTAGTCTTAGGCGACAATATTTTTCATGGAATGGGATTTCTTCCACTATTGAATAAAGCTAAAGAAAAAGTAGAAGGATGCTCAATTTTCACTTATCCTGTAGAAGATCCATGCAGGTTTGGTATTTTAGAAAGAGATATTGCAGGGCATCCAAAATCTCTAGCTGAAAAGCCTGATATGCCTAAATCCAATCAGGCGGTCACTGGCCTGTATTTCTTAGACAATACATGTGTTGAAAAATCAAAAAAAATAAAACCATCAAAAAGAGGAGAGCTTGAAATTATTTCAGTGCTTCAACAATATCTTATAAACGGTACACTAACTGCACTAGAATTTGGAAGAGGTTTCGCATGGTTAGATACAGGAACCAATGATGCAATGCTTGATGCTGCAAGATACATACAATTAATCGAAAAAAGGCAAGGCAATAAGATAGCATGTATAGAAGAGCTTGCGCTCTATAATAATTGGATTACCAAAAAAGAAGTTCATGAAATTAGTAAAAGATATAAGAATACTTCTTATTCTGAATATTTAAAAAAACTTTAATCATTCAGAATGAATGTTTATTTTATCAATAGCAGTTTACCATTTTTTATTGCAACAGAATTGCAACGAAGCTCACATGAAAAATCTATATGCTTTTTATGTCCAAGTTTATCAGGCTTTACAAATTCTGAAATTAAATACGCCAAAAAAATATTTTCAGATTTATATGTTTTAGATTTAACAAAAATAAATATATTTTCAGCGATATCAAAATTTGTATATGTTGCACGTAAACTTAGAAACATAAAAATAACTAATCTGTATGTAGGAAATATCGGAGTCAGTTTTTTAAAGTTAATTTATAACTATGTTTATTCAGATAATAAATTTTTATTAGAAGATGGAACATCAACATTATCTTTTTCAAAAATAGGAGTAGATTATTATAATTACAATAATGATTCTAAGCGCAAGAATCTTCTGATTAAAAAATTTATATCACTAGAAAATTGCATTCATCAAGTGGTATCAGTTTTTGATATATCAAATCAAAATGTTCAAACAAAAAGAATCCAATTATCTCATCCGCTAAAAGACAAACTAAGTCTAGATAATGAGCTATTAATACTTGGAGGACCTCAACTAAATTTAAATCAGTTAACTATAAATGTTATAGAAGAATCATTAACAAAATTAATAAAATTTCATAAAGAAAAATATATACTCGACAAGGTGACATATAAACCTCATCCCAGAGAAATCAAATCAGATGTTAATAAATTAATTAATAAATTCGATATGAATTTATTTGATGATAGCGAATTCAATATTTTTGAATTATATTTTATGAATTCAAAAAAATTTCCAAGGTATATTTCCTCTTTATTTCCATCCTCATCTTTATTTGTTTTAAATAATATAGACCCTAGAATAAATTTGTCTTGTATTAAATTTGATGCAAAACATATTCTTGAAGGTCACAAAAAAGAAACTAAAATTGTTTCTGAATACATAAAAGACTTTGATATAATAAAGTGGATTTGATTTAAACATGCTGCAGGTTTAAATTTACTTCTCTTTAGAGGAAAGCAATGTCAGAAATTTCAAATTTTTTAAAAAAAAGCCTTTTATATCTATTATTAAAGACCCCAAATTTAAAAATTTTTTCAGATAATACTGCACTTAAAATACAAAAATTTTTTCGTAAATACTATTCACATAAGGTTAAATTATCAGATATAGAACTTCCCTTTGATACAAATGATGAAAATTTAGTTAACAAAGCAAAACAAATAGTCAGTGATTATGGACTGGTTATTTTAAAAAATTTCAAAGATAGAGAAGAAACAAGGTTAAGTGGCAAAAATATATTGGATTTTGTTAATTCTAAATACCTTTATTTAGATTCTGATTATCATGAATTTGAAGACGGGTCAGTAATGCAAAGAGAACCATATAAAATAAAAGGATATGATAGCTTTTTGGATAAAAATTCTACCTTAATTAATTTAAGAGGGCGAAAAAATTTTGATGAGTTAGTTGGAGATGATTCTGGATTGATTGATATATTTCATGTAAAGAAAGTTTTACCAGCTGAAAATAGGAAAATCATAGAAGATTTTGAACAAAATAAAGTTCTTAGAGAGATTTTAAGAAAGATTAATAGAAGATTAGATTTTAAATCAGTAAATTTTTATTTTAACAAAGGAAAAACTGATCCAAGAGGCCTTCATATTGACACTCCAACAAGAGAATTTAAATTATTTTTATATTTAACTGATGTAAGTGACTCAAGTGATGGTCCGTACACATTTGTTCCAAAGTCGAATAAAAGAACTTATTTATCTATATTTAACATGATCATTAATAAATTTTCTTCATCTAATTTCAAGCTTACAGATATAAATTTTTGTGACGATTCACAAGCTCTTGAAATACTTGGTAACGCTGGAGATCTAATTATATCTAATCAATCTGCAGCACATGGTGGGACTTTACAAGGTCAAGATTCATCACGTTTAATTCTTGTAGGCATAATTCATTAAATTGAATAATAAAATTACTCTAATTCTTTATATAAAAATAAATGCGTGGTTATATAGATTCATTTGATACACCAAAAATAGTATTTGGCAATCAGGATGCAAAATACTTCATTACGGCTGACTTGCTTTTTTATTTTGCTCTTCTATGGCCTTTTTTTGCTTTGATTATATATGACCTAACGCTTATTAATTTAGTACCTCTAACTTATATTGCAGGCTTAATGCTTTTAGCATTAACTTTGTATGACCGTTATTTATATAAACCCCTAGAGTTAATGATGCTCATAGGCATAATATATTCAGTTATCTTAATTGGCATAAAAATAATTTTTGCATCGTATGATTTTCTAAATATAATAAAAATCTTTTCAAGCATTGGTATCACAGCGTATTTTATTAAATTTTCTATTAATGGATTTAGATCTTTTGCAATTTTTGCAAGTGTATTAGTCTTTATAAGTTATTATTTTATTGGATTTTTAAACGGAGTAGCAGGATCCAATGCTGGCGTAGGTTTCTCATATCATGATGCTGGGATTTTTATATTGATCCTGTGGTCAATGTTGATTTTAAAAAGTAATAGAGATTTTACTCTTGGTATAAATCTATTTTTTTTATTCTTAGTTTTATTTTTAATAGGTAGAACTCAAATAATTATTGGGGTGTATATATTCTTATGCGCATTGTGGCCAGTTTTCAAAAAAATAAATGCTATTGGAAAATTTTCTTTAGCTATTGTAATTGTTCCAACTATAGTTGGAATTATATTTTTTCCATCACAGATTATTGACGCGCTCTCAAATCTTTATTTTTTAAACGATATTATTTCAAGAGGTATAAACATAACATTTGATGATGTTAGTGCAAATGCTTTTGATGAAAATCTTAGATTATTTGTTATGAATTGTTACGTAATTAACTTTGATCTCAATACATTATTATATGGACATAATGAAACTATTAACGAATGCGTTAAAGCAACTTGGGAAGAGGCTTATGATACACCTATATTACAATATGAAAATTCTTTTATACGCATGAATCAAGAATCTGGCATAGCCGCTTTATTTTTTTTCATTATTTTCATTTTATCAATAGCATATTCTTTATTAAAAAAAGATTTTTTCATTGCTGGACTTATTTTTTTATACATCATCAGAGCTGCAACTGGAGATATATTCCTTTTTTATTACAAAGATTACATTCTATTTATATTGCTTACATATGCTTTCTATGAAAAAAGGAGAGTGTATAATTAGCATCACCTAAAATTAATAGAAATTTAATGTTTACTTATTTCAGATATCTAAAGATTGCACCAATTTCTTATCTAGTTACTGCAATACTGTTTATAAGTTTTTTTCTTCTTGGTGTGATGGATGTTATTGGAGTATATTTACTTGGCCAATTAATCTCTATAATTGTTCAGGGAACGGGCGAAAGTTCATTTGTAATAGATTTTTTTAAAGATTTAGATATCAATTTACCAAGAAATATCATCATAATATTTGCCTCATTAATTGCTTTATATTTTATTTTAAAAGCACTTGCTGCATATATTATTCAAACAAGACTATTAGAGATTTCTTATTCTGTGATGATCAAGATGAGAGTCTCTCTAATGAAGAAATATCTCAATCTAAACTATCTAGACGTCATTCTGCTTGGCTTTTCAAAAATTGCTACAAAAATTAATTTGCATTGTGATACATATATAAGAGGAATATATATTCCAATTATGAGACTAATTTCTGACTCAATAATGCTTTTACTTCTAGGACTATTTCTTTTTAGCCAAAATCCTATAGTTTTTCCTATATTTCTAATTCTAATCGCCTTTTTTATAGGCGGTTATATTTTCATCATAAAAGACAAAATATATTCAGCTGGGAAAGAAGCTGCTCTTGCTCAGGAAACATTTATCTTAGATATTAAAAATTCAGTAAGAGGTATTAAAGAGTCTAAAATTTTAGGAAAAGAGTCATACTATTTAGATAGATTTTCAAGAAATACCCACTATTTAGCAGAAAATATTAAACTGCATGATAAATTTGTAATATTGCCAAAGTACTTTATTGAAGCCGTTCTTGTATCAGTAATGGTAATGCTAGTAGTTCTATCAATTTGGTTTTATGGATATCAAAATAACGAAGCATATGTGATGATTGGATATTACATTGCTGCTGCTTTAAGAATAATGCCCAGTATAAATCAAACTGTTACCTCGATTGGCAATATGAGAAATGCAACTTACATTGTCAAAGAGCTTCAAAAAGAATTTGAAATTATCAACACAGATAAAGAATGTAAGAATGAAATTAATTTTGATCACACTATAACTTTCAATGAAGTTGGATTCACTTATCCAGAGTCTAATAAACCTGTTTTAAAAAATTTAAATGTTTCTATCGATAAGTTTGATAAAGTTGGCATAATTGGAGAAAGCGGATCAGGAAAAACAACATTTCTAGATATCTTAATTGGCCTTATTAATCCATCGAATGGAAAGATGTTAGTTGATGATCAAATTATTGATAGCAAAAATAATGATGCATGGATGAAAAAAATTTCATTTATTTCTCAAGATATTTCATTGTTTAATGAGTCTATCAAGCAAAATATTGTTCTTGATGAAAAAAATATTAATGAAGAAAAACTTAATGAAAGCATAATTAAATCTGGACTTTCTGTTGAACTTCCAAAATTTATTGATGGAGTTGATACAGTTGTTGGAGATGAAGGTTCTTTTTTGTCAGGAGGTCAAAGACAAAGAATTGGTATAGCAAGAGCAATTTATCATTCAAGAGAGGTCATGGTTCTTGATGAAGCAACTACCGGCTTAGATAGTAAATTGGAAGAAGAAATTATTGAGTCAGTATATGATTTATGTAAAAACAAGACTTTATTTATAATATCTCATAATCATAAAATACTCTCTAAATGCAATAAAATTCTTCAAATTAAAGATGGTCAAATCAAAGAATTAGAACAAAATCTATAAAATGAATACAGGAGATCAGATAACAGTAAATGCTCCAAGTATATGTAAAAACGAAATAAAGTGGACTCTTGAACAAGTCTTAGATGAGTTTTTAGGAATAAAGTATTTTTTGAAGTTTCATGACAAAGATTTTTTTTCTATCTCTTCATCAATTAATAATGAAGAATTAATTTTAGAAACTGAATTTTTTAATTCTTTGAATAAAAAATGGCTTGATAAATCAAGCCTTCCTAATGAAAAACCCTTAATAATGAATTGCTCTTTTTTAAAAAATTCATGTCAATTAATGTATGAGGAAATACCAGTAGTTTTTGGTAAAAATAAGATCCATCAATCAAAAAATAAAACTTCATTAGGGTTTGATATCTTTGGTTCTATATTCTTTTTACTTTCAAGATATGAAGAAAATATAATTCAAGATAAGGATATCCATAATCGTTTTTCATCAGAATCAAGCTGGTCTGACAAAAATAATCTTCTAGATAGACCATTAGTCAACGAATATGTTTTATTTTTATCTCTTCTTTTAAAAGATTTAGGGATGATTAAGGATATAAAATCAAGAGAATTTAAATATATTGTCACTTCAGATATAGATGTTCCATATAGCCATAGCATAAAAAGTTTACATTCGTACATAACACAAATTGGTGGAGACCTTTTTAAACGAAAAAATATTTTCTTAGCATTAAAAGACTTAATTAATCCTTTGTTATTTAAAGTTGGAATTACTAGGTTTGACCCTTTTTACAAATATTTTGATTGGATGATGAAAATTAATGAAGATTATGGCCATCAAATCATATTCTATGTGATGATTAATCAAGGCATAAGCAAATATGATGGAAAATACTTATTAAATGAACCAATTATTAAGAAACTATTAAAAGAGATCTACAGAAGAGGACATAAAATTGGGGTCCATTTTAGTTATGAATCATACAAAAATATTGATTTATTGAGGCAAGAACTTGGTATGTTTAAAAAATTTATGAAAAAAGAAGATATGAATCTAGTTGAAAATGAGATTGAAAGTAGACAGCATGTTTTGAGATGGGATAACTCTTTAACTCCTGCTTTATTAGACAATATTAATATTTTTAAAGATTCGAGTATGGGTTTTCACAATAAAATTGGTTTTAGATCAGGAGTATGCTTTGAGTATAGAATGTATGATTTAAATGAACGAAAGTCTTTAAAATTAAAGCAATCTCCATTAGTAGTAATGGAGGCATCAATATTTGAAAAAAAATATATGAATTTGAAACCAAATAAGCAAACACTTCGCAAAGTAATGAAATATAAAAATACTTGTGTCTTTTATAAAGGGGACTTTAACTTGCTTTGGCATAATAATAGATTTATTGAATATGGCTACAAAGATTTTTATAAAGATATACTTAATCCAAAATTAATTTAAATATGATTCAAAAATTTATATATAAGTTTTTATTTCCTGGAGTGAAATTAGGATTTAACCCTTTAATTGAGAAAAA
>MDTA01226802.1_pt1 | contig 12685 bp, 10 predicted proteins | sample 811151 | NCBI WGS metagenome assembly MDTA01 (sample SAMN05326648, study PRJNA326480) | marine metagenome | isolation source: seawater | place: Indian Ocean: South | collected 2010
AATGTAGGATTATGTCAGGATTTCTGAATATTTCAGGATTTCTGAATATTTCAGGATTTCTGAATATTTCAGGATTATGTTAGTATGCAATATAAAAGTGTTTGTATAAATGTTGTATGGCGTGGAGAAGATTTCTCAAGGACGAAGACGATATCGTACCATGGACTGGTCCCATACTCAGCAGACATGCGCGCGAACGCTGCAAACAAAGACATATTAACCCCCTTCACGTGGGCACAGACCCGACGACGCGCGTCTGCGAGCATCGTAAAGTCGTGAAAACAGTGTGGAAAGAACCCCCGACAGAGCTGGTAGATGGAATACGTCAAACGCGCAGAGACTTCCATGGCCCTGTGAGAAGCTGTGCACAAGACCTTCGAGAAAAGAATAGGGCGAAGACGATACCCAAGCAAGTGCTTCCCCTTTTGGTTCACCAGGCATTACCGAGTCCAGGGCTGCGACCAGGAGAAGTCACCAGAATGGGACAGCTTCCACACCTCGAATATAAAAAGGCACAACGTTTAAAAGAGAAAAAAGACCTACGTCGCGCCAGAAACAAAGAAAAAATAGACTTGCGACGCGCCAGAAAAAAAGAAAATAGAGATCGACGACGCACTAGAAAAAAGTAAAAAAAAATAATAATAGTTAATTCCTATCTTTCTCGTATCTATGGCGTTGTTTTTTGTCACGGCGCGCTTTCATGCGTTTGGTTTTTTCTTTCAAGTGTTGTTTTTGGATTATTTGTTTGTCTTTTTTTTCTTTCAAACGTTGCGCTTTTTTACTGTCCGCATTAGCTTGTTCCGCGACCATTCGTCGCTGATGTCTTTCGTGAATCAGCTTGCCGATGTTTCGAATAGCCTTCTCGATGTTTGCGGTCTTATATCGTCCCAATATTAGCCAAACATCGTATGTTTTATCATTAAATTCGATGAGATGTTGTTGGACGCGTGTCCCAGTACTCTTTTCAATGGCCCGAATTTTATGAAGCCAATTTTCGTGATACTCAAACATGCCCGCGTATCCAGTCTCAAACCATTTTATAATACCGCCGCGGCGTGCCGAGTGTAAAATTTGTATAGTGCGCGACACCCACGCTTTGTTGTCGAGCTCGCCGTGCAGCGTAACGCAGTCTTCACGTATTGTAATCTTTCCAGGAGCGATGAGTTGATTGATGAAAAACAGGTTTCTACCTTGGGTACCGATAATTCTGCCAATCTCTTCGGATGGGATATCCAAGCTTTTTTGTTGCACAGACATTTTACTTAAAAACATACTTTTAAATAAAAGAGAGAATATTCTGTATTTATTTTAGACTTTTTAAAAATAACTATAAAAAATGGCGCGTTGTCGTGGTTTTAAAACGTTAAATGAGGCTGTAAACCCGGAGTATCATAGAGAATGGGGACATCCGGTCTCTGTGAAAGACTCTATAGATTATTGCATCATGCTCATCGAGCAAAGACTATACAAGCGGGTCAACAAGCACGGCCGCATCCATCTCATTTTGCCAGAGTTTAAAGGCAAGCCGTGCATTGTCGAACATATTTTCGTGAGTCTGAGTAAAATAGTTTCGAAATTGCCCGTGGAAATCCAACTAGGCGATGAAAAGATATCGCGCGGAGATATCGTGGTGAAATTCGTCCCTTTTACGATTCAAAGGCCGCGCCTTTCCATTCCAGTTGGTTGGGAAGACGACTTGCCACAGTGGACTTGGAATGATGTCATCAAGAACGGACAGTACTACTCGACTTCCTCAAGTGAGACGTGGCCACGACCAGAGTACAAATTTTACGCACAACGAGAAATGATGGCCCAATTGGCCAGTGAACGACGCGCACGTTTATCTCGATGACTGTACACAAAGATATGATTTGGTACTATTTAGTGCATCGGTCATTCGTCTATATGGCCGATCCAAATGGTATTGTTAGCGTGGCCAAACAAATCGCAGAACGCCAGAGCGAATGGCGCGATGGTGAAAGTGGCGATAAAACATACCAAGTAAAGAAGTCCGATTCAATAAAAATGCATATTAATCTTTATTTGGCTCGCATGACATCACATTTTTTCCCAAAAAAGTCAAAAACGAATCTTTTAGTATTGGACTCTGAAAATTTAGGTACCTCTATGATGTTTGATATATTTGGTTATTCCAATTCAGTTGTTCCGAACTACTACCAAAACAATTCGCATTTCGAACTCATGCGAGAGCGCATGCCTAGTGTCATGTCATTGCCTTTGGCGCTCGAGGACTACGTCGATATTTGGGCGGATACCAATTCCGACGAATACGAAAGCGCCATTCGGGACGCCATCCCTGAAAAGTATTACGATACTTTTCAGGGCTTTAGTGTGGGTCCCCGACCTGCCCAATTCGACGTCGCGTACCTAGACTATTGTGGTCCATTTACAGAGGATAGAAAAGACACCGTAGAGACGCTCATAGAGACCCAAGAAGACAAGCCGTGCATTGTGGCGGTTACGGGCGCGGCGAGAGGCCAGACGGGCAGCATCGACGAGCAGAAAAACGATCTGAACGAGTTGATGGAAGAGTACGGTTTCGTCATGGACCAGCGATTCGAATACAATAGACATCCGGGCTATTATGGCATAGAACCAGGCGTCGAGGCCAGCCAAACCATTCTGGATGAAGGAGCGCGTGTAGAAGCCCGACATCCAGATCGCGACGACGAAATATACAAAGCAATCGTCCGCGAAAGACATACAAATGGCGATTATACGTTAGAATTCGAGGACGGAGCAAAGCGGAAGGTTTCGGCCAAAAAATTGAAGGGTATGGGGCAACGAATGTTCTTTGTTTCTTTTGTGCGTGTAAAAAAAAGCAAGTGGATCAAATGGAATGAAAAATTCCAACAATGCGAAACACCGGAAGGCCCAAAAGCTTGCAAATTGCAATTCGAAAATAAAAATTGTTTGTACCACGCACTTTCAACCATCGGAGAGGATAAATTCTGCAACCGGAAATTTAAAGACTTTTATGCCGTCGTGAATATCAATACAGATCCCGAAGACAGCCACGTAGATGCTGAATTCGCCAATTTTTCGTCTATTGTGAAAGAGGCCTGTGCAGACGACTCCATATCTTTGCGCCAAGACGAAATTATTCCGATAAAAAGGGGCCTGAACGTTCTTGCACTACAAAGTAGACATCCTCAAGACGTCTGGCAAGTGTGTGACGTAAAAAAAATTCAACAACATATACGTGAAAATCAAACGCAACTTGGCAAACGCGTTCTATTGAAAATTGGTGAAGACGTTTACCGTGTCACAAAAAGATGCGTTTTCAAGGATATAATTGGGGTGAGCTTTGGTAATGGCAAAAAGTCGCTTCGGACGATCAAGGGGCTAGCTGGGTTGAAACTCTCCACACAACTTAATTTTCTCTTTTTAACGCAGACGTCCAATCCGATAACAGTCACATCTATCGTATTTTTTACAAAATCATTCTTTGAAGATTCTGTGTTCACTGGCTCAATTTCGGAGTTCAGCAAAAAAGCCCCCAAAAAGAAAGCCGCCAAAAAGAAAGCCGCCAAAAAGAAAGCCGCGGCTAAAACACCATCAAAATGGAATATCATCGTCACACTTTCTTCAAAATATGGGCTAGATAAAGAGCAACGCTCTGCATTGTACGCACCCTTTAAGGAAAGTAAAAAGTCCCTCAGCGAAAAGAAGTATCTGAAAAAAGTGCGCAACGTTCCCATCCGCGACAATATAAAAAAAGAAATATTCAACGCATTATCTGGTACAAATATTTCATCTGGTACAAATATTTCGTCCGATTTTAGAGTTGCAGCTCTGAGTGAATATCCACACGTCTTGGCCGTATTAACAGTGCCAGATATAGACGAAACGAAACCCTTGCTTATGTGCCAATTTCGAACAAAAGAACCTGCGCCCAGAAAACAGTCTGTACGAGACCCTTCTACAAACGAAGAACTTACTGGGATACCCGGAATATTGAACAATCCTAAAAATGGGGAAATTGAAGGGTATCCGCCCCAACTTATTCTTTATGACGAACCTGAAAAGAAACTATATTTTGTCACTGTTGAAGGGGACAGAGTGACTGAAGTGGAACGCGTCAGTGTAAATAAGCACACTGTCTCGTCTTCGTCGTCGTCGTCAGATTCGGATTCGTCGTCGTCGTCAGATTCGGACTCGTCTTCGTCATCAGATTCAGATGTAGATATTGAGCCCGTTTTAAGATACCACAGTTCGGACGACGACGAAGACGACATGTCAACGAAATTTAACCGTTGGGATTTGAAACATGAGCGACTTGACAAGATTCGCGATTGGAACTTTGAAAAGGAGATTGCGCCGGAGTTAATAAAACGTGGATTGCCATTGGGAAATAAAACCAAGGATTATGCTATAAGGGCTTTAAAGCATTGGAGAAGAGACGCCGACAGAGATCAAACATTGAGTGAAATCGACGATGTGGATCTAGGTGAGATAGACTGGGATTCGGATGAAGATGTGGATCTAGGTGAGATAGATTGGGAATCGGATGAAGAATCACCCCCCCCTCCGAGAACGTTTAAACGCTGGGATTTGAAATATGCGCGACTTGATAAGATTCGCGATTGGGACTTTGATAAGGAAATTGCTCCGGAGTTGTTGAAGCGCGGCCTGTCTTTGGGAAATAAAACAAAAGACTATGCTATACAAGCTCTAAAACGATTCCGTGAAAGATTTTTGGAAGACTCTGAATCTGACTCTGACTCTGACTCTGGCGCAGTGGCAAAGCCGTCATCCGAAGAAGCAAGCTTGATATTCGTATCCAAAGGTAAAAGTCGAGGCGACGTTGGTATTGTCTTCCAGGTGACGTCGCGTTTTTATCGGTATAAATCTGTGTTGACCGAAAAAAAGATTAAAACATTAAAGGCAAACACGTTAGAACTCATTTCGAATTACCGCAGCGTGCGTAAAAACGATGAGTTTGTAATGGTGTGGAATTACGAGGATGGAACTGTGCGCGCGTCCGATGGCGTTATAAAAGATGTTGGAAAAAGTAAAATTCACGTCGTTACAGATGGCGAAACGATGGATTTGTCGATAAACAATTTTCGCAAAAAAGATTACGGAAAGACGTGGTGGTTAAAAAAATAAATCCTTTTGTAGTTTGTATCGATCTAGTATAACCCATTCTTTTTTAATATGTATGAGCAGATGGACAAAGCGTCCCTGCTGAAAGTGTACGCGGCTCAGTGGCGCGAGCAAAATCCGCATACGCCTTGCAAAGACCACGAATGTTCAATGGAGTGTTGCAATATTCAACATACCATTGGGGGTGTTTGGCGTCGCGGTTCTGAAGAGCATGTATGTATTCGTACATTGTGTAAAAACCACCCACCGTGGGCAAATCGGGGTACATTGAAGAAACAGATACGAAATTTGTATATGTGTTGCCAAACGGGCCAAGCTCACTGGTGTGACGAGCAATGCCAGAGCACTATCATCGACCATTCGGACGGGGGTCACGTGTGTCAGATTTCTGGCATTCGTTACGATTGCATAAAATCCGATTCGTGGTTTATGGACCATCGAGTGACAGCGACACATCAAGAAAACAAGGACCCGCTGAAATTGGTTCGTAATACTGAGTTTAAGATGGATATACGTTCTTCAAACACAATTCGCGAACAACAGCACGCCTTTATTAGTCGCGCACAAGTTTCGGCCATCATGTTTTCAAACGAACGATTGTTCATGGAACAGCGCAAATACGTAGAAATGAAACACGAAGCTGAAAAGGTAATACAAAAATACATCAAGTCGTGCGAAAAGAGTGGACGCTTAATTGTATTTACGACACTGACGACTCTTTACATTAATCAAATGAATCGTCGCTACATTTTTAAGAATTTGATCCCAAAAGATCGTTCTGTAGACGAGGTCGTGCATCAATATGCGAATTTGGCATGTAAATATTGGCGGATGATTACGCAAACGTTTCCGTTGGGAATGCAAACGCCGGCATTGTTCCCTATAAAGACATTTGTCGTGTCTATTTTATATATTATGAAAGGGGGTCTTTGCGTGGGTGGCGTGCAGGTCATTCCAAAGGATAATTATCTGGCGTCTGTACTGCCCGAAGCGAACACTCTCGATTCTTACAATATAAATAAGCCGGCATTTACGGCGTGTAAAAACAATATACTAAAAGCATATAGAGAGGCTGGTGAGTTATATCATATACCACCACAAAAATTAGTATTAAGATAAAAGTTTGAATATTTTCATTGCTTCTACAAATGATTTTTTACCTTGTTCGTTTCGCGGCATTTGCGTTATCCCGACGAGTTTGCGCCTTACTAAAATCGTAAACCATTTACGCATGGGCTCTTTCGACGCGAGTGAAACTGCAGCATATTTCGCATCTTTATGTATTTCTTGTAGAATTTCCTCGGGCGTTTCAAACGCATCGCGTTTTCGTTTGCGTTTATTCGTTGGCGCTTTTTTCCTTAACTTGGGAGTTGGCACGGCAGCAGCTAATTTGAGTGTTTTGCCTTCAACGGTGCCTCTGCAAAAAGGGCACGACATGTTTGTCTTTACGAGAGAATCGCACCAACACTTTAAGCAGGCACTTGCCGTACCACAGTGTGTTAACGTTTTTTGGCCGCTGTCGCCACAAATGTCACATCTGTTTTTACCCTTGGGCATTAACCAACACTGTTGTGACTGTATAAAATATACAAGTTCTTTGAAATCGAGACACTGGCTATGTTCTTCGTTTGTTTCTGGAATGCAGAGGCCCGTTTTCGCAGTTTTAACGATTTTAGACTCCAGTTTTTTGGGTTCAACGTGTTCTTCTTGAGACATTTCAATATCGCACTCTTTGAATTTGTTGAGCAGTACGGGGAGAAACTGTTGAATCCGTGTCGAGAGATTAGAGCCCGGCGTGCTCAATCTCTCCAAAAGTTCGGCCACTTCTGTCTTGTGTGGTTCGTCCAGCCTGTCTAACAATATGCTGTGGTTGGTCATCATGGCCATGAGAAAGAGATTGGGAGGCACTTGTTGTTCTCTCAAAACGTCAGCAAGACGTCCGCGCGTGGTTTCGTGTTCTTCGACCATCGTTTCGTGAAATTGTTCTTCGATGGATTCGAGTATTTTTTGGTAACGCATTGGCCGAACAAGAACAGACGAAGCTCCTGAAGCACCCCCGCCGACATCGAAAACAATCATGTACTTTTGGTTGTGAGCTTCAATAATAACCATTGGCCGATTTTGTTGGCGTGCGTCTTCGATACGCCGATTCGTGACTGGGTCAAAATATCTCCACTCGTCGTCGGGTATGCTCTGAAACACATCCGCGACAAGAATCGCCATTTCTTGTAACCCAAGAGAGGAAAGGTAATCTGGAAATTGGTATGGGCCGTATTCCGTGTTGTCCTCACTGGGGTTGAAATTTTCAAAATGTTCGCGTAATATAGCGCGTTGGTCTTCCGCCATGTCCTCTAATACGGAAGCGACAGCCTGACACATGCGAGGCCATCGCATGGGTCCTTTGAACCGCCATTTGTATCGTGTTTCCGTCATCAGGTCAAATTGTGCTTTCGATACATCCACGGCCTTCCATCGCCTCGGTACGAGTTCGTTGGCCATCATATGAAACAATTCTTCGTTTTGTGCAACGTACGTGTTTGTTCCATAATGGAGTGTGACCTTCTCTGAACGAGGTTTGCCGTCGTGAAAAAGCACGCGAGATGCTTCGTAACTGAATAGAGCCATGCTATTGCCTGAAATGGCTGCGTACACTGGTAATTCTCCAGGCAATGCTCCTGGCCGTATTCGTGTTCCTAGGGGTGCATCACTTTCACCGCCATGAATACTAAAATGCATTTCACCTGTTTCAAAGGAGCCCTCGAGCTTCCCAAACGCGTTTTTTAGAGTCAGTGGCAGAAGAGAAGGCTCTTGGACTCTTTTGGATATGATAGAGTTGTTTTCAGGTGTGCAATCAATCCAATTGTTGCCGTAGAGCCATTGATACGTTGTAGACATGTTTGATATGTTTTAAAACAAGCAAGTATATTTTAAATACTACATATTCATTATCTTTTAAACATTTTTTTTTAAAACACTTTATTGCCATTGCAGAATCTGATTCTCGTCGGCATCGGTCGCACATATTTCAATGCCGTTAGGTATGGGACCGTCCGTTGCTGGTTTATACTCTTGTTGTTCGCCATGGACGTCCATGTAGGTAACTGTTTCGGCGTTTGGCGGTACGACAATCTTTCTATTTGCACACCGCCGAAGCGTGCCATTCTCAAATCCCTCTCGCAAGTGGAACGGAAATTTTTTGTTTATTGCAGGCAACAGCGCTGCTAAATCTGTGATGGCCATTGTGTCTTTAAAAGTGAATGGCGCATCGGAAGTGTTGTGATCACATTTTTGACAGCCACGGACTTTGGGCAAAGGATCGTAGGGCAATTTTGGGTCGTTAGGGTCCAAGGAAGAGTACATTCGTTGTACTGGCCAATTTTCTGACCATCTGGCTGGATATTGTTTTTTCCCACAACACGACCACCTTCCGTCCTCTTGGACAAACCCCGGATGCTGAAAACACTGCAGTTGACCCATGGAACCAACAAGACTGAATTCCTTTCGACAGTGAAGACATATCCAAGCCCGGTTCATTCTGTGAAACGCAGTCTCCACCACTTCTTTGTCTGCGTACAAAGTAACCGGCGGGATGCGTCTTCCCGGTCTTGCCATTTTACACTACAAGAGATACCTTTATAGGTTGTAATGGAATCTTTTGCGTGGGTGGACGGAAAGATCAGACAGTCGTCCACAAAAGAAGGTATCCCTTTACACCAAATGAAAGATTGCCTTATCAACAAATTCGAATTGCATCCAAAAGAGGAGGTAATTGATTTTGGCATTCTTATCAAACAACTCGACACAAACGTTTATGGTACTTTCCATGACCAAAAACATTACTTCTCTTTTACATGCGAAATGCCATTATCCAAGTGGCACATCGACGACCAAACGTGCTTTGCACAAAACGAACAAAACGCCATTCATATGTTTTCACTCGAATCAAACCATACTCGAACAATAAACCTGCCTCATCCACCCCGTGGTTGGTGTATTATTCCCAAAACCAGTATCATTTTACACTGGAACCAGTTGACATTGTATTCTACAGATTTTTCTAAAGATGTGCACAAGATACTGAGAGGACATGTGGCCAGAGTACTTTCTGGCGACGCGTCTACGTCGATTGCGGTAACTGGAGATCATTTTGGACACATGTGCATTTGGTACGTGGCTTCTTGGACATGTCATCATGATATCAAGGTGTCTCACGAACCCTGTCACGAAGTAAAATTATGTAAGGACGAACGCGTGTGTGTCCGAAATACAACGTCTCTTTCTGTGTACAATGTAACTTCTGGAAAGAAACTGTATACAATATCTATCCATGCAACCGCCATTCAGTGGTGTTCTTTCGGATTAATCGCATCGACTTCAAAATCTGTGCACGTTTACGCAAAGGGAGTGCAAGTCATCTACTTTCAACATACTTCTAGTGCCTTGTATCGTGGACAACATGACCAAATTTGGTCTGTATCGGGTAAACAACTTTACCAATTTGAAATAAATTATGGGATTGCGAATTGGCCATCCGAGTGTATCGAGTGGATTCGCGCACCAACATTTCCACCTCCTTGTCGCTATTGGCCAAAAAGGTACATGGATGTTCTTGCTGTCTCAGCAACACAATGGATACCCGCTGTTGATACATGGGACCCTCCAAGAATATGGTTTCGCCATAAACATCTGCGAGAAGCCATATGGAAAGCAATACTCGAATGCGAATTATACGATATGACTCATGCGTGGTCTTTTCTACCAAAATCCTTGCAAGCAGACTGGTATCGTCAATGCGAACTCGAACTTGTGCGACGCATGCAAACGTTTGACTATTGTGAAACAACCGTCAAATTATTGCTATTGACGTACACTGAATTGGAAATGTTGAATGCGGACCAAATCATAAAATGGTGTTGGTTCCACCACGGGCGTCTATGCATCAGGCCCGTTTTACTCTTTTTCACTCAAAATGATCTCGATGGCAGTGTCATGAAAATTGCACTCCAAAGTACACCAAGTCCTGACTTCATCCTATGTTTTTCACCAGCCTCTGTTCACATCGCCATTGAAAATGGCACATTTGTACATATTATACAATGGCTGGTTGATTTTCATGAACAGTATCCTATAGAACCAACACACCACATGCGTCAAATATTTACCATTTTGCTTGCCCATGTGTATTCGCACCTTGACAAAGATACTATGGATTTGCCACTTGCAGAAACAGGGACATTCCAGTCCGTGCAAAAAATATCACTCGCGCATCGTCATGCATATATTAAAGTCGAACAACGCACGGGATACGTCACCGAAATATCAACCTCTGGCAAAACAAAGTGGTGCCCGATTAGTACGGCAACCCCCATACCATTAGAACCCCAAAATGTTCTCGTTTGGACTTATGACAACAAGTCGGGGCCCAAAACGATGTTGGAATGCGCTCTACTACTTTTGAACGACGACATTTGGTCTTGTCGAACTTCTAAAAAGCCATTCCATTGGTTTTCGTCTGAAGTAGGAGCATTTATAATGCACGGGGCTTGTGTGTCTATTTTCGGCCAGACAATGCGTATTGAAGAAGCCTCGTGGACATCAAAGGGAGGTAAAATTACGACAGACTCTAATTTTGAGGTCGATGAAACAGAATCTGTTGACATACAATGCGTGGCCCCTTTATGGTCGTACATAGATGAAAATTTGTATCACGTTGCTCCACTCCGTGTAAAAATAAGCCATTGCGTTTCACTAGGTACACGCAAAATAAATATGGCCGCCACATTTGCTGACGAATTGCTGCAATGTTGTGGATCAGATGTTATTCAAAACGAACACAAATGGTCATTGAAAACACACGCGACTTCAATGGCGTTTCACGAAGGGATGTTTTTTGTGGGCACTTTTGAAGGGCTTGTTTACGAGTACAATACTCTTTATACCGTAGACACTGCCGTTCGAACATTTGAAGGGCACGACTCTCAAATTCTAAAGATAACGATTCACGATTCCCGTCTCATGTCCATGTGTGAAGATAGAATGGTACTATGGAATTTATCCAAGGGTACAAAAATATTAGCGGTGCAAAGCCACTTTACTTTTGTTTCCATGATCAAAGAGAGTCATTCGTTGGTCTGGGTCATAGAAACACACAAAGACTGTCCAATTGCGACACTATGGAACGTTCACACTGAAGTGCCTGAGCGTCGTCTAGACACTTCTCGATTCTAAAGAGGTCCAATACTTACCACAGATTTACCCAGTCCGGTCATGATAGTGTCGAAAACGCTATACACTCTAGACCAAAAGAAAACTCATGATATTCGCGTGAGTGGCAATCTCACGTGCATTGCAGGTACTGAGATCGGCGTATGCGGCGGAACGTCAGAGGGCGTCGTATTCATGATACGGTGGAATAATGACGACATTGTCAAATGGACTCCCGCGGAACTGTGTCCGATATCGGCTATGGCTACTGTTCCAGACACCAATTTAATGATTTCTGGCACGGAAAGGGGCATGATATATGTTTGGGACCTCGAAGAGGATGATTTCGCAGTAAAATTAAGCATTGGCAATACGCCAATACACTGTATACACGCCGATTCTCTTTTTGTCATGGCTAGTTGTCGTCGCGCCCTGAAATTACTATCCGTCGTCAACGAACGCGCCATGCTTAGTGTGCACGCACTAAACAATGCTATTTCTTGGTCACATGCTTGGAAAAAAAGAATTATGAAGGCGGCATCGGACGTCATTGAGCCTGCGATTGTCTCGTGCATCCTTAAGGACACTGCAGTTTCTTCGGCACTCGCCTTGCTTGAAGAATGCACGGTCGATTATGAAGATCGACAAATCTGGTGCTCTCCAGAATTTGTGGACATTTTATTGATAGCCCCCATGAAAGATGCGCAACGCATAATTAAGCGGCTGGCCGCTTTTCGAGGACCACGCTTCGACTGTGTAATATGCGCAGACGACGAAGCAGAAGATACCGTCTCTTATCTCAAAACATGCCAACATCGTTTTCATACGAGTTGCCTGACAGAACTCGTTCGAAAAGTGCCGGAATATCACGAAGAAATGCAATACGAATATGCACTTTCGGTGGACCTCGCGTGTCCCATTTGCAGAACTCCGTTTTGCAGAGAAGACATCGTCGAAGACACCTTTTTGAACAAACACTTGTACATACCTTACAAAAAAATTAAAAAATAATGCACATAACTTTTATTTTTCTTCTTCTTTATCATATTGTTTTGTCTCCTCGCTCGCTAGGTTATTTTCCTCCGATATCGCGTCGGGTTGTTCTTTGGGGGACGCGGCGGTCATTTTGGGAGTCCAATCGGGGTGTTTTGGCACGTAATTGTCGTCTAATTCCAGTGGTTGTTTCTGAAGTTTCGACATTATTTTTGTAGTATAACTCTAGTATATATAGGTACTATTTGTAACTGTTTTTTTATACTATTTAACTTGTATGTACACTGAGAAATGGCCGCCCTTGCAGGTCAACTTCAGACCATGTCCATAACATCAACACCACGATGGCAGTGGTACG
>MDTA01084034.1_pt1 | contig 12680 bp, 12 predicted proteins | sample 811151 | NCBI WGS metagenome assembly MDTA01 (sample SAMN05326648, study PRJNA326480) | marine metagenome | isolation source: seawater | place: Indian Ocean: South | collected 2010
AAAATGGGCCAAGAATAGGTTTTTTTATAAGTTTTTTTGGAGTAGCCGAAACTAAACAGCTTATTAAAAGTAAATTAAAATAATGTATTCTAAACTTAAAAAGTTAATTTTTAAAATAGACCCTGAAACAGCTCATAATTTAGCAATTAAATCATTAAAATTTAATTTAACATCAAATATTTTTGATGAGAATATTAATAGCCCAATATTTGAAACTAAATTATTTGGAAAAAAAATAGACAATCCAATTGGTTTAGCTGCAGGTTTTGATAAGAACGCAGAGGTTTATAATTCAATGTACAATTTAGGTTTTGGTTTTGTTGAAGTTGGAACTGTAACTCCTTTAAAGCAGATTGGAAATCCAAAACCGAGAGTTTTTAGATTAGTTGAGGACCAAGCATTAATTAATAGATTGGGGTTTAACAATTTAGGAGCAAAAAATATTAGCTCTAGAATAAGATTAAACAGACCAAAAGGATTATTAGGTGTAAATCTAGGACCAAACAAAGATAGTGAAAATAGACTTAATGATTATGTAATTGGACTAAAAACATTTTATGATATAGCTGATTATATAACTATAAACATTTCTTCACCCAACACCGAAAAACTTAGAGATTTTCATGAAGATGATAATTTTGAAAAATTGATGACATTAGTATTTAATGAAAAAGAAAAATTAAATTCAAAAATACCTATTGCTGTTAAAATTTCTCCTGATATAGAAAATAATCAAATAGAAAAAATTTCTTCAATGTTAATCAAATTTAAAGTAAATGCTGTAATAATATCTAACACAACTGATGGACTTAGAGATAATCTATTAGGTAATTTTAAGTATCAAAAAGGAGGCTTGTCCGGAAAACCATTAGAAAAAAGATCAAATTTGCTAATTAAAAAATTTTATGCTTTTTTAGGTAATAAAATTGACATCATAGGAGTCGGAGGCATAGACTCAGGCAAGAGTGCATTTGAAAAATTTCTAGCTGGGTCTAGCTATTTACAACTCTATACTGGAATGGTTTATCAGGGTCCTAACATTATATCTAAAATAAAGAGAGAGCTTAAAGAAATATTAATAGAAAAAAAAGTCAAAAATTTCAGAGAAATAATTGGTAAAAGTTTGAATTAATTTATTAAACTTGACGTTGTTTAAAAGCCATCTTATATAGTCAAATATTATTATGACTAAAAAATGTGAACTAACTGGAAAAAACCCTCTTAAGGGCCACAAAGTAAGCCATGCAAATAATAAGACTAAAAGAAGATTTCTTCCAAACTTAAAAAAAGTAAGTTTTAAAAGTACTATCTTAAAAAGAAGTTTAAAACTTACTGTATCGAATGCCGCTGTAAGATCTGTAGATAAAAAGGGTACATTTGACCTTTTTCTTAAAACTGCCAAAAACAAAAATCTTTCACCAAGACTAAAAAAAATTAAGAGATTTTTACTTGCTAAATCTGCATAATGAATAAACTTTTTATTTTGCTCTCATTTTTGATGGGGGTTATAGTTTTATTATCAAACTATTTAGTCCAGTTTCCAATAAAATATTTCAATTTACAAAATATTTTAACTTACGGGGCATTTAGTTATCCAATAGCATTTTTAATAACTGATTTAGCAAATAGATCTTACGGAAAGTTAATAGCTAGAAAAATTGTTTATTTAGGTTTTTTTATTGGTATTATTTTTACTTTAGTCTTTTCAACGAATTTTGTTGATTTAGTTTCAATTAGAATTGCTGCTGGTTCTGGAGTAGCGTTTATTGTTGCTCAATTATTAGACGTACAAATATTTGACGAATTAAGAAATAAAAAATGGTATATAGCTCCATTAACCTCATCTTTAATTGGTTCGGCAATTGATACATTTTTATTCTTCTCCATTGCTTTTTATGGAACAGGAATACCTTGGATAACTCTATCAATAGGAGATTTAATGGTAAAAATATTCGTAGCGCTTATAATGCTAATCCCTTTTAGATTGCTTCTAGCTACTATGAAACCGATTTAAATTTCATTTAATAAGAAATTTGTAAGCTAAAATTTTATAGGCTAATTTAGCAACTAAAAAATTATAAGAATCAAATCCTTTTATTGGAGCAAGTTCATTAATATCGGCACCAACGATATTTGAATGTTTTGCGGCAAGTTTAATAATATTGAGTGTTTCATCCCATTGGAGACCCCCTGGTTCAGGGGTACCGGTTGCTGGCATGATACCTGAATCAAACCCATCAACATCAAATGTTAAATAAACATTTTTATTTTTAATCATATTTTTAAATTTGACTAGATTCCATTTAGCCTTATTTTTAGCCCAAAAGATTTTTATTTTTGAATCATTTCTTTTTAAAAAAGTAATTTCGCTTTGAGATATATTTCTAATACCAAAAGATATAACTGAAACATTTTTATTATCTAAACATCTTCTAATAGCTGATGCATGAGAGAATTTTTCACCGTTATAACTCTCCCTTAAGTCTGCATGCGCATCAAAATGTAATAAATATAATTTTTTATATCTTTTTAGAAACGGTTTAATACATCCAGGCGTAATTGAATGTTCCCCCCCAAGTGTTAAAGGAAATATGTTTTTAGCTAAAATCTGTTCATTTAAATTTGATATTTTTTTTAAGGCTTTTTTAATATTTTTATCTATTTTAAATGGTTTTAATGTTTTAATTCCAATTTTCTTATATGGTTCACAATTTAATTCTTCATCGTAAAGCTCAACTTGATGAGAAGCTTTTATAATCTCTCTTGGACCGTTTTTTGTACCACCTCCGTAACTTACAGTTTTTTCTAATCCAAATGGCACAATAATTACCTTCTCTTTAATACTGAACTTATTGTCAATTCCTAAAAAACCATTTTTGTTAGATAAATATTTCAATTTTATATAAATATTTTAGAGAAGTTTTTTCTAGTTCTATTTTTCCAATTACCTTTATGGTACACATCACTAACGATTAACGGAAGAACGGAAGTTGCCTCAGCAAACACCATCTGTTCTTTAGCAATATTGACTTTACCCCATGAGCTTGCTTCTTTCAAAGTTGAACTGCTACATGCTCCATCACGAGAGTCAGCTACAGTTATTTGAACTGCATATTTATGCATATCTACTTCTTTTCCTAACAGTTCTGCACATATTACTGTATCTTGAATAAAATTTTTTGGGACTCCTCCACCAATCATAAATAAACCAGAACCTTTTGACTTAATTTTTATCTCAGTTAGTTCTCTAAATTCTCTTATGGAGTCTATAGTTAAATGTTTCTTTGGATTTTTTTCTTGATGCATCACTAATCCAAATCCAGCACTAGAGTCGGTAAATGCTGGACAAAAAATTGGGACGTTATTATCGTAAGCAATTTCGATTAAAGAATCTTTCTTTTTTGAATTTTTTTTAAGAAATCTTCCTATCTCTTTTATAAACTCTCTAGAGGTATAACTTCGAGGCTCTAATGAATCTGCAATTTCGCAGATTTTTTTATCACAAATTTGTAGCTCATCTTCATCTATATAAGTGTCATAGATTCTGTCTATATAGTTATTTCTTAATTCTGTATCATCTTGAAATTGTGAGCCTTGATAGTGCTTGAAGCCCAACGCCTCAAAGAAATCCATGTCTATAATAGATGCGCCTGTTGCTACTATTGCATCTACCATATTGTATTTAACCAAATCTTTGTAAATACTCATACAGCCAGCAGCCGATGTTGAACCTGCGAGCGTGAGAAAGATTGTGCAATCTTTATCTTTTATCATCTCATTAAATATGTTAGCTGCATTAGCTGTTTCTCTGGAAACAAAAGACATTTTTTCCATTGATGAAATTATTTTTCTAGAATCGAAAGATGTAATATCTATATGTTTTACAGGATTTTTAAGTAAATCTTTTTTACTATTATGACCAATTTTTTTTTTATTAGACATTAAGCCACAAGAAATGCTTTACTAGCTTCTTTGTCGTACATGCTCATAATAGGTTTATCTTCTACTTCATAAATTTCATCTGAATAAAAACCATTAAATTGAGTTCTGAAAGTTAAACCATAAGCTCCTAACTGTCCCAATTCAATATAGTCATTTTCTTTAACATTATTAGGAAGTAGAAAAGGCCCCTTCATATAATCCATACTATCACATGTTGGTCCATAAAAATCAAAAGATGTTAATTTTTTAGAAATTACTCTTCCATTAGTTATTAAACGTGATGGATAAACTATATTTGGAACTCCTGCATCAAAAAGTGATCCATATGTACCATCATTTATATAAAGTTTTTGTTTTTTTCTTAAATTTACTCTCACAATTGTTGAACCACTTTCTGCAACAATAGCTCTTCCTGGTTCACATAAAATAGCTGGAACTTTTTCAAGCTTTAAGTTTATTAAACTTTTTTTAATCTCATCAAAATAATTGTTCAATGATTGTGGGACAAGATCAGGATAAATAGCAGGGAATCCGCCGCCAATATTTATGTAATCAGGATTTATTTTTGTTTTTTTAATAATATTTCCAATTTCTGCAATTCCTTTCGAATAGGAAATAGGATGCATGCATTGAGAACCAACATGAAAACTTAAACCAATTTTTTTTGCATATTGTTTTGCTAATCTTAATAATCCAAAAGCTTCAGAATTTAAAGCTCCAAATTTTTTTGATAAATCAATTTCTGCATGTTCATTTGAAACTGAAACTCTAACAAATAATTCTAAATCACTTGCACTATCAGTTGAGTTGATTATTTTTATAAACTCTTCTTTCGTATCTAATGAAAAACTTTTGACATTATATTTAAAATACGCTTCTCTGATACTTTCTCTACTCTTGACAGTGTGCATAAAAGAACATTTAACATTTGGGTTAATTTTATTAATATCTTTAATTTCTTTAATTGAGGCAACATCAAAATTGTCAATACCACTTTCAATTATTGTTTTTAGAACTTCAGGGTGAGGATTTGTTTTAACAGCATATAAAATCTTTCCAGGAAACTTTTTTTGAAATGTTTTAGATGCTATTTGTATCGATTTTTTTCTGATACAATAAATTGGATCAATAGGTTTTAGTTGACTTACAAGCTCATCAACACTTTTAAATTTTTGCATCTCATATGCCCCCAAAAAAATTTAACAAAAAAAAGAATTTTAGAATCTCTAAAAAACTTTATATTTTCGACCCATTAAGCCAATACTTACTTAAAGTAAAGCAAATAATGTGTATTGAATTTTAGTAATTCACACCCATATACCCTGCATGAATGAAACTACGAATACAACTATTACTGATAAAATAAGCAAATTTAGCGATAAATCATTACTAATTGTTGATGATGATAACCCTTTTAGAGATAGATTATCTAGAGCAATGGAGAAAAAAGGTTTTGTTGTAACGCAAGCTGAAGGTGTAAAAAAAGCAATCGCGCTACTTAAAGAAAAAAAACCAGCATTTGTGGTAGTTGATTTAAGATTAACTGATGGTAATGGACTTGAGGTTGTAAAAGAAATTAAGAATCTAAAATTAAACAGTAGAATTGTAATGCTAACAGGGTATGGTAACATTCCAACTGCAGTTGCAGCTATCAAAGAAGGCGCAATTGACTACTTGGCTAAACCAGCAGATGCAGAAGATGTAGAGAAAGCTCTTTTAGCAGACCCTGATAAAAAACCACAACCACCTGAAAACCCAATGTCTGCGGATAGAGTTAAATGGGAACATATTCATAGAGTTTTTGAATTGTGCAATAGAAATGTGTCTGAAACAGCAAGACGTCTTAAAATGCATAGACGAACTTTACAAAGAATATTATCTAAAAGATCACCTAGATAAATTTTCTTAAACTAAGGATTTTTTTAGTCAATAGAGTTAGCAGAGAAATCTTAAATAACTCTGCTAGTATAAATGGGAAGAGACCCAGCTCCAGCAAAGGTTTATCCCAACCTATTAATAAACCTAACCAAAAAATACCAATAATATAGATAATAGAAACTGACAAAATTAATTTTAAAAAAATAAATGATATTGTTGTATTTAAATTTAGATATCCAGCAGCAAAGGCAGCAAATAAAAAACCAATTAAGTACCCCATTGTTGGTCCAGTAAAATAGACTAATCCAATACCTTTCTCAGGAGTTCCTGCAAATACTGGCAGACCAACCAGGCCTTCACATAAATATAAAAGGATAGTACTTAAACCAATTTTCCAACCAAACGCTATACCTATTAAAAGAACTACAAAAGTTTGCATAGTCATTGGCACAGGATAAAAAGGAATTTTTATTTTTGCAGAAATTGTCAAAAGTAATGAGCCTAAAAAAATTGCGAAAAAATATTTAACCAGTTTTTGATTTAATGCTACTTTTATATTTTCCATATAGGTAGAATAATATACTATTTAAAAAAATTTAATCTAGTTTTTTGTTAAATTTGTAAACACATCCTCTAGATCACCATCATCACTTGAAATATCAAGAATTTTTACTTTTGCCTTATTAAATATTTCAATTATCTCATCCATTGTTATTGAATTTTTTTCGTAAGATATACAAATTTCATCTTTATTATTATAAATCACATTAAGTGATTTATTAATAAACTTATCAGAATTAAAAGCTGAGTCGATTTTAAACTTAACTTTTTTTGTTTGAATTTTATTGAGTAAATTTTGTGTACTATCTAAAGCAACTAAACTACCTTTGTTTAATATTCCAATTCTATTACACATCTCCTCTGCTTCCTGAAGATAATGTGTTGTTAATATAATTGTAACACCTAATTTGTTAAGTACTTTTACGCTATCCCAAAGATTTTTTCTCAGATTTACATCAACACCAGCAGTTGGTTCATCTAAAAAAAGTATAGGTGGTTGATGCACTAAGGCTTTGGCCATCAGCAATCTTCTTTTCATTCCTCCAGATAGACTTCTTGCATAGCTATTAGCTTCCCTCTCCAAAGAAACCAGTTTAAGAACCGTATCTGTAATTCTATCTTTTTTTTTTACTCCGTACATTCCAGCTTGTAGCTCTAAAAGTTTTCTTGGACTAAAAAATGGGTCTAAATTTACTTCTTGAGGGACAATCCCAATCGAGGCTCTCACTTGTCTTGGGTTAATGTCTAAATTAAATCCCCAAACATTTACCTCTCCAGAAGTTTTAATGACCGTTCCTGAAAGGATGTTAATAAAAGTAGTCTTTCCTGCTCCATTAGGACCTAAAAGTCCAAAAATTTCTCCTTCTTTCACCTCCAAGTTTAAATTTTTCAGAGCATGAACATTATTTGGTGATTTACTAGAATTTAAAGAATAAATTTTATTTAAGTTTTTAATATAAAGTACTGTTTTTTTGTTCATTGAGATTTATACAGATATAACATTCATTACATTTAAGTTAATATTATATAAATGGATAAAATAAAAAAAAGTGATCATTTTTACCTAATTGACGGTTCAGGCTATATTTTTAGAGCGTATTATGCTCTTCCTCCACTATCAAGAAAGAGCGATGGTCTCCCAGTCGGGGCAGTAAGCGGTTTTTGCAATATGTTATTTAAGCTTATAGAAGATTCTAATTCTAAAGATAATTTGCAAAAACCTTCACACTTTGCTGTAATTTTTGATTCCGCTAGAAAAAATTTTAGAAATAAAATTTATTCAGATTATAAAGCAAACAGGTCAGAAGCCCCAGAAGATTTAGTGCCTCAATTTGAATATATAAGAAAATCAGTTACAGCTTTTAATCTTCCCTGCATTGAACTTATAAATTATGAAGCTGATGATTTGATAGCAACTTATACTGAACAGATTTTAAGCAATGGTGCCAAGGTTACTATAGTTTCATCTGATAAAGATTTAATGCAACTTTATAAAAAAAATGTCCGTATTTATGATCCAATGAAAAATAAGTTTATTAATGAAAAAGATGTAAAGGATAAATTTGGAGTTGATGCAGATAAAGTAATTGATGTTCAATCATTAGCAGGCGATAGTAGTGATAATGTCCCAGGAGTTCCTGGAATAGGAGTAAAAACTGCTGCTGAACTAATTAACCGTTATGGAACTTTAGAGAATTTACTTGATAAAGCTAAAGAGATTAAGCAAAATAAAAGGAGAGAAACAATTATTGCAAATAAAGACAAGGCTTTACTAAGTAAAAAACTTGTAACACTTGAAAAAAAAGTACCGGTTAAGAATAAAATAGAGGAATTTAAATTTAAATCTCCCGACAAAGATAAACTTTATAAATTTTTAAGAGAAATGGAATTCAATCGTCTTCTTAGTTCTGTAATATCAGTTTATGGTGAGCCAGAATTAAAAGAAAATCCCAGAGCTCTATTTGATAAAGAAAAACAGTTACAAATTAGCAAAAAAAACTACCATTTAGTAGATAAAGAAGATGGGATCGATAAATGGTTAAAAGAGGCTGAGGAAAATGGTGAAATTGCAATTGATACAGAAACATCCTCTTTAAATCCTCATCTAGCAGATTTAGTGGGTATTTCTTTAAGCACTAAAGTTGGTAGTGCGTGTTATATTCCCATTGGTCACAAAAGTTGTAAATCTTTAAGTGAAGAAAAAATCTTAAAAAAATTAAAGCCTATTCTGGAAGATAAAAGTATAAAAAAAATTGGCCAAAATATAAAATTTGACTTTATTATTCTAAAGCATAGAGGAATTACTATGAATGCAATGGAAGATACTATGCTCATGTCTTATGTGCTTGATGCAGGCAAAAATAGACATAATATGGATACTCTATCAGAAATTCATTTAAACCACAAAACTATCTCTTTTAAAGAATTAGTAGGTTCTGGAAAAAAAGAAATTAATTTTAGTGAAGTAGAAATTAGTAAAGCTATGGAGTATGCAGCAGAAGATGCAGATATTACATTTAGATTATACAAAATTTTTCAAAAAAATTTAAAACTGGAAAAACTTTTTAATATTTACGAGTTATTTGAAAAACCTTTGATTGAAATATTGGCAAACATGGAAATAAATGGAATAAAGGTTGATAGTAATTTTTTAAATAAATTATCAATAAAATTTGAAAATAAAATTAAAAATTTAGAAAAAGAGATATTTAAATTAGCAGGAAAAAAATTTAATATTGGATCTCCAAAGCAACTTGGGGAAATTATATATAATGATCTTAAAATTGCAGTTTTAAAAAGAACTAAAAAAGGAAGTTTTGCTACTAGTGCAAATGTTCTTGAGGATTTATCTTTTAAAGGGCACAATTTTCCAAAATTGATTTTAGACTGGAGACAAGTTTCTAAGTTAAAAAATACTTATTCTGACTCTTTAAGGGAGCATATAAATCCAAAAACCGATAGAGTACATACATCTTTTTTATTGGCTGCAACAACAACTGGAAGACTTGCATCTAGTGATCCAAACTTACAAAATATTCCTATTAAATCAGAAGATGGAAAAGAAATTAGAAAAGCTTTCATTGCAGAAAAAGGGTGTACACTTATTTCAGCAGACTATAACCAAATAGAAATGAGAATTTTGGCTGACCTAGCGGATGTTAAAGAATTAAAAAGTGCGTTTAAAAAAAATGAGGATATTCACTCCTTAACCGCAAGCCAGGTATTTAATCTAGATATTGAAAAAGTTGATAGGGACTTGAGAAGAAAAGCAAAAGCAATTAACTTTGGAATTATATATGGTATTTCACAATATGGACTGGCTAAACAACTTTTGGTCTCAAATAATGAGGCTGAAAATTTTTTAAATTCTTATTTTTTAAAATTTCCAGAAATTAAAGATTATATGGAAAGAACAATAAAATTTTGTAGAAAAACTGGTTACGTTAATAATATTTTTGGAAGAAGGTCGTATATTTCAGGAATTAATGATAAAAACTATAACATAAGAAACTTTCAAGAAAGAGCAGCTATAAATGCTCCTATTCAAGGCTCAGCAGCTGAAATAATGCGTTTAGCAATGATAAGGTTAAATAAAAAAATTAAAGGTTTAAAAATAAAAACTTTATTACAAATTCATGATGAGTTGATTTTTGAAGCACCAAACAATCAAGTTGAAAATTTTTCTGAAATTATAAAGGAGGAAATGATAAGTGTTAAAGATAGTGATTTGCATTCTTTTTCAACTCCTTTAACTGTAGATGTTAATACTGGAGATAACTGGGGAATACTTCACTAATATCAAGTATTGCCCAAATTAAAACAATTTAGTATTTTTATAATACTTCTTATGAAACAAACTATAGCCTTAATAGATGATGATAGGAATATTCTTACTAGTATAAGTATAGCTTTAGAAAAAGAAGGTTACAAAGTTCAAACTTATTTAGATGGTGAGAGCGCACTTATTGGTTTGACAAGAACTCCTCCTGACTTAGCGGTAATCGATATTAAAATGCCAAAAATGGATGGCGAGGAACTTTTAAAAAAATTGAGAAAAAAAACTTCTTTGCCTGTTATTTTTTTAACTTCTAAGGATGACGAAGTTGATGAATTATTAGGTCTTAAATTAGGAGCAGATGATTTTATTAAAAAATCTGGAGGCTTTTCAATTAAAGTTTTAATCGAAAGAATAAGAGTTCAATTAAGAAAAAAAAATATTAATAATTTAGATGAAAATAAAAATGTTATTTCTCATGGAAAATTAAAATTGGACCCGTCGCAGCTTGAATGTGAATGGGCAGGTAAAAGATTGCCTGATAAATTGACGACAACCGAGTTTCTTATTGTTCAAGAGCTTGCTAAGAGACCAGGTATTATTAAAGAGAGATCTCAATTAATGGACATAGCATATAGGGAGGACACGGATATAGAGGATAGAACTATAGATAGTCACGTCAAAAGAATTAGAAAAAAATTTAAAAAAATCGATGAGAGTTTTTCTGCAATAGAAACTAGATATGGAAGTGGTTATAGGTGGAATATTAGTTAATGTTTAGTGCTTTATTGAAAAATTTATCAATACTCAAAAAATTTTTGTTTGTAAATTTGATTTTTTTTTTAATTATAGGATCTTTTACAATAATTTATTTAAGCAATGTTCAGCCTAATTTAATAAAAAAAAAATCGACAAATCATATTCAAATTATAAATAACACAATCAGCCATTTAAATAGATTAAGTATAAAATTTAATAATGATGATATAAGAAAATTCTTATTCTCAACTAGATTTCTCTTCCAAAATTTAGATAGAGTTATTTTTTATGATAATAATTTTAATTTAATTGGAGATACCGATACACTTGATCTTGATCCAAGATCATTTTCTCAGAGATCAGAAAGCATAGTCCTTGAAGGACTCGATCAAAATAATAAAAAAAAACAGGATAAAATAAAAAAAAATGAAAAAGGAAAAAAAGGTTCGTTAAAAGATATGATGATCGTATATTCGAAGTCTAGAGAATTTGGCAAACCTTATACCTTTGTTCAAGAAAGTTATAATCAATTTTTGTTAGCAACAACTAAAAATATAAATATTAATGGTGAAAATATTGGTTTTATTACAATTACAGAAAATGCAAATGATGTTAAGAATGCGATTGACGAAAGAAAAACATTTATTATTAGAACTGCTATAATAGTAGCAGTTGTAATTCTAATATTTTCAATCATTTTAAATCGTTATTTTTTAAAACCAATTAAAAACCTTGTTGATTATACAAAGATTATTAAGGAAAAAAGTAAAAAAAAAACCAATATAAATATTCTAAAGAATAGAAATGATGAGCTTGGAACTTTATCTACATCTTTAGACGATATGACAAATAATCTCCAAAGAAGAATTCAAAATGCAGAAAACTTTTCGACAGATCTTGTTCATGAAATTAGAAATCCACTGGCATCATTAAAAAGTGCAACTGAAATATTAAACGAAACAAAAGACCAACCTGAGCGAACAAAACTACTAAACATTTTAGAACATGATATTCAAAGAATTGAGAGATTAATTACTGATTATTCTCAAATGTTAAAAGATGAAGTTGCTTTAAGTAAAGAACAAATGATAATTATTGATCTTAAACATGTAGTTAAATCAGTTGTAGATGATTTTAATAGCATTTATGAAACCAAGAGAGGGATCAAAATAGAATTAATATACAAAAACAGCACAAATGAATATAAAATTTTAGGAATTGAAAATAGGATTGAACAAATAATTGCCAATCTATTAGATAATTCAATTTCTTTTAGTAAAGACAAAAAAAAAATTTTTGTTCAACTAGAAAAAAATAGCAATATGAATGTGGTCTTAAGAGTGATTGATGAAGGTCAGGGCTTTAAAGAGAAAGATACAAATAAAATTTTTAAAAGATTTTATAGCAATAGACCAGAAAAATTTGGTGAACATTCAGGATTAGGTTTAAACATAGTTAAAAATCTCGTTGATCTTCATGGAGCATCTATAAAAGCGTCAAATAATCTCAATCAAAAGGGTGCAAATGTTGAAATAATTTTTCCAAAATCGTGATGTAAAAGTTGATTATTTTAGATTTAATTGTTAGAAGACCATTTTATGAATGATTATAAAGTAAAAGATATCTCCCAAGCTGAATTTGGAAGAAAAGAAATTTCATTAGCTGAGACTGAAATGCCAGGATTAATGGCAATAAGGGAAGAGTATAAAGGAAAACATCCACTTAAAGGTGCAAAAATTTTAGGTTGTCTTCATATGACAATTCA
>MDTA01108672.1_pt1 | contig 12680 bp, 12 predicted proteins | sample 811151 | NCBI WGS metagenome assembly MDTA01 (sample SAMN05326648, study PRJNA326480) | marine metagenome | isolation source: seawater | place: Indian Ocean: South | collected 2010
ACCAAGTGTGACTATACAAAATCCTCTCTTTTTTAATAGAGTATTCTTTCCAATCGCTCGGCACCTCCGATTTTATCGTCGCAAAAGTTGAATTAGACCAGACAGGGCGCGCCCCCCCTTTATTAATAGGAAACCAAGCATTAAAAAATTGGGGGATGACAGAGATATAAATTAGCGATTTACGTCCGCTATTAAGCATAAACAGCCATTTGGAGCATTAATGGCAAAAACTAGGCCGTTGGTCCCCATGAGCTTATGGCCGCGGATGCCGCATGGATCGGTAGGCACCATAGATCACTGATAGCACTGCCAAGAAGATTAGAATCGCCGCAATTGGCCGCTCGAAAAACCCAAGATAATTATACTCCATCAACTGCATGCTCTTAACAAAAGCGGATTCGCCGAGCTTTCCGAGTATCGCACCGATCACGATGCCGGCCATGGAGTAACCCCATCGACGCAGAAAATACCCGGCAATGCCGGCGACAAACATCACCCAAACATCAAGCAGTGTGTTGCGTAATGCATAGGCACCGATAGTCGATACCAGCAGGATGCTGGGCGCCAACAGGCTGAACGGGATACGTAGCAGATGGATGATAGTCTTTGTTTCGAAATAACCCAGGCCGAAGATTGCAATGTTAGCTAAGAACATGGCGACGAAGATACCCCAGATCAATTCGATGTTACTTGCAAACACCAAAGGCCCCGGCTCGAGACCGTGGATTTCGAATGCCCCCATCATTACTGCCGTCAATGCGCCGCCAGGAAGACCAAGCGCCAGAAGCGGGATAATTGCGGCACCCGTAGCTGCATTGTTTGCGGTTTCCGAAGCCACCACGCCTTCGAGTTCACCCTTGCCAAACTTCTCTGGATGGGGCGAAAACCGGACCGCTATACTGTAGCTCAGAAACGCCGCCAGGATGGCCCCAATACCAGGCAGTATTCCGGCGAAAAAACCGAGGAAAATTGAGCGTGCCATGGCGTATCTCATGCGCCAAAACTCCAGAAAGCTGGGGAAGGCGATGCCGAGTTTTGGCGGCAGGCGCAAGCCCGCGGCTATCCGATGTCCTTGCACCATAACCTCGGAAATGGCAAAGAAACCAAGGACCAGCGGAACGAACCCGATACCACCCAAAAGAAAAGAAGATCCGAAATCGAACCGTGTTTCCCCGACCGCCGGATCAACACCAATCGTTGCGAGCATTAGCCCGATTGAGACCGACAGCAAGCCCTTCCATGTAGACTTGGCACCAACCGCGCCAACCATGACCAGACCAAAGAAAATTAGGGCGAATACTTCCGGCGGCCCAAAGGTCTTGAGCGCCCACTCAGCGATCAACTCAGTGGCCATCATCATTAGAATGACGGAGGCAAGACCGACTATGGCCGAACACATGATCGCCGCCCCTATCGCCTTGCCTGATTCACCTTTGAGAGTCATCGGGTAACCGTCGAACACCGTTGGTGCGTTGTTGGGCGATCCCGGGATATTGAACAAAATAGCCGTAACCGCGCCGCCATAGCAGCCGGAAACGTACATGACCGCGAAAACCATTATAGCGTGTAACGGTTCCATTAACGCTGTGAACGGAAGAACAATTGCAGCAAGGGTTATGGTGCTCAGGCCTGGAATGCTTCCGAAAACAAGGCCGCCGAAGAGAGCAGCCATGAAGTACAGGATCCCTATCGGATCAACCAAAAAGGCGCCAAGCGCCGTAAGAAAATTATCCATTTAAGTCGCCCAATACGGTCAGCCGGATCCTAGAAAAATAAGAAGCGCATTACTGAAATCATAAAAACCAGGCCAGTTGCCTGCAGGAAGCGGGACGTACAACAATTTCGAAAAAACCAGTAGCATTAACCCATAGATAGCAAACGATGCGCCAACCACGTGCTTCCACCGGGTCTCCCCAAAAAGGTAGATGTAACTAGCGAGGAATAACGGGGTGGTAAAGAAGTACCCCATGCGCGGCATAAGCCATAAATAGACCAGCGGGAGGACAAAGGTGCAGATGATGCGAAACCGAATGCCGGCGCTGCTCGCCGCACCTTTGCCTAACTCGACGGCTTGGTCCACACCCTCATCGTCGGTGCTATCGTTTTCACCGCCCCTACTGACACGTTCCACGAAGCACAGAGTGGCAGTTATCGCCATGAACACGATGACCGCCCGCGGCCAATGCGCCACGCCAAGCTCATAGACCGCCTGGCCTAAGTCGAAGCGATAGCTATATATCCACATGCCAAGGGATATGCTCAGCCATACGAGCAACTCTCCCCCGGCTTTCTGTACGTCCTTTTGCCTAAGTGTCGTCATCGGACCTTATCCCGCCTAATGGGGGCTAAATTTGGCCTAATGGTTATAATGCGCATGCACTAGTAATTGGCTTTGTAGGTCTCAATCATCCCCTTAACCAATTTTTTGGCATCAGCAGAATTGTAGTAGCTTCGGCCGACATGCATGTACTTCTTCTTATTGAAAGCCTGAAACTCTTTACTTTCAAATGCTAACTTGCAGGCCTTGTCGAGATATTCCCGGCGTTCTTTAGATACGCCTTTGGCCAGCCATAGTGCCCGCGTTTTCAACAAGACCGCTACGGAGCCCATACCCACATCCGGCAGGGCCGGCACATCGGCAAACACGTCCGGACGTTTTTTTAGAAACGTGAGAACCGGTTTCATCTTTTTGGCTTGAAGAAATTTCTTCACATCTCCCGGCTGCTCGAAAAGGATATCGACATGGCCGCCAAGCAACGCGGCATAGCGTCCCGATGGCTTGTCGAAGCTGATTTGCTTAACCTTGATTCCGGCAGCTTTTTGCATTGCCGTTGCCAGGATCCGTTCCATGGAACCTTCGCGTGCTATATTACCCATACTCACCTTGCCCGGATTAGCTTTGGCATAGGCGACCAGAGATTTCCAGTCCGTGAAACGCGTTTCATCCGGTCGGATATAAATCTGATTGAATGTCGCCTGGACCACGCAAATGGGAGCGATATCCTCGCCAATTTCGTAGTTAACTTTCTTGGCCGCGCCGGCAGAAATAAGATTGTCAGTTTGAAGAAGTATTGTGTAGCCATCCTTCGGACGGTTTACAAACTCAGGAATGGCCGCCATTCCTCCGCCGCCTGGCTTACTGACGACTTGGAAGCCTACACCCGTAACTTTTTCCATCGCCGCGCCCCAGGCTCGGGCCGCCTGGCCTGTACCGCCAGCTGTTCCTACAGTAATCATGATGGTTACTGTTCGTTTAGGGAATCCGTTTGGCTTCTCTAAATTCCGTGCGCCCGCAGTTGCACTTGCACCTAACCCCATCGCTAAGATGCCCACGAGCGCCGCGCGCATATTCATTTTCGGTTTCCACATTGATCTATCTCCCTATTTTTTTAGCCGACATTTCCCAAGTGGGAAATCGGGGATAAAATGTAGCATATCTTCATCAATTCTGTAATCCCAAGGCGACATTTCACGTCTCGAGTATTTATCCATTACTAAGAACCTCAAAAAGCCCAGAAAACTTATAAATTAACAAAAAATTTAAAGAATAATTTGAAAAGGTATTCAGCCGTAACCACTTAATGTATACGCTTCTTTTTCAATATTCCCTTGTATTCATAAGAAAAATTTATTTTCCCACTTTTTTTTTACTTATTAATACAATATAAGTTGTGCTATGGAGGATAGTTAATGACTGAAGAGAAGTCAGAGCTGGCCGGCCCTACAGTAAGAAATGGAAACCAAAATTCCTTGAAAAAGAAATCTTTGGAAACCAAGCAAACGCTTGAGAGTATGCTTTCAAATGAGATCACACGGCTTTCCCAAGAGGCGGATGTCTGCATATTTGCACTATATGATGCCGAATGCCCTAATGAAGGCCCTATCGACTTTAGTACCCACGAACGCGATAGTAATCTTGGCATCGTAGACTTTGATGTGGATTTTGACTTCGAGGGTATTGGCGTTTGGTATATCTGCCGACGTTATGGCAAGACATACCGGCTCCGGCACATACTCGTACAAATACGCCAAGGTCGATTCGTAAAAGGTCAGGTAGAAGAGTTTGAAGGTTTCTGGGATGAATTCCCAGAGTTCGTCGTAGAAGATCGCTGGATTAAAGGATTTACTCCAATACCTCCGCCGTTACCGAAACTTGTCGAGACGGCTCTCGCCATCTAATCCTCAAGTTATCATTCTATCGTATAGTGATAAGACTATGCCGTTTGCAAGAGGACGCCATGTTTTCGCTTGTAACCTGTAAGACTTGGTTCCATTCAACTATTCCAATCTGTTGCCTTAAGGCCGCGTACCGCCCTTGATCTTCGGCCCCAGCGTTGTCCGAATACGTGGTTGTTGCATTTCGATGAAATCACAGAGATAGGCTCTAGTTTCCCGGGGGTCTATTATGTCCTCAATCCCGAAGGCTTCAGCTGTTAAAAAAGGGCTGGATAACGCACGCATTTCCATCTCTAGTTCTTTGCGTCGTTTATCCGGGTCATCTGCTGAAGCAATTTCTCGGCGATAAGTAGCATCTACGCCACCTTCAATAGGTAATGATCCCCATTCTGCTGATGGCCAGGCAATTTTGAAATCGAGACCAAACTTATCAAGCACAGCGCCACCTGCCATCCCGTAACATTTCCGAGTAATTAGTGAGATCATTGGAACATTTGCCTGAGCTTTGGCATAACCCACATTCATCCCCTCTCGAAGAGTACCCGCCATCTCCGCATCTACACCTACGTTAAAGCCAGGTACATCAACAAAAAACAAGAGCGGGATATGGAATTGGTCACAAAGGTCAATGAAATGGGTCTGTTTACGGGCTGCCTTAACATCGACCACCCCCCCGTACATAGGATTATTCGCGATAATCCCGACCGTGTGACCATTTAGGCGAGCTAGCACAGTGATCGCCGAGCGGCCATGGGTCGCCTGAATTTCAAAGAATGAGCCCGTGTCCACAATTAACTTAATCACTTTACGCATATCATAGGGCTTACGTCGATCACGCGGAACAATCTCCAGCAATTCTTCCTCAATCCGATCAACAGGGTCGCCCACATTCTTACAGGGCGGAAGTTCCCAAACATTACTGGGTAAATAACTGAGGAATTGCCGGATCTGTTGAAAACATGCTTCTTCGCTTTTTGCTACATTCTGGATGACACCGGCATTATCCGCCGCCACTTTATAACCACCCAACTCTTCCTTCGAAACGGTTCGTCCGATACCACGTTCCACTACCGAAGGACCCGCGGCAAATATTTGGCTTTGACCTTTCACCATCACAGACCAATGCGAGAACACTGCACGCCCAGCCGGGCCGCCAGCTGCAATGCCCATAACCGCACCCACCACGGGCACAATCTCCATCAATTCAATTGGGTTGATATTATTCTCAACGCTATGGCCCGGCAGGGCAGAAAAGCCGAGGCGCTTCGCTGTCGAGGCACTTCCTCCATATCCATCTATCAGACGAATAAGTGGAATGCGGGAATAGTATGCAAAATCGTCGATAAAACCGCCCTGACCACCCTTTCGGCGCGTGGTACCCCAATTCGTGCCGCCGCGCAATGTGGTATCTTCTCCGCCAATAGCCACTGGACGTCCGTCAATCTTAGCCATACCCATAACATAGGGGGCAGGCTTAAAACCTACCAACTTACCGTCTTTATACGAACCCTTGCCAGCAAGCTTACCAACTTCACGGAAACTGCCGTCATCCACCACGCCCGAAATACGTTCGCGTATGGTAAGGTAACCATTTTTATGCCGTTTTGCGATGGTCTCCGCTCCACCCATCTCTTCCGCCCAGGCATAGCGCTGGTTGATTTCGTCGACCTCAGGCTTCCATGACATTGGTTTTCTCCCGCTTCCAGAATTTTGTGCAACACTGCCCGATTTGCTGCGTTATGTCACGATGACCGGGCTGCATGCACCCATATCAACCTTAAATCGGTACTTTATGATAATTAGGTATTATCCTCTCGTCTTGTAGAGAGCCCCCAGGAATACGCTCGACTGCCGAAACTATTTTTGAACAGCCAAATTTCGTATCGTACTTCAATGACCCCACCCTTAAGTGATTATTTGGCCAAACGCGCCCTTCTTGGGACCTACGGCGTTGGCCTTTTTTCCGGCGGTCAGTGGGATATGCTAGGAATTCTCATCCCTCTTTTCGCAGTTTTCATTGGCCTGGGACCCAGCGAGATCGGACTAGTAGTCGCAGCACGCTCAATACTACCGGTGGTATTCTCTATTCATGGCGGCGTACTTATGGACCGTTTCGGCACCCGGCATGTGGCTTTTTGGCTAGCGCTGGCAACAGCAACGCTACCTTTGCTCTATCCCGTTAGCAGCATTTTTGGGACAATTTTCCTATTACAATTATTCACGGGCCTAAATTCAACGCTAGCCATGGCTAGCGGACAAACTCTTATCAATCAGATATCCGCGGGTGACCCAACGCAACTCGGACGGTTCAGTTTCGTTACCCGCTTCGGCAACTTCGCCGGCCCGGTTTTGATTGGCTTTGTATGGCAAAATTGGGGCACGTGGCCAGCTTTCCTTTTTATCGCAGGCTGGGGTCTCTTAACCTTATCCTCAGTAGTGCTTATTCCAAAGCCTAGCAAAAACAGCAAACCAGACATCAACCTCAAAGAAGAGAAAACATTTGCCATTCTCGACCTACTACCCCGATGGACTGATTATCGAGATGCCATAATGCTCGCCTGCATTCCGGCAGTTACCTTTAGCCTGGTGATCACGATGCTACGCAACGGGCCCGGCGCCATCCAAGCATCATTTTTTGTAGTATACTTAAGCGGCATCGACATTTCCGGCACCACTATTGGATTTCTCACCGGATTATCAGAATTATCTGTCGGGCTGGGTAGTCTAGCGGCGGGCTGGTTTGCAGCTCGTGGCAAAGCTCATTGGTTAGTGATTATATTTGTCGGTAGTGCCGTTTTTTTTATATGCCTTACACCGATTGTGGCATCCACTTTCACACTACTAACTGTGGCCACCGTTGCACGCGGCTTTTCCCAAGGCGTTAATCAGCCGCTAATCTATTCCATATTATCTCGTAGCGTCGATGCAGCCCAGCAAGGTGCTGCAGTGGGCTTACGAAACACGGTTAACCGTCTTTCCAACATTCTCATACCAGCGTTCATGGGCTATGCGGCAGAATGGTGGGGGATTGAAGCCAGTTTCGCTATAATTGCATTACTATTAATTGGCGGCTGTTTCGTCATTGCTTGGGTCATATGGTGGAAGCGTGTATTTCCGGCCTGAGCCGGCTATAAAATGTCTTACTCCACGCCACCGCAAAGTTCAGGGTGGTTTTAATATTGTACCTTTGGGATTTAAAATTTTTCGACAGCATCAGTGCCTTTGTCAATCCCTGCGAAGGAGGCAGTAAAACCACACCCTTGTTGTGATCTCAAGTAGGCGGGATAGGTTCAATTATTTTGAAGCACTATTTTCTATCGGCCACTTAAAAACGGTCTACGCCCATAAACCACCACCAAAGGCTAAAACCAAAAAACACCCAAATTATCACCACTATCGCTGCACCAAAAATTGATACGGGCCTATTTTTTTTGAATTGCCTTTTTGCTTCTAAACGGCATCTTACTAATACAGTTTCTGGCGTTAATTTTAGGATCACCCAAATCGCTGTAGGTACTAGAATAAGTTCATCGAAGTAGCCAACTATGGGGATAAAATCGGGAATTAGGTCTATTGGACTAAATACGTAAGCTGCCGTCGCAAATGCAAGCAACTTTAGCCCCCAATTAACGCTTGGATCCCGCGCAACGAAATACACCGCCAAAACGTCAAGTTTCAAAGAGCTTATCCATGATTTAGTTTTTTCGAACATTAAAAAATTATATAGGGTTATTCAGCCCGCACACTCCACGCAACGCCGAACGACTGGGTCAATCTCCAAGCGTTTGACGGGAATATCCTCATCGCACTCTTCACAAAAACCGTAGTGCCCCTCGTCTATGCGGACTAAGGCGGCATCAATCATCAGCAAACGGCCCTGTCGTCGTCCATTGAGCGCCTTTGACATTTCCTGTGCCTGCATAGCATCCATCCGCGACAAACGCCCAAAACTTTGCTGATCCAGCATCACCGGCTTACGATCATCTTCCGAAACACTGCTCAATTCGAGAAGGCTCTCACGCTCTTCCTCAAGCCGCGCGCGAAACTTTTTCAAATCGAGGTCTATTCGATCACCCATTCCATAGCATGACAGGTTTCTTTCTATCCGGCAAAATAAAGGAACAGGTTTCATCCTATCCAAAGACCGTGATACACCGCGCTCTATGCTGCATTTCAATAAAATTACTTATCGTATAGGGTCACGGGTCGTGCTAGACGAGGCCGAAGCTACCATCAGTCCTGGCCACAAGGTCGGTATGGTTGGACGCAACGGGACTGGTAAAACCACTCTCCTTAGGATAGTCACAGGCGAACTGAGTGCGGCAGATGGCTATATTGAAACACCAAGCCGCTGGCGAATCGGCGTGACCGCACAAGAAGCACCAAGCGGACAAACCACCCTCCTAGATACAGTGCTGGCCGCCGATGTAGAATTAAGTAGCCTCATAAGGGAATCAGAAAGAGCTACCGATCCTGCACGGATTGCCGAAATCCATGAACGCCTACGCGACCGCGATTCCCATACGGCCTCGGCACGAGCCGCACGAATTCTTGCAGGGCTTGGCTTTGACGAAGAATCACAACAACGTCCATGCAGTGACTTCTCAGGCGGTTGGCGAATGCGTATTGCCCTGGCCAGTTTACTTTATACAGAACCGGATTTACTGCTCCTCGACGAACCTACTAATCATCTCGACCTAGAAGCCACACTTTGGCTTGAGGATTATCTTAAAAAATACCGAGGTACAGTGCTACTGGTGAGCCATGATCGCGATCTATTAAATCGCGTCGTTGGCGAAATCCTCCATTTAGAAAATGGTAAACTAACTCTATATCAAGGTGGCTATGATCGGTTTGAGCAAACGAGACGCATACGCCTTGAATATGATGCCAAACAGCGGCAGAAACAGGATTTACAACGCGCCCATATTAAAAGTTTTGTCGATCGGTTCCGCTACAAGGCGAGCAAGGCAAAACAAGCACAGTCTCGGTTAAAACAATTGGAGCGAATGGAGCCTATTGCCGAGAACCAGGAAGAGCATACCGTCACCTTCGATTTTCCTGTACCGGCCCGGCTTGCCCCACCACTTCTCACAATGGATAAGATTGCCGTCGGCTATAATGGAGAAGCAGTATTAGATAACCTCGACCTCAGGCTTGATGATGATGACCGAATCGCACTACTCGGTGCAAATGGTAACGGTAAATCTACTTTGATCAAACTTTTGGCAGGCAGACTCACGCCGCTGTCAGGCAAGCAAACAAAATCGGGGAAATTACGCATTGGTTATTTTGCGCAACATCAGGCCGATGAGCTTAATATCAAGGGTACACCACTCTCAGAAGTTTCTGCTCGCCGCCCACGCGACACTGAAACTCAGCGACGCGGCCATTTAGGGTATTTTGGTTTTGCCCAGGACCGCGCGGAAACTATAATCGAGAACCTCTCCGGCGGTGAGAAAGCTCGCCTGCTTTTTGCGCTTATGAGTTGTGACAAACCACACATATTGCTACTCGACGAACCAACAAACCATCTCGACGTAGAGTCTCGGCAAGCCTTGGTACAAGCCATTAATGCATTTAGTGGTGCCGTAGTAATAGTCAGTCATGATCCCCATGTACTCAAACTAACAGCCGACCGTTTCTGGCTAGTCGATGAAGGACGAGTGATACCTTTCGAAGGCGATATGGATGATTACCAAGCTTTGCTATTGAGTAAGAACCGAGGAAATGTCGAAAAACGAAAAGAAAATAGGCCGAATGACCGAAAAAACCTGCGTAAAGAAGCCGCCAAACGCCGCCAAGCCCTAGCGCCCTTGCGCAAAAAGCTAACACAAGCAGAATCAAAGGTTGAGCGCCTCGAGGGAGAAAAGCAGAAACTTCAAAAAGCAATGGCTGACCCCACCCTTTATGAGGAAGAAAAAGGCAAGTTGCTCGCGCTACAAAAACAATTGGGCACTCTTGAAAAAGACCTAGCTCGTGCTGAAGATAATTGGATACGGTTACAAGCTGAGTGGGATCGAGCACAAAACAAGTAAAGAGATTATTAGGAGACCAAATATGCATTGGACGAAACGCCGAGAAAACTTTCGGCTCCTAATTGAAGGAAACCGTTGCGTTAATCCGGGCTCGGTCTACGACGCAGTTAGTGCACGCATTGCAGCACATGTGGGCTATGAGGTTATGGTTTTACCTGGCTCCATAGCCTCAATGGCTGTACTTGGCGCTCCGGATGTTATGGTCATGACACTATCGGACCTCGCCGAGCTTACCCACCGCATCAATCGTGCCGGACAGTTGCCTCTTCTAGTGGATGCAGATCATGGATTTGGCAATGCCTTAAATGTACGCCGAACTATCGAAGAGCTAGAAACTGCAGGAGCGGCGGCTATTACGATTGAAGACACAGCATTGCCCAAACCTTTCGGAAGCCAAACGACGGCATTCATCTCCCTAGAAGAAGGCGTCGCAAAAATGCATGCAGCTTTAGACGCCCGCCAAGACCCGACGCTTAGCATTATCGCACGGACAAACGTTGCTGGAGTCCTTGGCATTGATGAAGCGGTCCGGCGTGCACAGGCGTACGAAAAAACTGGCGTAGATGGATTATTCTTTACCGGTATCATCCAACGCTCAGATTTGGAGAAACTCAGTAACGAAACAACGTTACCTCTTTTCTTAGTCCATAGCGGCGACCTAACTGACCTGAACGAGTTAACGAAGCTACGCGTTCGTATTCGGCTACAGCCCCACCTGCCATTTATAGCAGCCATACAGGCTGCTTACGAGACAATGACAGCTCTCAATGGCGGCGCTGCTCCCAACGAAATAGACTTTGAATCATCGGAAGACTTACAAAACACACTAATTAATGGCGACGCCTATAAAAATTGGACCAAGGAATTTCTTTCTTAGCCACCATATACCTCGGACCATGTCTTTTCTGCGCTTGTCTTCCGATATCCATGCCAACGGCACTAGCAGCATAGCGAGACATTTAAACTACTCTGAAAGACTTAAATATTTAAGCCAAGCCATTAACCAATATCAAAGACGAGGAGTATCCAAGCTAATCGGAAACCGGACAAATCAATTTTAAGACCAACAATCCTATAATCTGGAGCAACTTAACCTCGATATAACCCCATCAACCGCGCTCGCTGCTTCAACAATGCTACCAATGTGCCAAGCGTCGGCGTTTCAATACCTGCGGCCTGGGCAAGTTCGTAGGGTACGCCGAGCATAGCATCGATTTCCATCTGATTCCCTTTCTCCATATCTTGCAGCATCGATACTTTGTGAGAACCACCCTTAGTTTTCTTGAAGCGCTCTACAGGATCAATATCAATCGGGGTCCCCAGTGCCGAGGCGATTGCCATGGCCTCCCCCATAATAATAGTTGCCAGCCTATGGAGCCTCGGGTCAGCTTGCAGCTCCGCGACTGTACTACCCGTTAGGCAACTTATAGGCCCTGTTGCCATATTACTCATCAACTTATCCCAAAGTACATAGCGGATATCTTCAGCTATGGGACCCATATCCGCTTTTCCAAACACCGCTTGAATAGACTTCACCCGTTCAGACATAGAGCCATCAGGCTCACCAATACAAAGCCAATTACGTCCGGGGCTTGTGTTACGAACATGACCGGGAGCAACCAGTCCATTGGCCGAATAGACCACGCCCCCTAAAGCACGCTCCGGACCAATCTCATTCCATAACCGACGGCCTGGATCTAAAGCCTCAATCTGTCGCTCTTTACCCTTTGGATCGAGACCGTAGAAATACCACCAAACAATTCCATTTTGGGCAAAGATAATCGGTGTGTCCGGACCAAGCAGGGTTTTGATACCATCTACCGCATTGGCCAAGGCGTAACCTTTTACACTCACTACCACTACATCTTGAGCCCCTAGTGTAGATGGGTCATCAGTGGCGCTGACCCGAGCATGAACGTTAGTTGCGCTGACACGATCCAAGGTAATGCCGTTTTCCTGAATAGCCTTCAACTGCGCACCCCTGGCAACACAGGAAACATCCTCACCGCTGTGCGCTAAGCGAGCAGCGAAATGACACCCGATTGCACCAGCCCCAAAAAAACAAATTTTCACAAGTAAGACCTACTCTTTAGTGGTGGTCCAAGTCGATTCAGCAAATAAATCTTCGGCCGTCACGCCGGGCTTGGTAAGCCCCTGCTCCACCGAATAGCGCAACATAGCTTCGATGTCAGTTCGATTTTCCTCCAAACCATACTGCCAATAATCGTGGCCCATCACTTGACGGGTTCGGCGCAACTCTGCACCTTGCCAGGGTAGTGTTGCGCAGGCTGCAGCGCCGAACTCCAAATTCTTTACCGCAACATCCTTGGCTTGGCGAAATGCCTTGTACATGGTGGCAGGCAACCAGGGGTATTTTTCTACCACATCGTCGCGAATACCAACCATGTGCATAATCGGGAACATCCCGGTTTTTTTATAGAACTCCTCTTCCGCGGGCCGGAAATC
>MDTA01197320.1_pt1 | contig 12678 bp, 13 predicted proteins | sample 811151 | NCBI WGS metagenome assembly MDTA01 (sample SAMN05326648, study PRJNA326480) | marine metagenome | isolation source: seawater | place: Indian Ocean: South | collected 2010
TAAGACAAAGTACCATCGGCGCAGAAGGGCTTGACTTCCGAGTTCGGAATGGGATCGGGTATAACACCAACGCAATAATCACCGGCGATAGTGTTATACCGATTTAATTTATATTGTAAACAATGAAATATTACCAATTTATGAGGTTTTAATTATTTCATTTAAATAATTTTTAATCTGTATTTTGCCAAATAACTTATAAACTTTATTAGATAAGTTCATGTCTGTAAGAGCAGAAGCATATCTCTCGCCAGGTCTTGCAGGTAAATATTTTATTTTAGAATTAAACATTTTTGCTATCTCAATTATTGAATGACTTTGTTTATTTGAAATACTGTAATGTCTACATTTATTTTGTTTCCAAGCATAATAACATGCTCCAACAGTATCCTGCACATGAGTAAATCTTCTGGATTGAGAACCAGGTCTTACTACAGTTAATGGTAATTTTTTTTTATATTGATTTTCAAATATACCTATGACAGTCGCCATATCACCTGAGCTTATTTGCTTTGGTCCATATACATTATAAAAATAAATTACTTCATACTTAAAATTAAACCATTTTTTTAAATTTTCTAACATTTCTAAATTTTTTGATTTTGTAAATGCATATGGTGAAAGATTTTTGTCCTGACCTTTGTTGCCGATGCTAGCAGATGTCGCAGAATAGATTAATTTAATTTTATTTTTAAAACAAAAATTAAATACAGCATGAGATCCAATTGAATTTGAATTTATGCATTCATCCATATTTAAAAAGCTTTGATAAATTCTTGCAAATTCTCCAAAATGAAAAAGGCTATGAATATTTTTTTTATATTTATTTAAATTTTTTGAGATATTTTTTGTGTCACTTTTTATATAATTTACTCTCTTATTTAAAATATGATTTTTTTTTAATCCTGTGGAATAATTATCTATGCTAATAATTTTATATTGGGTTTTATTTAGTAATAAAGAAATTAAATTTGAACCAACAAATCCTGCTCCACCTGTAACAATTAAAATATTTTTCAATTCATTTTCTCCTTCTTTAAAGATTTATAAGTTTCCATTATTGCATGATTTAATTTTATTTTTGGTGTCCATCCATATTTTTTTGCTAAAGAAACATCCATAACCTTTCTAAAAACACCGTTAGGCTTTGATTTGTCATATTTAATTTTTATTTTTCTATTTAAAATCAGTTTAGTAATTAAATTAACATAGTAATTAATTGAATAATCTTTTCCTGTTCCAATATTAATTAATGAATGATTTGTTTTTTTTTTCATAAAATAAACACAAGCATCAGCAAGATCATCAACATGAATTACTTCCCTTTTTGACTTACCATCGCCCCAAACTTCTATCTCATTTTTGTTTGAAATTTTTAGATCATAAGTTTTCTTAATAAGAGATGGTATAAAATGAGAATTATTTGAGTCATAATTATCATTTGGTCCAAAAGTATTTGTTGGCATTAAACATTTGTAATTTAATTTGTATTGTTCATTAAAGCTTTGACACATTTTTAAACCAGCTATTTTTGCAACGGCATATGCATCATTAGTTTCCTCTAATTTTCCACTTAATAAATCTGTTTCTTTAATTGGTAGTTTGCAATTTTTTGGATAAACGCAACTTGAACCTAAAAAAATTAAATCCTTAACACCGGTTAAAAAAGCCCCATTGATCAAATTTGTTTGGATAAGTAAGTTTTGAGTAATAAAGTCAGCTTTATAATTTTTATTTGCTAAAATGCCTCCAACTTTTGCAGCACAAATAAAAATAAATTTTGGTTTGTTTTTTTTTAAAAATTTATAGACACTTGACTGATTTGTTAGATCTAAATTTTTTCTATCAGAAAAAATTATATTTTTATAACCTTTCTGTTTTAATTTTCTTAAAATAGCACTTCCAACAAGTCCTTTATGACCTGCAACATATATTTTGGAGCTAAGTTTAATCACTTTTTTTTAATTCTCTTAATTCAATACTTACCATTTCTTTTACTAAATTTTTTATATTAGTTTTTGGCTTCCAGTTTAGTTCTTTTTTTGCCTTCTTGGCGTCTCCGAGTAATGAATCTACTTCTAAAGGTCTAAAATATTTTTTATCACATTCAACAATACAATTTCCACGATTATCATAGCATTTTAAATTGATACCTTTGCCTTTCCAAATATAATTAATTTTTAATTCTTTTAAAACCATATTTACAAAATCTTTAACAGAATGCTGTGCTCCTGTAGCAATTACATAATCGGATGGAGTTTTTCTTTGTAACATTTTCCACATTGCCTCTACAAAATCTTTTGCATGCCCCCAGTCTCTTTTTGCGTTAAGATTCCCAAGGTATAATTTATTTTGACGTCCTAATTTTATTTTACAAAGACCGTTAACAATTTTTTTAGTTACAAACGTTTCTCCCCTTACAGGACTTTCGTGATTAAATAAAATACCATTGCATGCAAAAATTTTGTAAGCCTCTCTATAATTTATTGTTATCCAATGAGCATATAATTTAGCTACCCCATATGGACTTCTTGGATAAAATTCTGTTTTTTCATTTTGTGGACTGATTTTAATCTTTCCAAACATTTCAGAGGTTCCTGCTTGATAAAATTTTGTTTTTTTTTGCATCCCATGAAATTTGACGGCTTCTAATATTCTTAAAGCACCAATTGCATCAGCATTAGCAGTATATTCTGGAACCTCAAATGAAACAGCTACATGAGACTGAGCAGCTAAGTTGTAAATTTCATCAGGTTGAACTTTTTTTATAATTGATGACACAGAAATTGAATCAGTTATATCTCCATGATGCAAAAAAAAGACTCTTTTTTTTTCATGAGGATCTTGATAAATATGGTCAACTCGACCTGTATTAAATGAAGATGATCTTCTTTTAACCCCGTGGACTAGATATCCTTTTTTAATCAGAAAATCAGCCAAGTAGGAGCCATCTTGTCCTGTAATACCAAATATTAAAGCTACTTTTTTTTTCATTTATTAAGAAATAATTTAATCATTTTAAATAATATTAACATTCCATCTTTTAATGCATTAACTTTTTTTTTTCCTCCAATTCGTGCCCTTTCATAAGAAGGTATTGTTCCTAAATTATAACCATTTTTCTTTGCTTTAATTGGAAATTCCACACATAATGTAAAATCATTTGAAATTAGATTCAGATTTTTAAAACTACTAGTCTTGCCTAAAACATATGTGTATAAAATATCTGTAATATTTAGAGAAAAGAAAATATTTCCTATTTTTGTAAAAAAATAGTTACCTATAAGAGTTATAATATTATCATCATCACTCCCACCTTCAGGTTTTTCATATCTGCTAGCAAACAAAAAATCCAAATTTTTATTTTTAACAATGTTCATCATATTTTTTAATATAATTGGATTCATTGATCCATCAGCATTGATTATGCAAAAATATTGTGTTTTTGTCTCTCTAATACCCTCTCTTAAAGCAGCTCCATAACCATTCTCTTTTTGATATAATAGTTCAATATCATTAAATTTCTTTATTGAGTCTATTGTAGCTAAATCATTCTTCTCTAAAACAATTAATTTTTTACAATCTAATTCAGATATTTCTTTTAAAAAAATTGGCAGAGACTCGCTTTCAAATTTTGCCGGAATAACTAATGTCAAATCTTGCATTTTAAATTATATATTTTAAGGTGATAATTACTTAATAAACTAAATATTAAAATTGTATAATAAATATATCACAATAATTACAGCTGAAAATAAAGAAAGCTATCTATCAGATGCTATTAATTCTTGCTTAAAGCAATTTGGAAATTTTGACATAAAAATTTATGTTGTTTATACCAGGCTCTATAATGAAAAGATTATTAAGCAAAAATTTAATAATAATAAAGTTGTCTTTATTAAATCTGTTTTAAAAAAAAAACTACCTACACAAGATCAATTATTTAAGATTGAAAGTATATTACAATATATAAAGAATGAGTGGGTGTTATTATTAGATGGAGATGACTTATTTAAATCACAAAAAATAAAAATTTTAAATAAATATAGATTAGATAAGAAAAAAATTTATCTACATGACCATGAAAAAATTTTTGATAAAAAAATTTATATAGAAAGAGAAAAAAAATATAAAAAAAATTTTTTATATAAAAAATTTTTCAATAATTGGCCTCAAAGAATTAATACAAGTTCAATCGTGATATCTGGTGATTTACTTAAAAAATTTTACAGAAATCATAATCCTTACAATTGGAAATATTTGGCAATAGATGTACAAATTATACTTTATTATTTTTATAAAAATAAATTTAGATTTTTGAATAAAATACTTACTTCTAAAAAAGAAAATATAAATAATTTAGATAAAACCTTTGTCGGTTTTAGAAATAAGAATTTTTGGTCGAGAAGATTCGAACAACATGAGTTAACCAGACTTTTATCAAATAAAAAAAACTACTTGGATAGACTTTTAACATTTATTTTAATGAAAATATTTAAATAGATTTGTTTGCGTAAATATATTCAAAAGATTTTCTAAAAAACATTTTAGTTTTAAAAACTTTTTTAAATCCAAAACTTTTTAAAATTAAATTTATATTACTAAATGTATAATTTTTTTTTATCATATCGTCATAGTGATGTTCGAAATAAATATACTTGATTATTTTATGGTATTTCTGCAAACCCTTTACAACATTTAATTCATATCCTTCAGTATCTATTTTTAAAATATCTATCTCCTTAATTTCTTTACTTTCAATATAGTCATCCAATTTAATTATAGATATTGGTATTTTTTTATAAAATTTTTCAGATTTATTTATATTTAAAATTTTCATTTTTTTTTTTAGATAATTTGATTCTAAATTCAATTCATTTATTGTTGAAGAAGAGGACTCTTTAATTTGGTTTATAAATGTATTACCTTTCCTAGAGCCAATTCCAACATTAACTAAATTTGATTGAGATTTGTTTTTAAAGTTAAGTTTTTCAATATTTTTAACTAAAAATTTAAAATTAATTGGACTTGCTTCAAAACAATGAAATTCAAATAACTCAAAATTTTTAGAAAATAAACTTATTGTTTCTCCATGATGTGAACCAACATCTAAAATTAAAATTTTTTTACCTAAATTTTTTTTAAAAAATTTAATTACTTTTTTTTGTTGAAAAAAATCAAAAAAATTTAGAATAAATCTAATTACAGTAGATAATTTCATTCTATCAATTATTTTAATTTTTTTATAAAAAAGTATCCATTAATTTTCTCAACATAAATTTTATCATCAATATTTCCACATGGGGTTGGGGTCAGCCAACAGTGATGAGCAGAAAATATTGTCATATTGTCATTAAATTCGTATTTTACATAATCTTTTTCCTTGATTAAGTAAAAAGGAAAATTACTATTTTCTTTATTAAACTCATTTTGAATTCTGGAGAGATTTTTAAAATTGAATATAATCAAAACTATTAAGATCAAATATATTTTTCTTTTTTCAAAATTTATTTGATTTTTAAATTTACTAAATAAAATTGCAATAGGTAATGAAATTATTAAAAATACGATTGCGTATCCACCATATCTTAATGTTGGATGATTATAAAACCAAATAAAAAAAATAAAGAATATTATTGAATAAAAAATAAAAATTTTTTTATTTAATCTAAATCTATCTTTATTAAATTTGAATTTCTTAAAAATTAAAAAAATAACTATGTAACTTGAAAATAATATTAATAATTGATCAAGAAATTTATTAAAAAAATATTTATCAAGCCAATTTTTAAACCAGTTAAAACTTTCAATATATTGTGAAACATTCTCCACTCTAAAATTTGGACCTGCACCTGCTTTAGCCCATTGTTCCAACCAGATTGATAAATTGATCATATCTATATCTTGTCTAGCCCAGCTAAGATTATTTCCAAAACACGTGTATGGCAAAGGAGAAATAATACAGCCAGTTGATATAAAATGATGAAGAAAATAAAGGAAAAAAGCTGTTAAAAAAAAAGCAAAAGATTTTGAAAGAACAATTTTTTTCAAAATAAAAAAAACTTTAAAATTTAAAATAAAAATTACAAAGCCAATTATGACATATGGAATAAAATAGGTTTTTAGAGTTATGCAGTAAGCCAATAGGGGAATTAAATATAAAATATTTTTTATTTTATTATTTTTATCAAAACAAACTATTTGTAATGTTTTTAATATTAAAATAACTATTAGAAGCTGACCAGGTTTATCTGTTCCATACTCAGCAATTCTATTAAATGATAAAGTAAAAAACGTGAAAGCAAAAATATACAATAGTCTTACTAAATCGTTACTTTTGTTTGATGTAACTTCCTTAAATATAAAAAAAATAAAAAAAATTAAAAAATATAAAGTTCCAAAGTGAAATGAAAAATAATTAATTATTGGTAAGTACAGTGTTGAATTATAAAAAAATAATGAAGATAATAAGTTATAACCATGATTTAAATGTCCCATTCCAAAGATAATTTTGTTTTCTGTTAGATATTTTGTAAATGGCAAATGATAATAGGACAGATCATCGTTAGTTTTTGAAATTATTAAGGCTGAAAAAACGCAGATTGATATAATTAATATTGATTTTAAATATTCTTTCCTATTTTTTGAATTAGAAAATATAAAACTTAATATTCCAACTCCATGAAGTAAACTGTTATGTAAAAAATTATGAGGATAAAATAAACTTGTAAAAAGTGATATAATTGTAACTAAAAATAAACCATAAAAACCCAAATAAATTGAATTACCATTTTCAAAACTTTGTTTTTTTTCAAAACAAAAACTATTAAATAAAATTCCATATCCAATCGTTGAAATTAAGAAGATATAAAAAGATAAAATAAAAATTAAAAAATTAATCATCACTAATCTTCTTTAACTGATAATAGACAAGTAAATAAATCACAGTATTACTAAAGATTAAAATTATTTGGAGTTTAGTGTCAGAATAGTCAAAGAAACCTATTATATAAAATGATAACATATACAAATTTATTATAATTCCCACAAAAGAACTGAGTAAATATTTTTTTTTAAATATTTTTTTTTTTTTAAAATATTTGAAAATTAAATGATGCATATGTTTATTGTCAGGTAAGTAATTTTTTGTTTTAAGGAAGGATCTCCTTATTATACAAAACAAATTTTCAAACGCAGGGTACCATAATAAATTGGCAATAAAGTAGGGTGAAATTTTTTCAGATAAAATAGCACATTCAATTAAAATAAAACCAATAAAAAAACTTAAGCCATAAATACCACCATCTCCAAGAAAATTTTGACCAAAAAAATTGAATACTACAAATATAAGAGTTGATACAATTAAAATATTTACTAAATGATTATAAGAAAAATTATCTATATCATAAGACAATAATTTTAAAAAAATTAAAATCATTAAAAAATTTAATGAACTAAGGTTATTAACTCCATCAATAAAATTATATCCATTAATTAACACTAAAAAAAAGAATGAGATTATTAATATTCTAAATAATTCATATTCTATTAACTTATTTAAAAAAGAAATTCTGGTATCAATTGTTATGTCACTGTTTAGTATTAGAAAAGCAAATAATAATGAAAATTGAAGTATAAGCCTTAATTTTGGAGAAACAGTTATTTTTGAGTCAGACAAAAAACCTATAAAAAAAAATAATGAACATATAATAGCAAAAGTTAAATTTAACTCAAAGCTTGTTAAAAATAAAATTGGAAAAAAATAAAAACTCCCTGACAAGGGAACCTTATTATCTAATTTAAGCAAAATTTTATGTCTTTCTTTACTAGAGGGTGTATCTAAACAGAAGTTATATTTTTTTTGAAAAAAATTAATTAAATACAAATAAATTAAACATGCAGTAAATATTTTTAATTCAATTACCATTTGATTAATGTAATATAATAATCAATAAATTTTCCAAACAATATTTTAAATAATTATTAAGATATTTATTTATTTATATTCTTATTTGTTTTTTGACTCATTAAATACAAATTTAATCCAAAAACAGTCCAAAAAATCATTGCATTCCAGTTTGTAAAAAAACTACCTTTTGGTAATAAAGGAATAAAGAAAGACATTAGCATAACTGTGTTTCCAAAAATAAAAATATTTTTTTGATAAAAGGCAAACTTTAAAAATAAGAAAAATATATAAAAAAAACTCCCAAAAAATATTAAAAAACCAATTATACCTAATTCAGAGATTATTTCAAAATAAGTGTTGTGTGGATGAGTTGTGTGATTACGACCTCTATACTTAGGATAAACATATTGATCATATTTATCTAATCCACTGTAATGTCTGAAATTTTTTAATCCAACTCCAAAAATAGGATGATCTTTAAAAATTTGAAAAGCTGTTGAATAATGTGCAAAATATTGATTCTCCTTATATAAGAAACCTTTTTTAACTTCATTAATCTCGTTAGTTGTAAAAATATTTTTTTTTATTGTTTCAATGTTTGAAGTAATCATTCTGTGAGATTGTAAATTATTTTCAATAAATGAATAATTTGTAATGATAAGGAAAGAGGTAAATAATAAAAAAATTAAAAATATTTTTCTTAAATTTGAAAAAATCAAAAAAGTAGTTGCCACTAATAATAGGGTTATAAAATTTGACCTTTCTCCAGTTAAGTAAACGGTATAAATTACAAAAAAAGTCAAAATAACCATTAAAGTGGAATTTCTTAAATTTTTTTTATTAAAATATACAAAAGCTCCTATTGAAATAATAAAGAAATTATTTATGAAATTAGCAATTTTAAGTTCTTGATCCATAAAACCACCTAATCTGTTGACTTCACCCTCAGGGACAACATTAAAACCTAAAAAATTTTTTCCATAAATACTCTGAAATTGAATGTCTGCACATGTAACAATTAAGATTAGAGTCCAATATGTGAAAACTTTTTTTTGATTAAAATTAGTTTTTCCAATTAGATAACTTAAACTTATTGCATAAATTGGGAACCTAATAAAAAAAAAAGATCTTAACGCACTCGGATCTTTTGGAAAATTTATAAAATAATTAATTATTAAATATAAATACAAAATGATCAATATATTAAAAATTTTATTTTTAAAAATTTTACGTAATTCGTTTTTGTTTAATTTTGATGCATAGTAAAAAATTATAGAAAAAATTAATGTCTCAGCAAGTATATTGCTAAATAAAAAGCTAATAGGTAAAAATATTAATATGATTTCTAATAACAAAAACTCATTTAGAATTTTTTTTTTGTTAATCATTTTCTATATTATGCCAATCCACAAATTTTTTAATTCCAGTTTTTAAACTCGTTTTTGGCTTCCATACAATATTTTTTTTTGCCTTATCTACATTTGCAAAAGTTTTTTTAATATCACCTAATGGGATATTATTTATAAATTTAATTTTAAATTTTTTATCAGAACTTTTCTCTAATAAACTTATTAAACTCATTAATTCATCAGGTTTACCTTTTCCAATATTTAAAATTTCATGAAAATTTTTGAATTTCTTTTGAATAACTTTTAAAATGCCATCTACAACGTCATCTATGTAAGTAAAATCTCTCTTCATTTTTCCTTTGTTGAAAACTTTTATAATTTTATTTTTTTTTAAGTTTTCTAAAAAACTATAATATGCCATATCAGGTCTTCCATATGGCCCATAAACAGTGAAAAACCTTAATCCTATAGATTTCAATTTAAAATTTTTTGAATATGAATGAGCTATGATTTCATTTGATAATTTTGATGCACCATATACTGAGACTGGAACATTATTAACATCTTTTTCAATAAATGGGAAAGTTTTTGTATCTCCATAAACAGAACTTGACGATGCATAAATAAATTTTTTTACATTTTTAATTCTTGCAAGCTCTAAAATATTAATAAAAGGAATTAAATTTTGATTAAGCGTATTGTGCGGTTTTTTAATAGAAATTCTTACACCAGGTTGTGCTGCCAAATGAATAATTGTTTCGATTTTTTTTTTTAATAAAAATTTTTTTAATTTATTAAAGTTTCCTAAATCAATTTTAGCAAAATTAAATCTTTTTGATTTTTTTAGGATACTAATTCTTTTTTGTTTTAATTTTGTAGAATAATACTTATCTATATTATCTACACCAATAATCTTAACTTTTTTTTCTAACAATCTTCTGGATAAATGGAATCCGATAAACCCTGCACATCCTGTAATTAAAATCATATTTAAGTTTCTATAGGCTAAAAAATTTAAATCAACATTTTGTGAAAAATTTTATTAGCTATTTTTAAAGTAAAAAAATATTTAATTCATTTTAAAAAATCATTTCTATAAAATGATTTTTTTTTTGTTATTTTTCAAGTTATTTATTGCAATATATTGCATCATCATATGCATTAAAATATGATTTATATCCTCTCCAATACCATAGTTATTTATTTTTGAATGAATTGATAATGTGCAATTTTTTTTTAAAAACCCACCATTAAAATTTGAAAAACCAATTGTTTTAATATTATTTTTTTTACAGTACTTCAAAAGATTGACTATATTTTTTGAACTCCCAGATGAACTGATTAAAATAATAATATCTCCATTAGAACAATATCTCTCAGCTTGAAGTTTGAATATTTGATCATAAGAAATATCATTTGATATTGCTGAAATCAAATATTGATCAGAGTTAAAACTTTTAATTTTTGCTTTTAATTTAGTATATTTAGATAACTGTTTGAAAAAATCACACACATAGTGATCTGCAATAGCAGCTGAACCACCATTTCCACAGACATAAATAAAATTTTTTTTTTTAATAGTTTTGGTTATAAGCTCTGAAGCTCTTTGAAGATTTTGAAAATTAATTTTTTGACTAGTTCTCAGAATATTATTTAAATAATTTTCAAAAAAATTTTTAATTCCTATTTTTCTTTTATTCATTTTTTAAATATTTTTTTATAAATGCGTTACTGTATAATCTAAATACACAAAAAATAGAGTAAAAAAAACTAAAGTTTAACGAATAATTATAAATTTTAAATGCATTCGTTAACTTATTGATATGAAAAGAAGATAGACTATTTTTTCTTACAGTATAAAAAGTTAATATTTGATTAGTGCTACTTATTAAATAACCATCTATTGATAAATTTAACCACAAGTCGTAATCTTCTTTGGTTTTAAAATCTTTAAATTTTTTATTTTTAAAACATTTTTTTTTAATCAAAACTGAAGAGCAGCACAATGGACATGATCTTAGCAGTAATTCAAAATCTATTATTGCTGGACTTTTAACCCTATATAGAAATTTATTTTTTTCATTTTTTGCTTCAAAACCTGTAAAGATTACATCAGAATTTTTTTTTTTCATTTCTTTTAATTGAAATTCTAATTTATTTTTTTTCCAGTAATCATCACTATCAAGAAAAGCAATTAATTCACCTTTTGCCTCTTTAATTCCTATATTTCTCCCTATACCAGGAAATTTAATTGATTTTTTATTAAGTATTACTTTTATTTTTTTGATCTAGCTGAAATACTCTTAAGTATTTTTTTTGAATTTTCAGAATATTCACTATCAATGATTATTATTTCAGTATTTTTATAAGTTTGTGCTAAAGCTGAATTTACGGACCTAGATATATATTTTTCATCATTAAAATATGGTATTATTATTGATATTAACATTTACAAAATTAATAATAATTAGTTATTCAAATATATTTTTAATATAAAAAATTACTCAAAAAATATAAATGAATAATCTCCTTTATATTTTGTTAATTTAAACCACCATTTCCATTCTGTAGGAGTATAAAAACTTTCACACGTAACTTGCCAATATAGAAGATTTTGCTTTTCTTTTTCGTTTCTATATGATTCCACACATATATAAGAATTTTTTTTTTTTACTCTAGAAATTTCTTTTAAAGCATTAAAAAGTTTAAAATTATATAAATTATGCAGGGTATTAAATGAAACTACTAAGTCAAAAAAGTTTTTTTTCCAAGGAAGTTTGGATGCACATCCATATTTTATCCTATTTTTAACTTCTTTTTTAGAATTTTTAATTGCATACTTTGAAATATCCAAACCATGTACTTCTGCCGATGTAAAATGTTTTTTAAAGTCATATAAAAAAAAACCTTTTCCACATCCTATATCAAGAATTTTTGGATTTTTTGGCAATTTATATTTTTTCAATAATTTTTTTATTATCTTATCCCATCTACCTTCTATATAATTATATCCACCATAATTTATATCTCTACTTCCGTCCCAATAGTCATAACCATATTTTTTGGCTTTGATAGCTGCTTTATATTTAGGAAACTTTTTATTATTCACCCTAGCCAAATAATCTCTTTTAGTTTTTTTATGATTGCTACTCATTAAATCAAAATACATTTTTTTCCTAAGTTGGGTTTTTAATAATTTTTAAACATTCTTATTATAGTTTTATAATTAATGCTAGAGCAGATATAACTGCAAGGGTATCTATTATTTTTATAAAAATTTTATTACTAAGCTTTGAAGTTATAATATTCCCAAAAATTATTCCTATTAAAATAACAGGAAAAAATTTGGTTATACTCAATAATTTTAGCTCATTTTCTAAAATTAAAAATAATATTAAATATTGTAAAAATGCTAAAAAA
>MDTA01134846.1_pt1 | contig 12672 bp, 10 predicted proteins | sample 811151 | NCBI WGS metagenome assembly MDTA01 (sample SAMN05326648, study PRJNA326480) | marine metagenome | isolation source: seawater | place: Indian Ocean: South | collected 2010
CCCACTTCAGTAGCCGTTCCGGCGACCACTCCCCCGCCTGGCGGTGGGACTCCGGCATGTGCGCGGATACCGTGGTGTGGCGCCCCTTCAGATTGGAACGCTGATGACTGGCCACCCGTTCGCCGCGGTGGAAACACTCGATCGTGTTGTGGGTCATGCGCACATCGACTTCGCGCTTGATCAGGGCATGGGGTACCGAGTAGTAATGCCCGTCGACAGCCACGTGGTAATCGATGTGAACCCGGGCCTTCTTCCACTCGGCATAGACGTAGGGCTCTGCCGGCAGGGGTTGAAGCACCGGCCGATCCAGTTGCTCGAAGTGCTCCCGGCGGCAACCGGGCAGCTTGCGGAAGGGACGATTGTTGAGCTTCACCAGCAGTTCGCTGATGGCGGCATTGAGTTCGCGCAGGGAGAAGAACTGCCGGTGGCGCAGTGCCGCCAGAATCCACCGTTCCACCACCAGCACTCCGCCCTCTACCTTGGCTTTGTCGCGCGGGCGACGAACCCGCGTTGGCAACACCGCGATCCCGTAGTGGGAGGCCATATCCTGGTAAGTGGGATTGGTATCGGGCTCGTAGCGGTGAGCCTTGCTCACCCCGGACCGAAGGTTGTCGGGCACCACCAGTTCCGGCACGCCACCCAGGAACCGGAGGGCGCGCTGATGGGAGCCAATCCAGTCCGGTAAACCCTGGGTCCAGGTGGCTTCGGCGTAGGTGTAGTTGGAAGCACCCAGCACCGCCACAAAGATCTGCGCTCCGTGGATCTCCCCGCTGACGCGGTCGATCACCGGCACCGTCTGACCCGCATAATCGACAAACAGCTTCTCTCCGGCCCTGTGGTCCTGGCGCATGACCATATCCAGCTTGCCTTGCCAGGCGCGGTAGTGCTCGCAGAACCAGCTGTACTGGTAGCCATCAGGATGGGCGGTACGGTATTCCTGCCAGAGCAGGAACAGGGTGACGTGCTTGTGTCTGAGCTCCTTGTGGATAGCCAGCCAGTCGGGGATGCCCCGGAGCTGGGCCGGCATATCCGGTGGCGGCGGAAACAACATCCGTTCCAGCCGCGTGTCGTCCAGATCCGCGGGCAGGGGCCAGCTCACTCCGGCTTCCTGAGCCCGGCGCAGGTACTCAGCGACGGTGGGGCGGCCAATGCCGCAACTCGTCGCAATCTGGCGATTGCTCATACCCTTGCCCCATTTGAGGCGCAGGACTTCCTTGATTTTACGCATGGATAACCTCTTGGCAGGCATCTGATCCCCTCCGGTTGGAAAGGGCCAGAATACCGGTTAGTTATCCCGCGTCGGTTGGCTCCTGATGGGATGCCAAGGCGCGCTGCCAGGGTGGCAGCTTTGCCGTGTAATCAGTGGCAGCATTCGCGTGGAATGGGTGGCAGGCTTCGTCTGGAATCAGTGGCAGGCTTGGTCTGGAATACGCAGTGTGTGAGCAAGATGCCTATCAACAGTACCGCGTGAAGCACCAGCAGCCCCGCACTTGGGGCACGGCTCAGGTGCTTTGGTGAAACGGCATTCGATGACGGCGCGTTCTGCACAAAGATGTTGTCCAGTGGCAGTCAGGCCGAGGTTATTGAGTTGGCAAAAGCTGGAAAGATCAGGGCTAGAAAAGGTAAGATTGTTCACGTCGGGGGCTTGGTTTTTGTTGGTGTAGGAGCTTACATTTTCTAAGATCCCCGACTCCTTTTCCAGCCGGTCAGATTTTTTCTACACCCTTAAATGCGAAGAGCCTGATTACTTGATGCCAACCCCGTTATCTCAATGGCGGAAAATTGCCGTGGCCAGAACACTTGGGCTTTGATTGAAAGCTGGTCAGTTCATCGCCGTTGTCACAGATAAAATCACGCACCAACCCTAAAAGTAGCCAGGGTAAGTTCAACAAGCGGTTTGGCTTGGATCAGCACGGGCGCTGCCGGCTATATCGAGACAAAGCCAAAGATCCACGAGAAAGCTTTTGTGCCACAGGTGAACTGCTGCCAGTATCCTCCGGGCTAACCCCCAATTGCACCCGTAGATACGTGGCTTTCGATATGACGAACTTTGCTAAGTCCGGAAAACAATGGAATTTCCGAACCCTTCGAATCCGACTGACCTTTCCCCTGAATTAGCACCACCGGCTCGATGAGATTTCTCACGTTACGCCGCTCGTCGAGCGTATTCAACTGGCGGCAAATAGTTTAGTGAGCTGTGCGGTCGAACATGGTTGTAATGCTCCCTCCATGAATCGATTTCTACACGCGCCTCGTCCATCGTTCTGAACCAGGATCGATTCAGACATTCATTCCGGAATTTCCCATTCAAGCTCTCCACGAACGCGTTTTGGGTAGGTTTGCCGGGTTGAATGAAGCCCAGAGTTACGCTGGTTTCTTTGCTCCAAAAAAACATCGCCTTGCTGGTGAATTCTGTACCGTTATCACAGATTATTTTTCGCGGTTGACCTCTGTGCTCGCAAAGCTGCGCCAGGAAGCGCGCTACCTGGCACCCGCTGATCGATACTGCCACTAACTGTCCAACCATTTCGCGAGAGAAATCATCCACCACGTTCAGCACCCGGAAACGGCGACCATTAGCCAACTGATCAGAAACAAAGTCCATAGACCAACGCTCGTTGACGGCCCCAGGAACTTCGAGTGGTTGCCGAGGGCGCTGTAGCTTCTTACGTCGCTTGGTACGCACCTGAAGCCTTTCTTCGGTATATATCCGATACGTGCGCTTGCGGTTGATCACCAAGCCCTCGGTCTTCAGCAAGCTGTGCAAAAACAGGTAGCCATAGGCAGACTGCTGCGCAGCAAGCTCTCTGAGCCGCTCTCTCAAGACGTGGTCGTTCCTAGCCCGGGCTTGATACCGAAACGCGCTACGAGAAATGCCTACAAGCTGGCAGGCGCTCCGTTCACTGATTCGATGCTGCTCAATCAAGTGCCGGGCGGCTGTCTTTCGGCCTGCAGGCGTCACCACTTTTTTGAGAGCACGTCCTTCATCGCTTCAACTTCGAGCAGCTTGTCTGCCAACAGCTTTTTGAGCTTGTTGTTCTCTGATTCCAGCTCGCGCAAGCGCTTGGCTTCGTTCACCTCCAAGCCAGCGTACTTGCTACGCCAGTTGTAGAACGTGCCGCTGGATATGCTGAGCTTGCGGCAAATATCGTCGACCTTGGCTCCGGCTTCATGCTCCTTGATGGCGCCAATGATCTGTTCTTCGGTGTATCGCGTCTTCTTCATATCGAGATCTCCATCGTGCTAGGTTAGCGGGAAATCTCATCGAATTCATGGTGCGGAATTTGGGGGAAAGGTCACGACTACCCTCCCCGCGCAGCATTTTTGCAAAACGGTTTTGCACAGATGTTATTGAACGGGGTGTAAAAACTAACTAATGTCGAAATATTAACATACGTCAACAAGTGCTCGAAAAATCATAAAAAGGAATGTCCCATGAGTAAGAAATTCGATTTTATAACGAAAAACAATCTTTGGACAGATAAGCAGCGAGATGCTGCAGATAAAGTTCTGGCAGAAGTAGATGCTTTAGGGCTTGAAGTAATTAGGCTCTCCTGGGCTGATCAGTATGGTCTCTTGCGAGGTAAGGCGCTGTCGGTAGCAGCCCTCAAGGCGGCATTCTCAGAAGGGTCAGAAATAACGATGGCTCCTTTCTTCTTTGATTTGGTCAACTCTATTGTTTTCAATCCATTCACACCCGGTGGAGGATTCGGGATTGAGGAGTTGAGTGGCAGCCCAAGTGTTGTGATGGTTCCCGACCCAACCACTTTTAAAGTATTGCCTTGGGCTGATAAAACCGGGTGGATGATAGCAGACTTGCATTGGAAGTCAGGTGAGCCATTTCCTCTGTGCCCCCGTGGAATCATGAAACAGTCCCTTACAGCGTTAAGTAATGAAGGGTTTAAGTTTAAATGTGGTATCGAGTTAGAGTGGTACCTGACGAAAATCGTCGACCGCTCACTTGACCCAGATGATTTAGGCGCACCTGGTATTCAGCCTGAAGCTATCAAGGTACAGCCTGTAGCCCAAGGGTATTCCTATCTGCTTGAGAAGCACTTGGACCAAGTGGATGACATCGTTTCGAAAATTCGAAAAGGACTTCTCGAGCTTGGCCTGCCTTTGCGCTCTATAGAAGATGAGTGGGCTCCAAGCCAAATGGAGACTACCTTCGATGTCATGGAAGGGTTGCAAGCCGCTGATGCAGTGTTACTTATAAAATCAGCAATCAAGCAAATATGTTCTCGGCATGATTATCACGCAACATTTATGTGCAAGCCGGCGATCAATGGGTCCTTTGCTTCCGGTTGGCACATGCATCAGTCGTTAGTTGATAACCATACCGAAGAAAACCTTTTTATACCCTCAGAGGGAGAAGCCCTGTCTCCGCTGGGCCGGGCTTATGCTGGCGGGTTGCTCGCAAATGGCAGTGCCGCTTCCAGTTTCACAACACCAACTGTAAACGGGTATCGCAGACGACAACCCTACTCGCTTGCGCCCGACCGAAAAGCATGGGCAAAAGATAACAGGGCAGCAATGATTCGGGTAATTTCGGGCACGGGGGATCCAGCAAGCCGCGTAGAAAATCGTATCGGCGAACCAGCCGCCAATCCTTATCTGTATATGGCCTCACAAATTGTCTCCGGACTTGATGGCATCAAAAATAGTAAGGATCCCGGAGAGCTTCAAGAGTCTCCCTATGACGCTCAAGTACCGCTTTTGCCTGCTACTTTGGCTGAGGCGCTTGATGACCTAGAAAACTCTGAGCTCTTCAATGCATGTTTCGGGGAGACCTTTATCAATTACTGGCTCCAGCTAAGAAGGCATGAATGGTCAAGGTTTATAACGGCCGAAGGAGAAGAGGCTGCTAAGCCGGAAGGCCCTGTGACCGAGTGGGAACACAAAGAATATTTCAATTTGCTGTAATGTCGAGTGTCTAATATGTCTAAACGTTTCGCGTTATTGTGGTGCTCTGAAGAGGAGCGCTTTGACTATAGGGAAGAAATGATAAGCGCTTTTAAAACAGAAGATTCCGAATGGGATGTTATAAGTGGATTTTCAGATCTAAGCAATATCATTGATAATTATGATGGGTTTGTTGTAAGTGGGAGCGAGTATTCAGTAAATGAGGACCGAAATCGGTTCTCGGGATTGTTTCAATTTATTCGAACTGCATATGATCAAAGGAAACCCATCGTAGGTATCTGTTTTGGCTGCCAAGCGCTCGCAGTGGCGCTTGGAGGGGTCGTGGGTCTGAATCCTAGCCAACAATTTAGATTTGGGGTTGACGAGATAAGGTTTTTGAATGATGTGAATGGCAAAATTGGAGTCACCGAAACAAATGTCAAACTTGTTGAGAGTCATGGGGAATGTGTACTTGAATGCCCTCCAGGAGCAGTTTTACTCGGAAATTCAGAATCCACTGAAGTGGAAATATTCAGTTTTGGAAGCCATGTTATTGGGTTTCAGGGGCACCCGGAATTAAGCAGAGATACAGTTGAGAACGAATTCTTAAAATTTCACCTCGAAGACGGAAATCTGCAAGAAGACCAAGTCCATGGATTCAATAAAGAATTAAAGGGTTACGAACCTCCTGAATCAATACGGCAGTTGATAAAGGACGTTTTGCACAAGAATGTTGACTTCCAGAACCTTTGAGGTGATGCATGAAAAATATAAACAAGCTTATCCAGCCGGGACGTGTACATAGGTCAGTTTATACTGATTCTGAAATATATGATGCGGAAATGGAGAATATATTCAGAGCTAACTGGGTGTTCTTGCTGCATGAAAGTCAAATTCCAAATGTTAACGACTTTCAGACCATTCGAGTTGGTGGGCGACCTTTGATAGTTGTGAGAAAGGGTGATGATGATTTTCAAGTACTATTGAACCGATGCCCCCATAGAGGCGCAAAAGTCTGCCGAAACAGTTCCGGAAACTCAAAGACATTTACTTGTCCTTACCATGGCTGGAAATTCAAAAACTCCGGGAAAGCATTTGTCATCCCAGGACAGGATGCTTATGGAGATTGCTTCGATAAAGACAGTTTTTCTATGACAGCACTTCCTAGAGTTGAAAGTTATAGAGGTTTTATATTCGGATCTGGTAATGAAAGTGCTGTTAGTCTAGAAGAACATCTCGGAAACGCTCGTAAGTACCTTGATGAATGGCTAAATCAAGGTGGTGACATAAGGGTTTCTAACTCAGTTCAACGTTATGAAATCCACTGCAATTGGAAATTGATTTTTGACAATGCCGGGGATGGATATCACGTTCCGTTCTCCCACCAATCTCTAATACAGATGACCACGCTTAGACACGGTGGCGGAGATATGCAGTATTTTGGGAGCGCTGATGAGACCGAAATGAAGGTTTATTCATTGGGAAATGGCCACTCAGTAATAGATCAGCGGCCTGAGATGTATAAAACCTCCGCATGGAATCAACAACGCCCTCAACCCGGACGGGAAAGTTTCGAAAGTAACGTACGAAGCCATCATAGCGAACCAGAAAAGACTTTGGATATGGCAGTTGGAGCGGGTATGAATTTAAGTATATTCCCTAACTTGCTGTTGATCGGAAACCAAATTCAAGTAATCGATCCACTCTCGGTTAATAAAACGGTTTTACATTGGTATGCAACTTTACTTGATGATGAGGATGAAGAGCTAAATGCTATTCGGATGCGCACCCAAGAAGATTTTCCAATTATGGGTGAGGTCGATGATGCGGAAAATTTTGAGTCCTGCCAAGAAGGTCTTGAATCTATGCCGGAGATTGAATGGGTTGATATCAGTCGACACATGAGTGATACAGAAGGTGCTGGCTACGATAATGTTTTGACGAACAAACCGACGTCTGAAATTCATAGTCGTAGTTATTTTGATACCTGGAAGCGACTAATGAATGTGGAACCTGATAGCGAAAACTTGGAGGTATAAAATGACTAATAATAGTGAACTTCCTATGAAAATTGCGGATTCAAGTGTGGTGGATCTATCTTATTACAAAGAAGTTAAGAGCTACTCTGATTTTTTCTGGAACATTTCGAATCTTGGAGATCCTATACACGACAATAAGATAGAAATGTTAGTGGCAAAAGAAGCCCGGCTTTTAGACCAGCAGAGCTTTGATGAATGGCTTTCACTATTCCTTGAAAGTGGTTGCTACTGGATTCCTGGGAGCTCTCCTGCTGAGTCACCTGCTGAGGAAGTCACCCTGGAGTTTCACGATATCAGACGGCTTAAGGACAGGATTGTAAGGATACAAACAGGTTTCGCGTATTCGCAGATACCGATCTCGAGCACTAGTAGGGTAACTGGGATTCCAGAAATATGGAAGGTACCGGGGTCAAGCGAGGGGTTTTTGGTTAGAACAAGCTTTATTGTGTTTGAAAGCCGAGATGGCAAGTCTCAAGTTTTAAGTGGTTGGTATGGTTATGTAATTATTAAGGATAATGATGAGCTGAAAATAAAGATGAAGCAGATAAATTTGAACGACTGCCTTTCGCCGCAAGGCAATAATTCCTTTTTTCTATAGTAGGTCTTAAATGAATATATTAAAGTTTCGAGTTATTAATAAGATAGCGGAAACGAAGGAGTCGTTTTCATTTGTATTAAAGCCTTTGTGCGAGGTTCCTCCTGAGCACGTGCCAGGCAAGTACCTACCAATAAAAATTCGTACTGGTAAAAGTCTATTATTCCGATCTTACTCATTATCTTCTGCGGCTGCGGCCAATGAGGACTTTAAGATCACGGTCAAGCGAGAAAATGGCGGTAGAGGGTCGAACTGGCTGTGTGATAATGTTAATGTTGGCGATTTGGTCGAGACACTCCCTCCTGCGGGCGAGTTTTACCCGCAGAACTGGGAAAGAGACTTTATTTTTTTTGCAGGGGGTAGTGGTATAACTCCTGTTATTTCTATTATAAAAACAGCACTAATTAAATATAACAATAGGATGAAATTGTTTTATGCTAACTCATCTAAGGATTCTGTTATATTTCGTGAAGAGTTGAAGGAGCTCTCTTTGGCTCATCCAGAGCGATTTGACATTGAATTCTGGTCAGATGATGAGAAGGGCATCCCGACATCGAGTGCGTTTGAACAATATGTTGACGATACTTCCGAGGTTGAATATTTTTTATGTGGACCTGCCCCCTTCATGGGAGGTGTAGAGAATTTTTTGATCGAGTCTAAAGTCCCACCTGGACTGATAACCAAGGAGTCTTTTGCTGGGAGTGTTTCTGATGATAATGGCGATAAAAATGAAAGCAAAGAAAAGAATTTTGCCGTTTCTGTTCTTTTAAATGGCAGTCGGACAGAAGTTATGTGCTCTGAAGATAACTTTATTTTAAAAGAGATAATAAATGCCGGAGTTAACGTGCCCAATTCCTGTGGTGCAGGAAATTGTGGATCCTGCATGTGCAGTCTGCTAAGTGGCGATGTAGTTCTGGAGGAAAATACGGTTTTGGATCCCTCTGATGAAGAGGATGGCTGGATATTAGCGTGTCGCTCTAAGCCCAAGTCAAGGTTTATAGAGATATCTTTTGACGAATAAAGCCAAGTGAGGGGTGCTATGCCTCAAAATCTGAGTTATGACAGCGCTAATTGGGATAATGTTAAGGCATTTTTGGCCCTATATAGAGAGCGGGACTATCAGGCCGCTGCCGAAAGCCTAGGGATCGACGGTTCTACGTTACGAAGAAAGATGCAAAGTTTAGAGGCCTTTTTAGGATATTCGTTATTCGTCAGAGAAAATAATCGGTGGGCTTTGGCGCCAGGGACGGAAGATGTGCTAAAAGCTGCATTAGATATGGAAAGCGCAACGCGTCTTTTCTTTGGTCTGACTCCGGGGGATAAGGGTGGAGTGATTAAAGTTTCTATCCCCTTTGTACTGGTAAATCAGTTTTCAGATGTGCTGATAGCATTTAGAAAAATCTACCCAGAGTTTACATTCGATATTTCTAGTGATGCGCGTTTTGTTGACTTGGAGCGTGAGGGTTTCGATTTTGCAATACGGTTGGCGCGTCCCATTTCCAATATGAATAGTTTAAAGATAAAACGGCTTGGTAAATTCGGTCTTGGGGTTTTTGGTTCGGCTTCATATATAGATGATATTGTTGATGAATTTGGTAAGGACGCGTTAAGAGATAAGTCTGATCTTATAAAGACGGGCATTGGCTTCTCATATAAGACTCATGATTTTGTTTTTGGCCTGTTAGATTGGGAACAGCTTGGTTTTTATGGAAATATAAAGATTATGTGTGATGATTTGGAGTCTTGCGCTAGATTTTGTGATAAAGGTGCCGGCCTTGCGATACTCCCGAAATTTTTGGCACATCGCTATCCGAATATGTCCTGTGTTTATGACGCGTCGGATACGCTTATGGCTGAGCTTTGGCTAATAAGCCGGCTCGATATGAAAAGCGATTGGCAAGTTGTTCTTGGAAATATGCTGTCTGCGAAAAGTAAAGAGATGGAAGTATCTTAGGTTGTTTATAAATAGTCAATGAAACCTATCGTTGAATATTGATTTGGAGAGACTGCGCTATGGGTGAGTCGTATCAGATCACCGAACAATGCAGCGGACAAAGGTTTCCCTGCAAGGCCGGCCAGAGTGTTCTCAAAGCTATGGAGCAGCAGGGGCTGGAGTGTGTGCCGGTAGGCTGCAGGGGGGGGTGGTTGTGGCTTATGCAAAGTCACTGTACGCGAAGGTGATTACGAATGTGGAAAGATGAGCCGGGTTCATGCGCCTCCGGAAGCCCTCGCACAGGGTGAGGTGCTGGCCTGTCGCATCTATCCATTAAGCGATCTGATTATTGAATGCCGGCCCCGGCAATCTGCCGCCGGGCATGCGAATGAGTACACAACAACAAAAGCAATGAGGTAATGATTATGAAAAAGGGTGTAATGCGTCCCGGCCACGTTCAGATCCGTGTTCTCGATATGGATGAAGCCGTCAAACACTACAAGGACCTTTTGGGTCTGATTGAAATGGATCGCGATGACCAGGGCCGCGTGTATTTAAAAGCTTGGACCGAGGTGGACAAGTTCTCTGTCGTGCTTCGCGAAGCAGATGAGCCTGGTATGGATTTCATGGGGTTCAAATGCCTCAGTGAAGAAGTGGTGGATCAGTTGCGTGGCGAACTCGCCGCGTTTGGCTGCGAGATCGAGGACGTTCCCGAGGATGAATTGAAGGACTGCGGGCGCCGGGTACGCTTTATCGCCCCCACCGGACATTCCTTTGAGATTTATGCTACGAAGAAACAGACCGGTAAATGGGGCGTGGGCAATCACAACCCGGAAGCCTGGCCGCGCGGGCTTGAAGGTATGAAGGCAACGCGTTTTGACCATTGCCTGCTCTATGGTCCTAACCTGGATGAAACTCTGAATTTGTTCCGTGATGTGCTCGGTTTTGACCTCGCTGAGCAGGTGATGGCTCCGGACGGCAAACGGGTTGCACAGTTCCTGACGGTCAGCACCAAGGCTCACGATATCGCCTTTATTCACCATGAAGAACCGGGCAAGTTCCACCACGCTTCGTTCTTCCTGGAGACCTGGCAGGATGTTCTAAAGGCTGCGGATCTGTTGTCCATGACCGATACGTCCATTGATATAGGCCCTACCCGTCACGGCCTTACTCACGGCCAAACTATTTACTTCTTTGATCCGTCCGGTAACCGGAACGAAGTGTTTGCCGGTGGCGATTACCACTATCCGGATCATGAACCAGTGACGTGGGATGCCGAAGAGCTGGGCAAGGCGATCTTCTACCACGACCGGGCACTGAACGAACGTTTCATGACGGTACTGACATGATCCTGAACGAATGAAGCAGGGATTAGCAGCAATGAAAGACATCAAGCACTACATCAACGGGCAGTACGTTGGCTCGGCCAGCGGCAAACTGTTCGACAACGTCAACCCGGCCAACGGCAAGCTGATCAGCAAGGTTCACGAAGCTGGCCGGGAAGAGGTAGACGCCGCGGTGAATGCTGCGAAAGCGGCCCTGCGCGGCCCCTGGGGCAAGATGACCCTGGAGGAACGCACCAGCATCCTGCACAAGGTGGCCGACGGCATCAACGCCCGGTTTGACGAGTTCCTCAAAGCGGAGTGCCTCGATACCGGCAAGCCAAAATCCATGGCGAGCCATATCGACATCCCCCGGGGCGCGGCCAACTTCAAGGTATTCGCGGACATGATCAAGAATGTGCCCACGGAATCCTTTGAAATGCCGACTCCGGATGGCACCGGTGCGCTGAACTATGCGGTACGTCGCCCCAAAGGTGTGATTGGTGTGATCAGTCCATGGAACCTCCCATTGTTGCTGATGACATGGAAAGTTGGCCCCGCACTTGCCTGTGGCAACACCGTGGTGGTCAAGCCTTCCGAGGAGACCCCCACGACCACAGCGCTACTGGGCGAAGTCATGAAAGAAGCCGGCATACCGGACGGCGTTTATAACGTGGTGCATGGTTTCGGTGGTGACTCAGCGGGTGCCTTCCTGACCGAACATCCTCAGGTGGACGGGTTTACCTTTACCGGTGAAACCGGTACCGGCGAGGTCATCATGAAAGCCGCCGCCAAGGGTATCCGGGACATCTCCCTGGAGCTGGGCGGCAAGAATGCCGGCCTGGTGTTTGCCGACTGTGACATGGACAAGGCGATCGAGGGCACCATGCGCTCGGCCTTTGCCAACTGTGGCCAGGTATGCCTGGGCACCGAGCGGGTTTATGTCGAGCGCTCCATCTTCGACGAGTTTGTGGGACGGCTGAAGGAAGCCGCGGAAGGCCTTAAGATCGGTCCGCCGGATGATGCCGAAGCGAACCTGGGTCCGCTGGTCAGTCTCAAACATCGCGAGAAAGTCCTTTCCTACTATCAGAAGGCGGTTGATGACGGCGCCACCGTTGTGACCGGTGGTGGTGTTCCGGAGATGCCGGAAGAACTGGCCGGTGGTGCCTGGGTCCAGCCCACAATCTGGACCGGTTTGCCGGAAGATTCTGCGGTGATTACCGATGAGATTTTTGGCCCCTGTGTTCACGTCTGTCCGTTCGATACGGAAGAAGAGGCCATTGAGTTGGCCAACAGTCTTCCTTACGGCCTGGCCTCGGCAATCTGGAGCGAGAATATTACCCGCGCCCACCGGGTAGCTGGCCAGATTGAAGCCGGCATTATCTGGGTCAACAGCTGGTTCTTGCGGGACCTGCGCACACCCTTTGGTGGCAGCAAGCAGTCCGGTATTGGCCGTGAGGGTGGTGTGCACTCCTTGGAGTTCTACACCGAAATGAAGAATATCTGCGTGAAATTGTGAGCTGACCATGACTGCACCTCAGAATAGCCCGGAAATCGGGCGTGAGATAACCGCTGCCGGCTACCGCACCAACGTGCATGACCATGGTGCCGACAATGCTAAGAGTGATGTCGCGGTAATGATGATCCACGGCTCCGGGCCAGGTGTTACTGCCTGGGCCAACTGGCGGCTGGTGATTCCGGAGCTGGCGAAGAACCGCCGTGTGTTGGCGCCTGACATGCTCGGCTTCGGTTACACCGAACGCCCGGAAGATAATACCTACAACCGTGAACGCTGGGTTAAACATGCCGTCGGGGTGATGGACGAGCTGGGGCTCGAACAGGTCGACCTGGTGGGCAATTCCTTCGGTGGCGGCCTGGCAC
>MDTA01033389.1_pt1 | contig 12671 bp, 11 predicted proteins | sample 811151 | NCBI WGS metagenome assembly MDTA01 (sample SAMN05326648, study PRJNA326480) | marine metagenome | isolation source: seawater | place: Indian Ocean: South | collected 2010
AAATTATAAATTTCATTTGGTCTTATTTGAGAAATTATATTATTAACTGAAAGCGAGTCTGTTACATCACCATAATGTAAGTAAAATTTTTTATTTCTTATCCTTTCATGAAAATTTTCATACAACTCATCAACTCTTTCGGTATTAAAAGATGAACTTCTTCTTTTAACACCATGAACTATATAATTTTTTTTTAATAAAAATCTTGATAGATATGCTCCATCTTGACCAGTGACACCAAAAATTAATGCTTTTTTAGTTCCCATGAATACCATATACACTTAAAATTTATAAAAATGAAATTTTAAATTTAAATCATGTCAAAAAATAGAAAATCATCAATTAAAGATTTTGGAAATCAATTTACAAAACACCATAAGCTTGGTGGATTTTGGAGCTCAAGGAAGATGATAATTGATACAGTTAAGCCATTTAACTTAAAAAAAATTAAAAATAAAATAATTTGCGAAGTTGGAGTAGGGTCAGGTAGAATATTAAGTAATTTAGAGACTTTTAACCCAAAACAAATTTTTGCCATTGAGCCTTCGAAAGCAATAAAAGTAGCAAAAAAAAATATAAGAAACAAAAAGAAAATTAAATTTTTTAATATTCCTGGCCAAAATATGAAATTTAAAAATAAGTTTGACTATGTATTTTCATTAGGAGTAATCCATCATATTCCAGAATATAATTTAGTAATTAAAAAGATTCACAGAAGTCTGAAAAAAGATGGAAAATTTATTATATGGGTTTATGGTTATGAAAATAATGAAGTTTATGTTTTTATTTTTGATAATTTAAGGAAAATTTTTTGTTATTTTCCAGATCCTATATTGAATATAATTTCAAATTTGTTTACTTGTTTAACTTATATTTATGGGCCTTTATCTAAAATATTTAATTTACCTCTAAAAGAATATTTTATAGAAATTTTTGATAAATGCGAATTTAATAAAAGAAATTATATTATTTTTGATCAACTAAATCCATCATTTTCAAAATATTTCAAAAAGAGCGAATTACAACAAACTTTAGAAAGTGGAGGTTTTAAAATTCTCAACATAAGACACAGGCACAAGTATAGTTGGACAGCTATTTGTTCTAAATAACTTTTGCATGAACAATCCACATTGTAGTCCATAAACTATCAATATTTAATATTTTTAATCTATTGTTTTCACAATATTTAATTAATTCTTCTTTATTAACACTTTCAACTATTTCTGGAGCTTGAAATAAGATGTTTCTTAATGGATTATTTCTTATAAAAGAAAACAAACTTGGACTTTTTGGGCAAGTAAAAATAATTTCTCCTTTTTTTTTTAAAAGCGTTTTCATTTTGAATAAAGTAAAATCAAAGTTTCTTAAATAGTCAAGTAAACCTACAGCTAAAACATAATCATATTTCTTTTTTTTACTCATTTGCTCAATTGATTTAGTATAATAATTTATGTTGTCTGAATTGTATTTTTTTTTTGCAATGTTAATCATTTTTTTTGAAATGTCATAACCCTCAACTTTTCTAAAAAATAAAGATAATTTATATGTATATTCTCCAGAGCCACATCCTATGTCAGCTGCTATTGATTTTTTTCTTTTTTTTAACTTTTTTAAAATTTTTTCTATCTTTTTTTCTCTTTGAAATAAAAAAGCTTTAATTGGAAGCTTTAGAGGATTGAGTGTATTATAGTAATTAGAAAAATACTCAGGTGTCTTAATCCAATATTTTTTACTTTCTTTAAAATTTTTTTTATATAATTTCATAATTGTTTTTTATTTTTTTAAAATTTTTATAATCTATTATTCTATTTTTATAAAAAATATTTATTGTATTTTTATTTTTTTTACAAAAAATATTTATTTTCTTTTTCTTAATATTTATTTTTTTTATAAAATTTGTTTGTTTTTTAATCAATTTTTCTGAAATTTCACTTAATTTTTCTTTCTTAATTAGAAATTTCTGATTTTGTAAATAAGAATCTAAAAATTTAAGAATATCTTTTAATTCATTTGATCTTTTAATTAAATTATATTCATGAGTCCTCAAATAAATAGGAAACCCTGAGTATATCATTATATCTAGATTATATCTTAATCTATCAATTAATTCTTTTTTTGAAAAATCACCCTCTAAAAAATCATAAAATGAATTTTTCATTTTTGAACATTGTGATGGACTACCACTGTAAATTTGGAAAAGGCTTCGTGAGTTCAAATTTCCTGTAGATAGTGAAGAGTCTCCATATGGTAAAAAATTTTTATTATATGAAATTTCTTTTTTTCCAGGTTCAATATCACACAAATAACATTTCACTCCATCTTTTAATAAGATAGAAACACAACTTAATGACATCAAGTGAAAATGTGAGGATATTATTGTACTTAATTTGAATGAGCTTTTTTTGAATCTTTCTTTTACTTTATTCCAAAGTTTTAAAAATTCCTTTCTATTTAAGTTTTGTCCTTTTGAAAAATCATAATATAAAAAATCTGTCTCGGAAAAGGAATGAGGTGAAATATCAATAATTTCTTCTTTATAAATTTTTTTCCTAAATTCTTTAATTTTTTCTATTTTGAAAAAATCGTTTACAAATATACTTAATAATAATTTCCATTTAAATTTTAATAATAATTTATAATCAAAATCGTTTTTTACATCATCTATAAGAAAACCAATATCTGATTTAAAAAAATTTGTTATTATTGGAAATTTTGTATCTAATAAACTTTTGATAAATTCGGCAGTAAATTCAGATAAAAGACCTATCTCATGTGGTAAAACTTGAGATGGGCAACTACTAATTTTCGTTATGTTTTTATTCTTTCCAAAATAAGATTTGTTTAAAAAAACTAACTTATTCATTTTATGATTTATATTTTTAATATCATCAAATAAATCAAAAAAAATTATTACTTTAAACTTTAACAATTTATATTGTTTTTTTTTAAGTTCATTTTTTGACAACATTTTAAATGGAACTCCAATATGATTTAATACATGGATTACACCAATTAATTTTGATTTATCCGTATCTATATCTTTAAATATTAAAAACTGGCAATCTTTTATATTTTCAACTGAATATCTTTTATCATAATCAAAGCTTCTTACCTTTTTCTTATAACGGTAAAATGAGTAATAAGAATAAACTATTGCAATTAAATTAAATAATGCTTTGATTAATTTTGACTTGTTAGATAAATCCCAAAATTTAAATTTTATTTTTTCTATAATGTTCATAAGTTATTTATAAAGACTCATTTTTTTTCATAAATGTCGATGTCTTTAGCATATATTGCCTGTAATTCTCCTTTTAGTTTTGGTTTATATCCAAATAATATTTTTGGAGGAAAACTTTTTAATTTTTTATAACCTTCAATATTTTCTTGATCAAAATTCAATAGAATTAAATAATCTGAATTTTTATTTCGATAATCTTGAATTTTATAATTTTTAAATCTGAATGGAATTGTATCCCAATTAGTAGGTGGAAATTGAATACCAACTACTTTTTCTTTTTCAATATTTCTATTTACCCAATTACTCGCTAAAAGTTTATTATCGTAAATATAATTTGTGTAATAAAAAAAACTCCTATTTATTGTAGAAATAAAAAAGAGGCAAAAAAAGACAGAAATGAATATTAATTTTTTTATTTTTGTAAATTTTTTAAAAATATTAATAACCATAAGGCCAGATAATAGAGAAAATATAGCTAAAGAACTGTAAACATATTGCATAATCTGCCCAAATAAAAAATAGATTAAAATAGATGGAAAGATTAAAGATAAAATTAATCTTATTTTTTCGTCTTTTAAAAATAAATAAGAATAAATAAATGAAATCAAAAATAATAATAATAAAAAAAATGATATTTGATATGGTGCCCAAAATTTATTAAAATTTTTACTCTGGTCATTTACATCTAAATTGTTGATACCAATAAAAAAATTTTCAATTACAGAATGATAATTTATTATGAAATATGGATTTATTATAAAAAAAACGATTAATAAACTTAAGAAATATTTAATAAATTCACTTAAAATTTCTCTATAGCTTAAGTGATTAGTAAAATTTTTATATTGGATATAAAAAAATATAAAAACCAGATAAATAGAGGTAATTTGGGTACCAATTGCAATTCCTGAAAAAAGACCAAATAATATTAAATTTAAATTTTTTTTTTGTTTTAAAAATTTCAATGAAAAAAATATTGCTAATAAAAAAAATGGTAAAACAAAAGAATGAGGCTCAATTGCATGAGAAGATGCTATAGTTTCTGGATTAATAAGCAGTAAAAAAGAGGACAAGTATGAAAAAAATATGCCTCCTATTTCTCTTGAAACAATAAATAATAATAATACTCCAAGTGATGTAAAAAAAATTACTAAATATCTTAGTAATAAATAAATTTTTCCTATTTCATTTGGTTTTTCTAAATAAAATTCTACTTTATTAACTAATTCAATTAAGTTTAGTTTATCTGCTATGAAGAGAACTGCTGCACAAGTATAAACGAATCCACCACCATAAAAATAATAATCAGGGTCAAAATCGAATTTAGAAGGATTTAAATTTTTAAGAGCTTTAAGTGTAAATGCATCATCTCCGGCATATGGCACAATTAAATATCTGGCAAGACCCATGTTTATAGCAGTTTGATAATCTAAGTTTTTTTTAAAATTTTCGTAATCATCAATATAAATTTTGTTATCAGTCAAATTTTTTTGTTTTTTATAGGTATTTACTAAAGATGATATATTTTCTGAATGATCCTTTTTATTATCAAATAGAAGATCTATTCGCTCATTATTAGGTAAGCCCCAATTAGCACCTAAACTTAAAAAAAAGAATGAAAAAAAAAAAACAATAGATATTTCTATTTTTTTCATTTTATAGCTTTCATAATTAAAATATCATATGGATAATGATGAAGATCATTCTTATGAATTATTTCAATATCTTGGAAAACCTTTTTTAACAAATACTCATATCCATCAATATTTCTAACAAAATTTCCTCTGTCATTTTTTATCAAAAAATTTGAAATAAATTTTTGATTATGGACAAAAACAGGATCGAATGAAATAAAACGTCCACCAACTTTTAATGCTTTGATAGATTTTTTAAGAAGCTTAATTGAGTCATCATCATTCAAATGATGTAAAACACCAGCTGACATAACAATATCAAAATGATCATCTTTAATAGTCGCAATTTCATTTCCAACACTTGTGCAAATAAAATTCCCTCGATCTCCATATTTTTTTTTTGCAAAATTTATATAATCCGAATTATTATCAATACCCAAATAATCTATTTCATTTGGAAAAAAATCTATTAGTTCTCCAGTTCCACATCCCATATCTAAAATTTTTTCTCCTATTTCAGGTTTTACAAAATTTTTAATAAATTTCTCTCTGGGCGTTTTTGCTCCCATTATTTTTTCAAACAAATTAAAGATAAAAGGTATTTCTAAGGCTTTTTTTATGATTTTTAAAATTTGCATTTAGTTAATATAAAATCTCATTTTTTTTCATCCATTTCAATAAAACATATAAAGACCAAATTTTTTTATAATTATTCTTTTTAAAAGTAAAATGATCATTCAAAATATTCTCAAAATAATCAAAATTTATAAATTTATATAATTTTTTAAATTCATAACTCAACAAAGTTTTTATTTCATCTTTTAAATATTGATTAATCCATAAAGCCATTGGCACTGTAAAACCTTTTTTCTTTGCTTTTGCGATTGAGGGCATATTATTTTTTATTAAAAAATCTCTAAGAGGTTTCTTTGATTTTAGTTTTGATAAAAGCTCAGATCTATTAAAACTATTAACATAATTGAATAATTCTTTGTTCAAAAATGGGCTTCTTGCCTCTATAGAAAATCTCATATTGGCTTTATCTGTATGACTGCAAATCAAATTGGGAAGATAATTTCTTTGATATTGAATAAATAATTTTTCAAGATCATTTTTATAATTATTTAATAATTCTGTTAAATATTGGCTTGTATCACTTTCTTCAATTTGAGATATTCCCAAAGCTGAATAATTTATTAACTGTCTTATTTCTGAATTTAAGTAACTTGATAACCATCTGGCGTTGTATAAATCATTTGCATTCGGCCCTTTAAAACCTCTCATAAATACTCTAAATTTATAACTTAGCCCCATGTAGTCAAAACTTTCATTAAAATTTATTTTTTCAATAAATTTAAAAAAATTTAAAAAAAATCTTGAGTTGTTAATTATCTTAAAATATCTATATTTTAAAAATGGTTCATAGCCACCAAATAACTCATCTCCACCATCTCCAGAAATAACTACTTTATAGTTACTTCCTTTGACAAATTTTGAGATCATTCCAATAGCTAGATAACCTGGATCTGAAAGAGGTTCATCTAAACTTTCAATAAGATTAAATGAAGAGGTTTTAATATTATCTTCTGAAATCTGGAAAGTTTCCAAATCAAGATTTAATTCTTTGGCAACTAAATTAGTATAATGATCCTCATCAAAAGACTTATTTCCAAATTTTAAATTAAATGCTTTTAAATTTCTTACCTGTAATTGTCTTTTTGCAACAGTTGCAATAGACGTAGAGTCTAAACCTCCACTTAAATACAATGCTACAGGTACATCAGATATTAAATGTTTTTTTATAGAATTTGAAAAAATTTCAAAAAAATTTTCTGAAAAATCTTCTTTAATTTTTTCATTTCCATATTTTATTTCCCAATATTTTTTTTTAATCAAAGAATTTTTATCGTAATTAAAAATTAAATATTCAGAGGGTTCTAATTTATAAACAAAATTTAAGGGTGTTTGATCTCCTACAAAACTATCATAATGAAAATAATTCAAAATATTATTTACATTAGCTTTTCTTGAAATTTTTGGATGTTGTATTAATGAAGTTAATTCAGATGAAAAAGCAAATAAATTATCTTTTAAATAATAAAAAAAGGGTTTTTGTCCAAAGTGGTCCCTTCCACAAAAAAAAATTTTTTTATCTAAATCTATAATTGCAAAAGAAAACATGCCATCAATTTTTTTTAGCATTTCGAAACCCCATTGTTCATAAGATTTAATCAACACTTCAGTATCACCAGTCGTTTCAAAATTTACGTCTTTTTTATTTAATTCTCTTTTAATTTCTAAAAAGTTATAAATTTCACCATTGAAAACTAATATCTTTTTTTTATCACTACTTAAAAAAGGTTGATTACTTCTTTTGTCTAAATCTATAATAGATAATCTTTTATGACCTAAAAAAATATTTTCTTTATGATAATATCCTTCAGCATCTGGGCCTCTGTGACTTAATTTATTATTCATTAATCTCAATGAATTAATATTAGAATTCAAATCAGATTTGCCATTAATGTCATAAAATCCACAAATTCCACACATCTTAAAATTATCCTTTTATAAATCCTAAATAAAATCTCAAAATAAAAAATAAAAATTCAAATGGCCCAAAAATTATTTTATTTATAACTTTATATTTTGAATTTCCATAAACTCTTTTATTATGTTTTACATCTATTATACTTATTTTTTTTGCTCCATTAAGTATTGCTAATAAAGGTAAATATCTATGATCATTGAATTTTAACTTATCAAAATTTAAAAATTTTGATTTATATAAAACCATACTGGAGGTAAATGTTTTTAATTTTTTTCTAGTTAAAAAATTGCAAAAAAAAGTATAAATTTTACCTTGAAAGATTAATAAAGAATTATGTTTTCTTTTTTGCCTAAATGTCAAAATTATATCATTATTAAGATCAAATATTTTAAATATTTTTTTTAAATCATTTGGATTATCTTGATTGTCAGAATCAATTCTTAAAAAAAAATTAGATTTAAATTTCTTAAAATATTTTCTATAACTATATGTTTGACCTTTATTAATTTTATTTTTCAATAAAAAAAAATTTTTTTTAATTTTTTTCTTTTTTTTGAAATTAATTATGACTTCAGAACCTAAATCCTGTGATCCATCATCTATAAAAATCAATCTAAATTGGTATTTTTTTAATGAATTAAGTACGCTATATAAACTTGGTACTAAAATTTTTAAATTTTGATTTTCATTATAAAAAGGTATAACTACATCAACTTTAATTTTTTTTGACAAGTTCATAAATACATAACTATACTAATAAATTACTTTATGAAAGTAGCACTATCAAAGCCGAGCATAACAAACAAAGAGCTTAGTTTGATTTCAAATAGTCTAAAAAGTAATTGGCTTACTCATGGACCAAATAATATTAAATTTGAGCAGGAATTCTCTAAACTTTTAAATGTCAGATACTCTATTTCAATGAATTCTTGCACAAGTGCTTTAGAGTGTGCATTAAAGTTATTAAAAAAAAAGGGTGAGGTTATTATTCCTAGTTGGACATGGGTCTCAACAGGAAATGTTGTTTTAAACACGGGTAATATTCCTGTTTTCGCTGACGTAGATATTAATACGAGAAATATTACAGCCGATGAAATTAAAAAAAAATCACAAAAAAAACTGTAGCTGTAATTGCCGTGCATTATGCTGGGTTAATGTGTGAAATGAATGAAATTAAAAAACTCACAAATAAATATAAATTGTTACTCATTGAAGATAGTGCAGAGTGCTTAGGAGGAACTTTAAATAAAAAATTTTCGGGTACCTATGGAGTTGGCTGCTTTTCATTTTTTCCTACAAAGAATATCACAACTACTGAGGGAGGAATGTTAACTACTAATTCCAAAAAAGATTTTAATTTTGTAAAAAAACTAATTGCTCATGGAATTGATAAAAGACTTAAAAAAAAACCTTGGCACAGAATTGCATCTTTAGCAGGCCATAATTTTAGAATGCCAAATCATTTGGCAGCTCTTGGTTTAAGCCAGCTAAAAAAACTTAAAAAATTTAACGAAATTAGACAAAAAATTGCAAAAAATTATGATAAGTTTTTTTTAAATTATCCAAAAATTTTTACGACTCAAAAAATTGAAAGAAAATATTATCACTCATATCAAATGTACTCTGTTCTAGTAAAAAAAGAATTTAGAGATGATCTAATCAATTTTCTGAATAAAAATAAAATTGAAGCTTCATGTCATTTTGATCCCCCATTGCACAGACAAAAATATTTAAGTAAATACAACAAAAAAAATTTAAAAAATACAGAATTTTTATCAAAAAGAATTATTACTTTGCCAATCTACCCTAGTTTAAAAAAAAATGAGCTAAATTATACATTTAACAAAATAAAAAAATGGATAGAAATAAAAAATATTAATGAAAAATAATATTGCTTTAATAACAGGTGGATTAGGATTTATTGGATCTAACTTGGCCAAACAATTGTTAAGAAAAAAGATTGTTAAAAAATGTATTCTTCTAGATGTGTTTGCCAGTTATGTTAATCCAACAAAGAATAATTTTCAAGATTATAGAAAATTTAGATTTTCTGAATTAAAAAATATTGAAATTATAAGAGGTGATGCCAAAGACTACAGAACAATCATCAATATAATTTTTAAATACAATCCTAAATATATTTTTCATACCGCTGCGGTTCCTTTGGCAAAAATTGATAACCTCAATGCAAAAGAGACGAAAGAGGGATCAATAGATACCACTGTAAATATTTTGGAATGTTTAAATGAATTTCAAAAAAAGAAAAAAAGTAACATAGAAAGATTTGTTTATATTTCCTCAAGTATGGTTTATGGAGATTTTAAGAAAAGAGTTGCGAAAGAATCAGATCTCTGTTCACCTAAAGAAATCTATGGAACGATGAAATTATCAGGAGAAATAATTACGAAAGGTTTGTGTAATTTTTATAAAATACCTTATTCTATTATAAGACCATCAGCAGTTTATGGACCAACAGATATGAATAACAGGGTAAGTCAAATTTTTATCGAAAAAGCTCTTGAAGGAAAAGAAATAAACATACAGGGTAAAAAAGAAAGTCTCGATTTTACATATGTAGATGACTTAGTTAATGGAATCATATTATCTGCCACTAGCAAAAAAGGTTTTAATGAAACATTTAATATAACGAGGGGTAAAGCTGAAAAACTATTCTCATTTGTAAAAATATTGTCAAAAAATATAGATAATATAAAATTTAAAGTTACTAATAGAGACTCCTTTAGACCAATTAGAGGAACATTGTCTATTACAAAGGCAAAAAAACTATTAAAATTTAAACCAAAATATTCTCTGGAAAAAGGTTTAGAGAAATATCTCGATTTTTTAAAAAATTTTAGAAAATAATTAATACATAATAGAATTATTAATCATTTTTTTTGATGAGCTTATTATTTTAATGCTTCGTATTTTACACTTAATATAAATTGAATTATTTTTAATAAACACTGTGCCCGGTGAAAATTTAGGGTCTAGCGTTGATTTAACAGATTTAAATATAATAATTTTTTTATTTGTGTATTTTTCATAACAAAAAGCTCCAGGATAAGGTTTAGTTAAAGCTCTTACAAAATTGTGAACTTGTATATTTGTCATTTTTTTCCAATTTATTTTACCATCCTCTGGCTTTCTTTGTTTATATATTTTTCCTTTAAGATTTTTTTTTACTCTAAGTGTGTGATTAAAAATTTTAAATAAAACTTTATTTAATAATTTGGGAAATTTTTTATTAACTATTTTATGAACATGTTTAATATCTAAATTTTCACTTAATTTAAATGAAGACTGAGCTAATATAGCTCCACCATCAATTGAATTATCAGCTTGAATTATTGAAAAACCTATTATTTTTTCTCCATTAATTATTTGCCAATTTAAAGGTGATCCACCTTTATATTTAGGTAGTCTTCCTCCATGAAGGTTTATAGTTCCATATTTTGTTGAATTTAAAACCTTATCATTAAATATATATGGAAACCCACAGATTATGTTTAAATCTATTTTATTTTTTAAATTAAATTTAATAATCTTGTTAGAATTAACATTTTTAATAATTGAATAAGAGTATTTTAATTTTTTTATAGAAGATTTTATTCCAAATTTCAGGTTTTTTTTTGATAAATAAACTTTTAAAATTTCATATTTTTTATTTTTTTTCAAATTTTGTAATATCTTTAAACCCCGCTCATGATTAAAAAATAAACAAATTTTTTTTTTATAAGCTTTTTGTGTTTTCATTCAAAACAAAATATATACTTAATGGTGTAAATAAAAAAATTGACATCAAATTATTGTAAAAATTTCCTGATGGAAAAAAAGGAAAAAAACTCAAAATACATATTAATAAAATAGTCATAGTAGCTTTATTTTTTTTTTTATAAGCTTTATAAAAATAAACTATTAAAATAGAAAATAATGATAAATAAAAAAGAGCTCCAATTAATCCATTCTCAACTAAAATTTGCGCTAAAAAATTATGAGGATGTGTTGAACATCTCCCATCATCTACAAAATACCTATCAAAGCAAATTTGAGCAAACATCTTATTTCCATGACCAAAATATGGCTTCTCTCTAAAAATTTGATATGAAACTTTTAAATGTTTAATGTGTTGATTGTTAAATACACCAATATCTTTATCTTCATTATAGGCTGACGTTTGGTAATTTTGTAGGATAGACTCCAATTGAAATAGTGTTGTTTTAACATACCTCTCTTTTAATATTTTGGAGCTTGAAATGACGAATAGTAAACTTAATACTAATAATAGCGAAAATACAATTTTCTTTTTTATATCTAAATCTAAAATTAAAAATAATAAAAAAAGATAGAAAAAAATAGAAATACCTAACGAAGTTCTTTCACCAGAAATTAATATTGTCCAAAAAGATAAGGTTGATATCAAAATAAGAGTTATTTTATTTTTTTTTTTATCTATAAAAAAATATAATGAAATCAATATGGGAGTTAATCTAGCTAGATATGACCCTAATATAAATTCATCGTTAAAAAACCCACTGATACGGTTCCTTGAATTAGAGACATAACCCAAAACATTTTTACCTGTAAAAAACTGAAATAATGCATCTAAACTTACAATAAAAATTGTAAAAAATAAGACATAATAAAAATATTTAATTAATTTTTGATTATCTCTAAATAAGAAAGAAATTGCTATAATAAAAATTGGAAACCTTAAATATGTAATAGAATTTTTTAAGGAATTTAAAATATTTTCAGAAAATAATGCCACAATAATATTTAATAAACAAAAAATAACTAAAATTTTTATATATAAATATTTTTCAAAAAAAAATGAAAATTTATCATAATGAAAAATAATAAAATATAATGAAATAAAGGTTACAATTAAATCTGACACTAGAGGTCCAGAAACTAAGGCAATTGGAAGTAAAATATATAAGTATTTTAAGTTATCTAATTTTTTTACGTGCATTATTGTATTTATTTATAATGTAAACATAGCCACAAAGTGAAATAAATATAAAAAATATATAAGTGTCTAAAAAAAATCCTAAAAGATTAGGAACAATTATTAAACTTAAGGTAATTACAGCTACATTAGTTTCATTGAAATTTTTGCTTAATAAATGATGAATATGATTATTGTCAGCTTTAAATGGATGGGTGCCTTTAAATACTCTTAAAAATGTCAGTCTTATCATATCTAAACCTGGAATTAACATCATCAAAAGAATTTGATCAC
>MDTA01054586.1_pt1 | contig 12671 bp, 10 predicted proteins | sample 811151 | NCBI WGS metagenome assembly MDTA01 (sample SAMN05326648, study PRJNA326480) | marine metagenome | isolation source: seawater | place: Indian Ocean: South | collected 2010
AAAGTGATCGTTAACGACTTGGGCGGGTCTCGCGATGGTACCGGCGCTAGCAACTCTATGGCCGACGGCGTCGTTGACGAAATCAAAGCCGCGGGCGGAGAGGCCACCGCACACTATGGTTCAGTAACCAGCCGCGATGATGCAGCGGGTATGGTTAAGTGCGCGGTAGACACCTACGGCAAAATAGACATCTTGATCGCTAACGCAGGCATCCTGCGGGACAAGTCATTCAAGAATATGGACGATGACATTTGGGATATCGTCCTCGACGTGCACTTACGCGGTACCTACTTAGTTACTAAGGTCGCCTACGATGCCATGCTCGAACAAGGTACAGGTGGCCGTATCATCATGACCAGTTCAACATCGGGACTACTAGGCAACTTCGGCCAAACGAACTACGGCGCAGCCAAAGCAGGCATCGCCGGTTTCATGCGGTGCCTCTGGTTGGAGGGTTTGAAATATGGCATCACGGTCAATGTGCTAGCGCCCACCGCCACCTCGAGACTGACTACTGACATACTGCCCGAGGAGGTCCAAGACGATTTTCCACCCGAGGCGGTTGCCCCGCCAGTTGTTTGGCTGTGTACCGACGAAGCGAAAGACGTTAGCGGTCGGCAATGGCTGGTGGCGGGCAATAACGTCTCTCTTCTAAGCTGGCAGGTGACACCCATCGCGCAAAGGTCGTTAACAGACGGCACCTGGGACGTCGCTGATATCGGCGAAAAAATACTCGCCAGCAGGGACACATGGCCACCGGTTAACCCGCTACGTGGCAGCTAGGTTGGCGCTACGGAGAACCAGAACAACAGCACCGAGAGGGAGTGAAAACATATGAACTTCGGTTTTACTGAGGAACAAAACCTGCTGCGCGACCAAGTCGAGCGCTTCATGCAGGATTCCTGTCCAATCACGAGGGTACGTGAAATCAGCGACGCCGGCGGCTTCGACGCGGACTTGTGGAAGCAAATCGGCGAATTGGGATGGCTCGGCCTTTTGATCCCCGAGGCCTTCGGCGGTTTAGGCTTGAAATGGATTGACCAGGTCGTGGTATTGGAGGCGGCGGCAACCGGTTTGTGCCCATTACCCATGGCCTCTCAAGCCTTGGCCAGCACCGCAATTCTGACCTGCGCCAACGACGACCAAAAAAGCAACTGGTTGCCGCAGCTGGCCCGCGGCGAGGCCGTATACACTCTGGGGCTGTATGACGACGCCAACTGGATAGATCCGGCAGCGATAACCGCGACTGCTAAGGCCAGCGGTGACGGTTATGTACTCGGTGGCAAAAAGCCGTTTGTCAATGACGCAGGCAGCGCCGACTATTTACTGCTCGCAGTACAGGGACCAAACGGCCTGGCACTGGCGGCCGTGGCCAAAGACGAGGTGCGCATTACAGCGCAACCAACTATGGACAACACCAAACCCATGGCCAGTGTCGACCTTGAAGACGTGCAAATCGGTGCAGACCGCCTATTACCAATGACGGCTGGGCAGTTGTACCATCTCACCGATTGCGGGGCGCTCGCCGTGACGGCAGAAATGGTTGGTGCCGGAAGCGCGATGCTTGAGTTAACCGGCGAATACGCGAAGCAGCGCGTTCAATTCGGCAAACCTATCGGCCAGTATCAGGGTGTTAAGCATCGATTAGCTGACATGTATGTCGACCTAGAGAGCTATCGCTCACTATGTTATTTCGCCGGTTGGTGCGCCGATGACGACCCCAAAGAACTAGCACGAGCGGTTTCTTTGGCTAAAGGTTACGCCTCAGACGCGTTTAATCAGATCGGCATTGATGGCGTCGGTTTGCACGGCGCGATCGGCTTTACCGCCGAGTATGATGCACAACTGTTTCTGAAACGCTCGAAATGGGCACGTCCCATGTTCGGCGACTCTGATTTCCATCTTGACCGCGTTGCTAGTTTAGGAGGCCTGTAATGGATTTTGATTACACTGCAGAAGAAAACGCTTTTCGCGAAGAGGTTCGGCGTTTTATCGATGACAATTTGCCGCCGAAGAAAGAGCGCGACAAGAATTTTCTCGCGACTTGGCTCGAAAAAGTGCGCGCCAAAGGCTGGGTTGGTTTCTCCTGGCCGAAAGAGTTCGGTGGCAGCGCAGGCGGACTGATCGAACAAACGATCCTGCGCGAGGAAATGGCACTGGCGAAAGCGCCACCGCTTGGTACCTCTATGATGGGGCTTGCCTGGGTAGGTCCCGGAATTATGGAATACGGCACCGAAGAACAAAAACGCAAGTTTATCCCTGACATTCTGGACAGCAAGGTAACCTGGTGCACGGGTTATTCCGAACCCAATCATGGCTCCGATCTCGCCGCGATACAGTGCAAAGCCGAGCTGCACGGGGATAACTATATTGTTAACGGGCAAAAAATCTGGACCACCGGCGCACCGTGGTCTCAATGGATAATTTTGCTTACCCGGACCCAATTCGATGTGGCCTCCAAGCACGACGGCATCACCTGCCTGTTAGTGCCGATGGACGCGCCAGGGGTTGAAGTGCGGCCAATCGAAAACATGGCCGGCGACAAACACTTTGCTGAAATCTTTTTCACCGATGTAGAAGTACCGGTAGAACACAGATTGGGCGCCGAGGGCGACGGCTGGAAAGTCACTGTCTCTGCACTGGCAAACGAGCGCTCAAGCATCGGTGAAGTAACACAGATGTTCGCAAAGCTCGAAAATTTAAAGGAACTGGTCAAATCGACCAAAAAACAGGGCAAACCGGCACATGAGGACCCGGGAGTGCGCCGCAAGGTCGCTCAATTTGAAATGAAAATTGCCGCAATGAAGTACAACGGCTTGCGCTATTTAACAAAACAGATCAAAGGCGAGCCGCTGAGTTCGGAGACTTCGGTGAACAAACTGCATCGTGCCAGTCTGGAGATCGAAATGGACGACTTCGCGGTAGAACTGACGGGGCAAGCGGGCTTGCAGCTGCGCGGCGGCGAAGACGCTGTGGACGGCGGGACCTGGTCGAAGTCAGCGCTGAATTGGCCGAACGTCGTCATCGGTGGGGGCACGCCGAACATTCAGCGCAATATCATTGCCGAGCGGTTGCTGGGCATGCCCAAGGACTGACACGGGGGTATCGACATGATCGGCCATGAGGCCGGTCATGTTCTCCCATCTACGCACTCGGCCGGATCAAATAACCGGCTTTATCGGGGAAATGCTACCGCTCGGCGGCATTTTCGCCAGTTGGCGCGAATTATTAACCATAGTCCGGGGACTGTTGGTTAGGATTCACGCAATGCTGAACGCACCTCGCAACGAACCCATACTGGGACTCTCCGAAGCGCTTGCTGGAGAACTCGTCTACCGGTTATGCATCGCAGAATGTGCCGGCCTCGACCGATATCGTGCCGAGGTAACCAAGCTGGAAAGTTCAACAGCATCCGGCAACCGGTATATAAGAGTTCGCTTGCCTGTCGACGTCAGTACCAGCAACTTCATCCCTAATCATCAAACACTCATTTGTGTAAGCGCCAAATACATTCCACTGTCCCGCCTAAAAGAGCACTGCATCCAGAGGGAATATCTGGATACATTCAGTACAAAACGCGGTGCGGCCTATATCCTCGCGTCAACCCGACAAGGCATGCAAAATTTAAGTGCAGCGGCCTATCGGGACCACATGCAGGCCTCGGTTACAGATCAAATTGCCTCAACCAGCCACCTCGCAGTCGATGCTCACTTTTACTCACGCGAAACACTCGAGGCTTGGTTACGCGAACAACCCACCGTTGCAAGTTGGCTAGGGCAACGATTTGCGGCGCTGGAGCGACAATTAAGCCCTGAAAAAAGCGCCCGGTCTGACAACGTTATTTATTCAACTCGCCTTCAGCGCTCGCCCTAAACGTTGTTTGCCCAGTGCGGACGTCGGGCCTTGTTCAGTCCAGATTTGTTGACCGTTAACAAATACGCCCTGCACTTCACCGTTGTTCCGATTTACCAATTGATGGCAATCAAACGATTCTCGGTAGGTGTACTGGACACTGGCTTCGCCGTCGTATGTTGACAAGCGGCGCGGATCAAACAACACCAGATCGGCGCGATCGCCGACCTCCAAGCCCCCCACGTCCAAACCGAAAAATTCGGCAGGTTCTCGGGTCAACCTCTTCAACATATGACTGAAGCCGTGCTCTGAGTCCTCCAGGCCGATCTTTAGAGCTCGTAGGTTGCCATCAAAAAACGCCATGTTGGTGACATGAGCGCCGCTGTCATTGAAACCTGGCAGCAATCGCGGATGCAGTAACAACTTCTTGACCACCTCCGGATCCTTGTTAGCAGCCACATAATACCAATGGAGATCCCGATCAAAATGTCGCAGGAGTCCGAGGAAAAACTCTCCGTCATCGCGAATGCCTTGGCCCATAGCGGCAAAAGCGCGCGCTTCTTCTGCATCATCGATGCAGTCGCGATGCGCCAACCAGGCTTGATAGCGTTGGTACAGCTGTGCCATAGACTGCCCCGACCAGTTTTGGATGGTGGATCGATAGATCACCATATCGTTTAAATCACGGGTCAGGAATTCGTTTTCCATCCGCAGCAGACGGCGCAAATGCCCCACTGAGAAGCCACTCTTGCCGCGATTCCACATCTCGCGAAAAGCCTCAATAAATTCAGGATCGGATAAAATACGCTGACGCGCCGCACAGTCTTCCAGCTCTGTTTCGATCAAGCGGCGCATTAACGGGTTGGCTTCTGCCAGCGGACTCACCGCACCCTCGGAATAGATGCGGAACGGCGCTGCCAGCGCTTGCATACGAAAACGACCATTCAGCGCTTTGGAGTTGAGCAGATTGGCGAACAACAGCGCCCGGGCTTTGTTAGTGCGATTGTTAACGCTGTCGATGGCCGCGAGTGCTGTGATCTTCAGCGGTTTACCGTGAATCCGCCCACTACTGAGCATAAACAGACGTGCGGTAAGTCCACTGTCATCCGTTGCTGGCGTCATCTGCCAAACACGGTCACGCTTGCGCAGCACGTCGGTCAATAATTTATATTCTTCGTATGTGGCGTATTGAGTCGGAATACGCTTATTTGTGTTCGGCGCATTGGCTAAAAAATGCAATGGCAAACCGTCGGTCGACAAACCCAGATAGCCATCATCCATGGCCTCCTCGAGTATGCCTACCATCCGCTGCAATTCCATATCGGTGGGTTGCCGGCTAATGCTGTCCTGCAGACCCATAACTTCAATGCGCAACATAGAGTGCGGTAGAAATGGCGCCATGTTTGCTGCCAGAGGCAATTGATCCAAATGCGCTAAATATTCCCGGGGCTGCCGCCAAATGGCCTTATCCGCCGCCTTGCTGAGAACACTCTTAGGAATATTTTCGACTCGCGCAAAACAGTCCACGATCGGGTCCTGATCGGCTGTTCGCTGATTACCAAAAGCCAAGCCGATACTGCAATTTCCTACCAGCACGCTGGTAGTGCCGTGGCGCGTCACCTCTGGTAAGCCGGGTTCTAATTCTGCTTCTAGATCCTCGTGGGTATGGATATCAAGTAACCCAGGCGTGAGCCATTGGTCTGTAGCGTCTATTTCTTGAACGTTGGACTGGCTGGGCAGACGACCGCCCCGCGCCGCTATCTTGCCTTGGCTCACGGCGATATCGCCGATGCGTCCGGGCGCGCCGGTACCATCAAATACCTTGGCGTTACGAATGATTAGATCCCACTGCATGCCACTGCTCCAGATTCGTTCTTTTTGCGTGCAACGGCCGTTGCCGCAGCCACTATTCTGCCCTAAGCGTGCGACGTACCGAGGGCAGGAAAAATATAGCCAAGAGGGTGATGATCATCAGTGCAAAACCCGAGACCACCAACGCCGCACCTACCCCATGGTATTCCGCTACCAGACTAATTGGAAAAACTCCCAAGGGCATCAATCCGTGCGCCATCATATCAATACTCATAATACGCCCGCGCATATGTCCTGCCACCGCCATCTGCAACATGCCGCGATTCAACGACATATTCCAGCTGCTGAGCATGCCGATCAGCGCAATTAGGGCCAGCGCAACAAGTTGCATATCAAACGCGCCAAAGGCAGCAGTAACCACTCCCCAACTCAGGCAGCTGACAATCAACCAGAAGCCTTTCCTGCGCAGATCGCCCATAGCCGCCATAAGCAAGGATCCGATTATCGCACCGCCGCCCATAGCCGATATCAAATACCCTAAATCGTCCGCATGGCCATGCAGAACATCCTGATTAAAAGCGGGCAGCAGCGTATTCAGCGGCATACCAAATAAAAATGGCAGAATCGACAGCACGATCAGCGCGAACACTTGCGGATGCGCTAAGACATAACGCAATCCCTCCTGCATATCTGACAACGAACCGCCATCGCGATTGCGTACAGCCTTCCCCGGCCGATCAACCTTCAGTACAGTCAGCGCAGAAAACAAGTATAGACTGGCGATGACCAGATAGACGATGCCAACCCCGTAAGCTGATGTTTTATCGCCACCGGCAAGCCAGGCGATCAAGAGGCCCGCAATAGCCGGACCAATGATCCGCGACAAATTCCAACCGGTTGTATTCAATGCCATGGCGGTGAAAATCAGGCGCTCCGGGATGATTTCAGGCACAAACGCTTGTCGCGCCGGCATCGACAAAGCCAACACCGTACCGTTGAAAAAACCAAACCAAATAAAATCCCAAAACGTTACGCTGCCACTGAATATGATTAACGCCATTACCAGCGTGGCGGCGCAGTTAAGGGCCTGCGCCCAAGAGATGACCCGCCGCTTCGGTAGCCGATCTGCAAGCACCCCGCCGTAGAGCGAAAACAGCACCGACGGCAACATAAACGACAGAGTGACCCAAGCCAGATCCAGCGCCGAGGATGTGAGCGCGTACACCAGCCAGCCGCGCGCAATGATCTGCATATTCATCGCAAAGGATGAGCCGAGACTGCCAATCCATAACCAGCGGAAATTCGGCACGGCCAAAGCGGAAAATATGTCTCGGGACGCCACCCGCTAACGCGCTTGCATCATTTAATAACTCAACCGATAAGCGACACCGTCTCGGACGATATGTCCGGCCGTAGGAGCCGCGAAGTGCGTACCAATAACCAGCACCGGCTGATCGCTGTACTGGCGCAGAAAAGCGGTTCGTGTCGCCGCGGCCATCGACTGATCGGTGTCCGCTGTCGTCGACCAGTCCGGATGTACGATCTGACAGGGGTGATGCAGCATATCGCCGGTGATAATCGCAGCCTCGCCTTTTGACTGAATATGCACGCTGACATGCCCGGGCGTGTGGCCTGGTGTTGGTAGCAGAAAGATCTCTTCGTTCAGCCGATGCTGCTGCGACACTAAGACCGCTTGGCCCGAATCAAAAATAGGTTGTACCGAATCTTCAATTACTGGTCCGTACTCCTGGGATTGTTCGCGCCAATACTGCCATTCGTCCTCCGCAAATAAATACTCGGCACGCGGGAACGTTGGCAGCCATGCCCCGTCTTGCCATCGAGTATTCCAGCCCACGTGATCGACATGCATATGTGTACACAGCACCGTATCGACTTGCTGTGTCGAGAATCCTGCAGCACTGAAGCGCTGCAGAAAGTCGCCCTGCATATTGTTCCACTTGGGATACGTGCGCGACTTATCATTGCCAATACACGTATCCACAACGATAGTCTGGCCAAGCGATTCCACAACCAGCGCATGCATACTCAAGACGATGCGTCCACGCTCGTCTATAAACGGTGCCATCCATGGAATACTCTGCATGGCCGCTGGAGTCGCTTGCGGTAATAGATGCGGGCCAAGCGAAGCCGTCGTTAACTCCACAACCTGAGTTATTCGCACATCGCCTACCTGCCATTTCAGCACTCGCACCACCCCCGCAAAATCGAACAGTGCTCCAGCGTTGCAAATCGGCGCCGCATGGTCAAACATCCAAGCATGTAACTCACGAGCAGCTCGACCTAGAGAGGAGACCCCAATGGCAGCACAAAGCCTAGCCGCAACACTGAACTTCACCGACATTGGCATCAGCATCGATAACCACGTTGCGGTGGTAGAGATCCAAAAAGGCCCAAATAATTTTTTCGATACCCAGATGATCAACGATCTGGCCAGTGCCTTCGAGCAAATGGATGCTACCGACGAGGTGCGTGCGATCGTGCTGTGTTCTCAAGGCAAACACTTTTGCGCGGGCAACGACTTTGGCAGTGCGACCCGAAATGAGGAACGCGCTGACCGGGATCCGAATGCTGGTAATCCGTTATATGCCGCCGCAGTGCGCTTGTTCGCTACCGAAACACCCGTGGTGGCGGCGGTGCAGGGTGCTGCCGTGGGCGGCGGGTTCGGCCTAGCGGTAATGCCTGATTTTCGGGTGGTGTGTCCGGAAGCACGCTTTACCGCCAACTTTGTCAAACTCGGGTTCCATCCGGGCTTCGGTCTGACCCACACCCTGCCGCGATTGATTGGACAGCAACAAGCCCACAAATTGTTTTTAACTGGTCGGCGTATAGGCGGTGAAGAAGCTTATGCGATAGGTTTGGCCGATGTGTTAACCGACAGAGATACGCTGCGCGAAGAAGCGATTAAGTTGGCCTCAGAAATCGCAGAAAACGCGCCCCTGGCCGTGGTGTCTGTGCGCAAAACCATGCGCGATGGACTCGCAGCGGCGGTAAAAACGCAAACGGATCACGAAGCGGCCGAGCAATATCGTTTGCAACAGACCGAAGACCACAAAGAAGGAGTAAGGTCCGTCGCCGAGCGCCGGGCCGGCAATTTCAAGGGCCGTTAGCTGGCGACTGTTGCGCGCCGATCCAATTCGGCGCGAATCAGGGAGTATTCGTGCTCGTTTAGCTTAAACCGGCTGAACAGCAATGCACCTATCACATAGCACACCAATGGCAACGCCCCATACAGCGTGACCATAGCGACCTGCACAGTCATCGTTTGCGGCTGATTAGGAATAAATCCCGCGGCTTCGAGGACAAACCCGGTCAGCAACAGCATGAACCCAAGCGCGCTTTTATAAGTGAAATTCCACACCGCGAAGTACGAGCCTTCCTTGCGTTCACCGGTTTTGTATTCGTCATAATCGATAACATCGCCCTGCACCGAAGGCCCAATCGTTCCACCGCACCCTGCGGCAAACCCGGCGAAAGCAGCCATTGCGATAATAAGTGCCAAGCGCGCATCGACCGTATCCAGGAACGGCAGAAAAAACATACCGCCGAAGGCAACCCCATATAATGCCATGCCAAAAATCCAGACTCGGATTTTGCCGAAACGGCGGGACAGCGGTAGCCACATGGGCACCGACGCGGTGGACGGCAACATATACGCGAGAATAATAAGCGGGGCCGATAGCGGCGCGCCTACAACGTACTGAGTGACGTAAAGCGTTAAAACCGCAATCGCGGAAGACCCAACGTTTTCAATAAAAGTAACAACGACCAGTAATCGCGCATGGGGGTTTTGCCAGACATCGCGAAACGCCGATAGGGGACTGGAAGTTAACCGCCCCTGAAACTCCGGCCGCTCACGCAAATTAACCACCGCGTAAAGCACCAGTACGCTCATCACGATAACAGCATAGAGCGCGTACTCCTGCGCCATCGATCGCACATCACCGCCGTCGCGGAATTCTTCGTTGAGCAACAGGTACATGGTCGCCAGCGACACGATCGAACCGATGGTATAAAACGCATGGCGCAGGCCAAATAAACGGCTGCGCTCGTGATAGTCATTGGACAGTTCAGCGCCCAAGGCCATATGCGGTACAAAAAACAGCGTCATCGCTGAATAAAAACCGATGACCGCCGCTGCCATCCACCAACTTAACGCATCGACACTCAGCCCCTGAGGCGGCGCGAATACCGCATAGAAACCCAAGGCAATCGGCACAAAACTGACTAAGATCCACGTGCGCCGACGTCCCAAAGAAGTACTGGTGCGATCACTCAGATAACCCACCAGCGGGTCTGAAATCGCGTCCCAAATGCGCGAAACACTGAAAATCAAACCCATAACGGCTGGCGCTATGAGCAGCACATCAGTGGAAAATTTCATCACGTAAAGTGCCAGCAACAAATACATGTAGCCGGCACCTACAGCGGGGGCTCCAAACGCGATCAGCGTTGTTGGCTTTATACGGTCAATACTCAAAACTCAGCTGCTTCAAGCGTTTTTAATGGTCAGGCCGCCGTCCACGGGCAAGGCAACTCCCGTCATAAAGCTGGCCGAGGGCAGACAGAAATTCAACGTGCCATGGGCCACTTCTTCGGGGTCTGCGTAGCGTTTTAACGCAATTCGCCGCCGTGCATAAATCTGCTTTTTATCGTCGGGTATAGCGGCGGTCATGCCGGTATTGATGGGGCCAGGGCAGATACAGTTGACGGTAATGCCCTCGTCACCCAACTCCACCGCCAGCGACCGCGTGAGGCCAATAACGCCGTGCTTCGCTGCGGTGTAAGGACTGCCGAATTTGGTCGCACCAAGGCCTTCGGTGGACGCAATGTTAACAATGCGTGGATTTGCCGACTCTCGCAGCCATGGCAGCGCCGCCCGGATAGTGCACGTGTGCGCGGTCAGCAATACCGCAATCGACCGCTCCCAGGCGTGACCATAATCCTCATGATCGATGGGCGCAGGTACCGAAATACCCGCGTTGTTGATCAACAAATCGACACCGCCAAACTGAGCGGCTACTTCTTCGACAACCGCTTCGGTCGCCTGGGTGTCAGCCAAGTCCAACACCCATGGACGTGCCTCTTTCCCAGCAGCCTGAATGTCATCGACCACTTCCTGCAAGCCTTCAGCATTGATGTCTATAGCCGCAACTCGGGCGCCCTGATCTGCGAACAACTTGGCCGTGGCGGCTCCCATGCCGCTACCCGCGCCGGTTACCAGAGCAACCAGACCATCGATCGACCGACTCAAATTAGAAAGCACCATAACTCCCCTCAGATACTCATCACCACGAATTAACTTACCAGGGATGCACACGCACGGGCATCGATGCGTAGCCATGCACGAAACTCGACTGGACCCGCTCAATGTCACCCGCCACTTCAACCATACGGAACCGCTGCATGATCTCTTCCCACAATACGCGCAACTGCATCTCGGCAAGCCGATTGCCCATACAGCGGTGCACGCCAAATCCAAATGACAAATGATGGCGCGCCCGAGGACGGTCAATCCAAAACCGGTCCGGATCTGGGATAACCTCACTGTCGCGATTGCCTGAGATGTACCACATGGCGATCTTGTCACCTTTCTTCATCTGCTGGCCGCCAAACTCAATGTCACGTTTGGCGGTGCGTCGCATATAGGCGAGCGGAGTCTGCCAACGAATGATCTCCGACACCATATTCGTAATCAGTTCAGGATTGCTCCTTAATTTTTCGTACTCCTGCGGATTTTCATTCAACGCAAGCACACCACCTGAGATTGAATTGCGTGTGGTGTCGTTGCCACCCACTATGAGCAATACCAAGTTCCCCAAAAACTCCATCGGCGGCATATTTTGGGTGTCTTTGCCATGCGCCAGCATCGACAGTAAATCACTTTTCAAGGGCTCATTGGCGCGACGCTTACGCAAATCCGTAAAGTATTCGAGGCATTCCAGCAACGCAGCGCGACGGTCCGCTTCAGGCGTTGGCCCACCGGCTAACTCGCCGGAGGTGGCCATATCCGACCAATACGTCAGCTTGCGACGCTCAGCAAACGGAAAGTCAAAAATCGTCGCCAACATTTGCGTGGTCAGTTCTATGGACACTAAATCCACCCAATCAAAAGTCTCACCCACCGGCAACGAATCTAATATCGCAGCTGCCCGACTGCGTATGGTCGATTCCAGCTTCGCAAGATTTACAGGCGCAACGACGCCCTGCACCGTACGACGTTGAACATCGTGTTTCGGCGGATCCATACCGATGAAATTAGGGGTTTTAAAATCTTCCTGGCGGTCCGGCAGCACGATGCCTAAATCCGACGAAAAATCATGATGATTTTTATCCATGGCCATAATGTCGTTGAATTTAGTCAGCGACCAAAATGGGCCGAACATGCCGTTTTCGCAGTAATGCACTGGTGCTTCTTCACGCAGACGCGCAAAATAATCCCAATGAACACCGTACTGCATAAGTTCCGGGCGACTGACGTCGATGTCACGCAAATCCATGGTGTATGGGTCGGCGATATGCGCCTTCTGGTCTATGGCTTCAGCCATCTCGAGTCCTCCTATCCCTGCTCCCTAAGTGCAACCATACACCGAAGATAAAAGGCAGGCGAGACCCCCTCCGGGCCGCAGGATGCTGCGCTCGTTACGTATATAAAGTAGGACGTTTTACGCAATGCTCAATCTGACCTTCGACAATCAGTTTACTGCACAACTTCCCTGCGACCCCGAAACCGGGTCGCATCAGCGGCAAATTAACCAAGCGCTCTTCGCCCGCGTGAAGCCTAAGCCAGCCATACAGCCAACATTAATCCACTACTCTCAAGAGGTGGCAGAAATGCTTGGGCTGAGCACGGCTCAATGCAGGAGTGACGAATTCGTGCAGACGTTTTCTGGAAGCCGCACCCTGTCCGGCATGGATCCCCACGCGACCTGCTACGGTGGGCATCAATTTGGCAATTGGGCGGGCCAACTCGGCGACGGCCGCGCGAC
>MDTA01058150.1_pt1 | contig 12666 bp, 11 predicted proteins | sample 811151 | NCBI WGS metagenome assembly MDTA01 (sample SAMN05326648, study PRJNA326480) | marine metagenome | isolation source: seawater | place: Indian Ocean: South | collected 2010
CTAAATTGTGCATTAAAGTATAACATTGATAATATAATACGTATAACTTCCGACTGCCCATTTATAGATCCATATTTAATTGATAAAATGTTAAAATATTACAGAAAAAATAAATATGATTACTTTGCCAATACACTTCCAGAAAATTTAAAAAAATATCCTGATGGATCCGACATAGAAATTTTCTCTTATAAAGTTCTAAAAAAAATATCTAAAAGTGATTTAAGCAAGGAAGATAAAGAACATGTTACAAATAAATTATGGTCTTCAAAAAAAATAAAAAAAAAAATCTTCTTACCAAAATATGATTATTCTAATTTTAGATTTAGTGTAGATTATCCAAGTGATCTAATATTGGCAAAATATATAGCCAAAAAAATAAATGAAAAAAAAATAATAGGAACTTCAGATCAAATAACTAAAATTATTAAAAAAAACAAATATATGATTAAAATTATGCATCAAAATATTTTCAAGCAAAAGAATAGAAGAAAAGGAATTTTTTTCTAAATGGCTATTGTTTTAAATTAATTTTTTAAGATAATATTCTTAAAAATTTTGATTTTCTAAGTTAATCTTTTGAAAGTATCATGACAAATTGAGGTGTCTAAAAATTTATTTATATTTAAATTCTTTTTTTCTATATAAGATATTTTTTTAAAAATTATTTCTAAATTTTTTAGGTATTTATTTATCTTTGTTTTATCGTGTTTAATTGTTAGAAAAATCATATTGCTAGCTAAAATATTTTTTTTAAGCATTTCTTGAGAGATAAAAGTTTTATATTGTAGGTGATTCTTTTTGAAAACAAAGGATGTCATTGATTCAATTCCCTTTATATTAAAGTCTAAATTATATTTTTTTCTTAATTTAATCCATTCTTTGTTAATATATTTCCCTAGTTTGATAATTTTTTTCCAGCTTTTTGTTTTTTCCATTTCATTCAAAGTCGATAATCCTGCAACAAAACCTATTTTTTCACTCCAAAAAGTACTGCTTATAAAACTTTTATTTGCCTCATTCATTATTTCTTTTCTTCCAAGAACTGCAGTAATAGCATAACCATTACCAAGAGCCTTACCAAACATTGCTAAATCAGGTTTAATGTTTGTTGTTTTATGAATTCCTCCAAGACATCTTCGAAACCCAGTCGTACATTCATCAAATATTAAAACTATATGATTTTTTTTTGTAAATTTTCTTACTTTTCTTAAAAACTCTAAATCTGGCAAGGAGTCTCTACAAACTTCCATAATTACTGCAGACAAATTTTTTCTTTTATGAATTTTTTTAAGTGTGTCAAAATCACCATAATTAAATGTTGAAGTTAAGCCCTTTAATTTTTTTGGAACTCCATCTGTTGATAAACCTTTTAAAAGATGAGTATTTAGATTATTTGGGCTTTCTAAATTTAAAGATAAATACCAATCATGCCACCCATGATAACCACAAACTGCTATATTGTCTTTTTTGTTAAAAGCTCTGGCTATTCTGATTGCAATTGCGTTTGCCTCACCACCTGATCTTGCAAATGTACATTTTTTTGCCCAAGGATGTAGTTTTATTAATTTTTGAGCCAACAAAACCTCATACTTTGAATTGAGAGAACACATATTGCCTTTTTTAATTTCATCAGAAACTCTTCTGTCTATATTTCTATTTCCATAGCCCAATATATTGTGTCCAACTATACACATCATATCTAAGAATTTATTATTATCTAGATCATCTACATGAACATCTTTAGCTTTCGAAAAGTATGTAGGCCATTTGTCTGGTAATATCATCTCAGGTCTTTTTGACAATAGCATGTTGCCATTGAGAATTATTTTTTTTGCTTTTTTATATAAACTAAAACCTTTTTTTGTTTTCATTGTAATTTATCTAGATGTATAAAATTAATATATAACTTAAAATAAAAATTTATCTAATGAAAATTGTATTTGTTTTTGGTGGCTCAGGCTTTATTGGAACCAATTTGGTGTCTCTTTTGTTAAAAAAAAAATTTAAAGTAGTAAATATTGACATGCAATCATATGCCTCTGTGCCTGAAAAATTTAAAGAATATAGAAATAAAAAAAATTATATTTTTAAAAAAATTGATATGAATAAATTTAACAAAATACAGAAATTATTTTTGCAATATAAACCAAAATATATATTTAACTTAGCAGCAATTTCTCATGTCGATAGATCAATAGATAATCCGATAAAAACAATTGAGAATAATATAATTAGCACTTTAAATTTATTAGAAATTATAAGAATAAATAAGAATAATAAATATTTAAAAAGATTTATTCATTTATCTACAGATGAGGTTTACGGCGATGTTTTAAAACCCTCAAGAGAAAACGATGCTTTAGAACCTTCATCACCTTATTCATCATCAAAAGCGGCTTCAGACTTATTGATTAAATCTTATATAAAAACTTTTAAAATACCTGGGATAATAATTAGAGCTTGCAATAACTTTGGACCATATCAATTTACAGAAAAATTTATTCCAACAATATTATCAAATTTAAAAAAAAATAAAAAAATTCCAGTATATGGAAATGGTATTCAAAAAAGAGAGTGGATATATGTAAAAGATTTTTGTGAGATACTAGTTAAATTTATAAATAATGGATCAGATGGTTCAATATATAATGTTGGAAGTGGAATTAGAGTTAGCAACCTAAAACTTATTAGCGAAATTTATAAAATTTTGGATTTAAAAAAACCATTAAAAAAATATATTAAACATGTTTTAGATAGGCCAGGACACGATAAAAATTACTCTTTAAATTCAACAAAATTAAAAAAGGTGTTAAAAAACTATAAAATAAATTCTTTTAATAAAAATTTATTCAATACCATTAATTGGTACAAGGCTAATTTAAAATGGTTAAATTATACAAAAAAAAAATATAGCGGACAAAGGTTAGGAATTTCAAAATGACAAAAGGTATTATTCTAGGTGCAGGCACTGGCAAGAGGTTATGGCCAACAACAAAGATTATTAATAAGCATTTTTTAAATATTTATAATAAGCCTATGATATTTTATCCTTTATCAATATTAATATTAAATAAAATTAAAGATATATTGATTGTTTGTAATCAAGAAGATCAAAAACAATATAAAAAAATTTTGCAAAATGGAAAACAATTGGGAATTAATATTTCTTATCAAATTCAAACAAAAGCTAACGGGATTGTTGGTGCTTTATTAGAATGTGAAAAGTTTATAAATAAAAATAATTTCTTACTTATGTTGGGTGATAACTTTTTCTATGGAAATGATTTAATTAAAAATATTTCTAATATTATTAAAAATAACAAAACTCCATCTGTATTCACATACAACGTTTCTAATTTTAAGAATTTTGGAATTATTGAGTATGATAATAAAAAAAATATAAAAAAAATTCACGAAAAACCAAAAAAAAATTTTTCAAATCACGCTGTGTTGGGAATGTATTATCTTGATTATGATTCTTTAGTTTATGGTAAAAAATTAAAGAAATCAAAAAGAGGAGAATATGAAATTTCAGATTTACTCAATTTTTATTTATATAAGAAAAAAAAAATAAATTTTCATCATTTAGGTCGTGGTATAACTTGGTTTGATATGGGCACTTATGATGATTACTTAAATGCGTCAATATTTGTTAAAATAATTGAAGAAAGACAAAATCTTAAAATAGGGTCAATTAATGAGGCAGCATTTTTGTGCGGTTTTATAGATAAAAAACAATTCGATAAAAATGAAGCGTAATATTGTTTTTGGTGAGCCTTGCATTGACAAAAACTTTTATAAATATGTTAATTTCAATTTAAAATCGAAATGGATTGGAACAGGACCGGTTGCAAAAAATTTTGAAAAAAAATTTTCAAGTTATAAAAAAACAACTTACTCTTTAAGTGTAAACTCTTGCACAGCAGCAATTTTTTTGTCATTAAAAAGTTTAAAACTAAAAAAAAATGACGAAGTAATCACAACTCCTATGACTTTTTGTTCAACAGTGAATTGTATAATTCATGCTGGTGCTAAACCAGTTTTGGTTGATATTAAGGCTAGTACACTAAACATAGATGAGGACAGGATTGAGGAAAAGATAACAAAAAATACAAAGGCATTGTTAGTTGTTCATTTTGCTGGTTTACCCTGTAATATGAAAAAAATAAAAAAAATCGCCTCTAAATATAATTTAAAACTTATAGAGGATTGTGCGCATGCGATTGAGTCAAAATATGATGGAAAGGAAGTTGGAAATTTTGGTTACTCAGGATGTTATAGCTTTTATGTGAATAAAAACATTACGACTTGCGAAGGTGGAATGATAACCACGAAAAGTAGAAAATTAAATAATTTTGTTTTAAAAAATAGGTTGCACGGAATGAGTAAAGATGCGTGGAAACGATTTTTTCCCAAGGAACAAAAGAAAAGCATCTATTTTTATGATGTTATATCTGCTGGTTATAAGTTAAATATGCCTGACTTAAATGCCTCAATCGGCATATCTCAGCTTCTATCTGTGCAAAAGTTTTGGTTAAAAAGAAAAAAAATCTATGAGAAGTATAAAAAAAATTTGTCAAATTTACCAATAATATTTCAAGAGTTTGATAAAAATAAAATTACACATGCATATCATTTATTTCTATTTCATTTAGATAAAAAAAGAACAGATGTTACAAGAGGGGAATTAATTAAATATTTAAGAAAAAATAAAATTGGATTTGGGATACATTACAGATCTATAAATAGCATGACTTTTTATAAAAAAAAATTTGGATGGTCAAAAAACGATGCACCGATTTCATATTTTGTAGGAGAAAATACTATTAGTTTGCCTTTGTATCCTCACTTATCATATAAAAAAGTTAATTATATTTGCAAAATGTTGGAAAACTTTTTTAAAAAAAAATAAACCGTGTATTCTTTTATATTTAGAGTGGATAGTGGAAAAATTCCTGAGCTTGGTACTGGTCATTTGTATAGGTGTATTAATATTTACAGATATTTAATTAAAAAAAAAATTGATAAAAAAAAAATTTTATTTATTACAAAAACTAAAGGAAAATTTAGAAATTCTGAAACAATATTAAAAAAATTTAAAATAAATTATAAATCAATTGATCAAAATGTTTTAGATTTTTCCAAACAAGAGCAGATTTTTTTGAAAAAATTTAAATCAAAAGTAATTATTTTTGATAGAATGTCAAAAATCACTAATTCTTTTTTATTTAAAATTAATGATAACTATAAAAAAGTTGTAGGCATTGATATTTTAGCAAATAAAGCTGCAAAATTAGATTTACTAATTAATCCTCTTAACAACAAACATCCTTTTAAAAACAAGATTAAAAATTTTAAAAATAATATTTTGCCATCTATTAATGAGAAAAAAATTTATAAAAATAAAAAAAAAAACAAAAAAATTTTCGCTTTTTTTGGGGGGTACGATTACAAAAATATTAAAAAAAAAATTTTAAAACTTAAAATTAATAATAGTAATTTTTTTTTTCCAAAAAATAAAAAAAAATTTTATGAATTGATGGGACAATCAGATATAGTTTTATGTTCTGGAGGATTAACTGTTTTTGATGCAATTTATTTTAATAAAATAATAATTGCAATCCCCCAATACAAACATCAATTAGAAAATTTAAAATGTTTGAAAAAAGCAGGTGTATGTTATTTGATAAATAATAAAAAAAACTTTCAAACAAAATTAGAATTATGTTTAAGACATATTTCGTCTCTCACTGAAAAACAAAAAAAAAAAATACATGATAAACAGAAAAAAATTATATACTATAAATCACAAATAAAATTATTAAAAAAAATTTATGAGTTTGAAAAATCTGCATTTTAGTAATAATGCATTTAAAAATAAAGTTGTTCTAGTTACAGGCTGTAGTGGTCAGCTAGGTGTTTCAATTTGTAAAATGTATCTTAGTTTTGGAAGCAAGGTTATTGGTATTGATAATAATTCTAACAAAATTAAAAATAAGAATTTTATTTTTGAAAAAATTGATATTTCCGTGAAAAATCATACAGAGTTAGTCATTAAGAAAATAATTAAAAAAAAAGGAAATATCGACATTTTAATAAATAATGCGGGCTATTCTATTTTTACGCCTTTTACCAAAAGAACATCGGATGAAATTGATAAAGTTATAGGATCAAATCTTAAAGGAACGCTTAATATGATTTTGTCTGCAACTAAACTTTCTAAAAAAAAACTAAATATTTTAAATATTGCATCAATTTATGGTGTAAAAATCCCAAATTTTAAAATTTATGAAAACAATGACAGAATTAATTCAGAAATTTATGGATCCACTAAAGCAAGTATAATTCATTTAACAAAATATTTTGCGAAAACTCTTGGTCCTAAAAACATAATTTGTAATTCAATATCACCTGGTGGAATTCTAAATAAAAAACTTCAGTCTAAAGTATTTATAAAAAAATATTCATCCTTAACACCTCTCAAAAGAATGGGTTATGAGAAAGATATTTTATTTGCAATTTATTTCTTTACGCATGAAAATAATAAATATACCACAGGTCAAAATTTAGTTGTAGATGGTGGCTTTATATTATAATTAACCTATTTATGTTTGCAAAGTTTAACCCATTTATCATAGCAGAAGTGGGCATAAATCATAATGGAAAAATTAAACAAGCTCTTAATTTGGTTGATGCTGCTAAAAAATCGAATGCAACTGCGGTCAAATTTCAAACATATAAAACAGAAAGGAGGACAAGAAAAAATAGTCCAATTTTTGAAATTTTGAAAAAATGCGAATTAAATTATTCAGAATTTAAAATAATAAAAGATTATTGTGATGAAAAAAAAATAATATTTTTTTCAACTCCCTTTGATTTAGAAGCAATTGATTTTTTGGAAAGTATTAAAGTTAAACTTTACAAGATTTCATCTTTTGATTTAGAAAATTTTCAAATAATAAAAAAAATAATTAAAACAAAGAAACCTTGTATTTTTTCTACAGGCATGTCTAGTTTAAATTCAATAAGAAAAACATACGAATTATTTAAAAAAAATAAAATAGAGACTGCAATATTACATTGCATATCCGCTTATCCAAATATGGAAGAAAATTCTTTCTTAAGCAATATTGAAATTTTAAAAAAGGAATTTAACACTCATATTGGATTATCCGATCATACTAATGGAATTAAAACTAGCTTATACTCTTATCTTATGGGGGCAAAAGTCATTGAAAAACATTTAAAAATAGACAAAAATCACAAATGCGTAGACGCTTCAGTTTCTATAACTGTAGGTCAAATGAAAGATCTTGTTTTAAAAATAAATCAAGCAAAAAATATTTTAGGTAGGCCTAAATTTGGCGTTAGGTTCAATGAAAAAACTGCAATTATTTTTAAAAGAAAAAAAATCTATTAATTTACTTTTTTAATTACTAAGTATTTATCCTCATAAAATCTAAAATTCATCTTTTTTTCAAAAGTTTCGCCTTCTATATTGTTTATCTCTTTAATAATTTCATTAATGTTTTGGAGATTAAAATCATTTAATTTAATATTTAAAACATTATCTTTTTTTTCTAATAACATTTCATTTTTATAAAGTGTTTTTAAAATAGATTTTAATATGGGTATAGTGGAATATTTACTTTTAAAATTAATTTTTTGCTTATCTTCAAAATTTTTAATGTTTTTTTTTATAAGATTTGATATTTTAGTTAAAGACAAATCTTTGTAATTTAATCTTTCATCTAATTTTTTATAATCTACTACTTTTTGATTCTTATTAATTTCTTTTATAATTTGGGCCTCAGAGTTGCATTTAGGTCCAAAATGATTAACAAAATCACTTACAAAATATTTTTGATTATCTAGACAATAGTTAATAACTTTTTTATTTGCTAAAATAGCCTCTACAGCAGATGAGCAGCTATTTTGTATTAATAATTCGCAATTTTTTATTGCCTCACTAAGATGACCATTTGAGATTATCTGAACATTTTTTGGAAAATCTTTGGTTATTTTTTTAAATCTATCAACTTCAAAATTAGGATGTGGCCTGACAACAATAGTTTTATTTGGAAATTTTTGAGATAAAAATTTTATTAAATTTATAAACTTTTCTAACAAATACAGCGTCTCTGCTTCTCTTTTAATAAATTCTTCCGCGTAGCGATTGTAACTATCACCTAATCTATCAGCCTCTAATGAAATTCTTTCACTAAAACTTCTAAAATAAAAGCACAAAAAATTTAAACTTACTAAAATATAATTTTTATTTATTGAATTTTTTAATAAGTATTGCTCGCCAATTTTATATTTTTCTTTGTATATATCTAAACGTGGTGAGCCACAATTAACAAAATTACATTTTTTATTTCTATACTTATTACTTAAAAAAGCATGATCCCTTTTACCCCAGCATAAAAAAAAATCGATAAAATCAAACGCTTCTCCATTACCATGTCTTTGATCACTAAAATTTTCATAACTAGGTTGAATATATCCAGCCTCCTCATCTTGACTGATTATTGTGAAACCTTTTTTTTTTAATTTTTTATAATAATTAATAAGATCTATTCTTGGGTTTGCATCCTTAGTAAATAAAATTGAATTTTTTATATCATTTTCCTCTATTAGTTTTTTTAAATACTTTCTATGGCTGATAATTATTTTTGAGGAGCAATTTATAAGGGCTCTTGATAAAAAAATCTTTGGTAAAAGTTCTCTTCGAGATACTTCAATTTCTATAAAAATTATCATAATCTTTTAAAGTAACTATAAAATATTTCATATAAACTTATTAATATTATTTATCTAAATAAAACAAGGTATAAATTAAAATTTTACATTGTTAATAACTTGGTTTAATTAAATATATATTTATGAGAATTGCATGTATTCAACTGTCTACTGGAGAAAATTATGATATTAATTTTTCAAAAACTTTAAACTATATTGACAAGGCAATAAAAAAAAAAGCAGATCTTATAATAACTCCTGAGGCTACATCAATAATTTCGAAAGATATAAAAAGAATTTATAAGTATGCATATAAAATGGATCATGATCCACTAATTAAGAAAGTTAAAAAAATTTCAAAAAAAAACAAAAAATGGATTTTAATTGGATCTTTATTTATTAAAGAAAATAAAAAATTAAGAAATAGATCAATATTAATTAATTCATATGGAAAAATTGAGACTTATTATGATAAAATCAATATGTTTGACGTTAAACTATCCAAAAAAGAAGTTCATAATGAAAGTAAATTCTTTAAACCAGGCAACAAACTAAAAATAGCTAAACTTCCTTGGGGTAATTTGGGCCTTACTATTTGCTATGATTTAAGGTTTCCTGAATTATATAGAGATTTAAGTAAGAGAAATTTGCATTTTATATCCGTACCATCTGCTTTCACAAAGATTACTGGAAAAAAACATTGGATTACTTTAATTAAAGCAAGAGCTATTGAAAATTTTTGTTACATATTTGCACCTGCACAAATTGGAAAAAATCACTCAAGTAGAGAAACATTTGGTCACTCTTTAATTGTCTCACCAGATGGTAAAATATTAAAAATAAAAAAAAAGGGATTGGGAATAATTTATGCTGATATTGATCCAAATCTGTCAATGAAATTAAGGAGCATAATACCAAGCATCACGTCATATAGATGATGAAAATTTTAATAACTGGTTCAAATGGTTTTTTAGGTTACAATTTAACAAATTATTTTTCAAAAAAAAAAAATAGAAAATTTGAAATTACAGCTTCGTATAATTTAAAAAAACCAAAATTTAAGAGAAAAGGGATAAAAATAATTAAATTAAACTCAACTACATTAAAAAGAAAATCAAAAAAACTAAATTTTAATGTAGTTATCCATTGTGCTTCAAAAACAAGGGTTAATACAAGAAATAATATTGATCTATATAAAGAAAATATTGAATTTTTAAATCAGATTCTTAAAAAAATTAATTTTGATCACTTTTTTTTTATGTCATCAATGTCTGTTTATGGTCACATTAAAGATAAAAAGATAAATGAAAATACTAGTTTGGCAGCAAAAGATTATTATGGAAAATCTAAAATTGAATGTGAAAATCGCCTAAGAAAATTTAGTTTAAAAAATATTAAAAAAAAAATAGTTATTTTTAGACTTCCGGGGGTAGTAGGTTTCAATTCCCATAGTAATTTTATGTCTAATTTAAAGAATTCATTTCAAAAAAATCTGAATAATACTTTAACAATAAATAATAAAAATGATAAATTTAATAACATATTGCATGTAAAAGATTTGTATTTTTTCATAAAGAAACTTCTTTCGTTTAAATATAACTCAAGTTTCATAATTTTTGTATTAGGTTCAAAATATGCAATTCAACTCAAAAATATTATAAAAATTTTTGAAATTTATTATAAAAAGACAATTGAATTCAAATTTATAAAAACTAATCAAAAAAATAAATTAATAGATTTTAATAAAGGTAGAAGATTCGGCTTTAAATTTAATTCTACTATAAAATCAATTATGCTTATGTTAAAAGATCATTAGAAATTAAATAATTATAATTTAAATATTTATGTTCACATTTAAAAAATTTTCATCAAAATCAATTCCAAAGTTCGTATCAGCAAAAAATGATTATATTTACTTGTCAAATTATGGAAAAGTACTTGATTTTACAAGTGGTTGGACAGGTTTTGCAACTTTAGGTCATAATAACAAAGAGATTTTAAGTGCTATTAAAAATCAAATGAAATCATATTGTCATGTCGATTTTAACGAGTTTGAAAACCCTCTAGTTGAGAAATTATCAAAAAAAATTATGGAGTTTTCGAAAAATAAAAATAAAAAAATTTGGTATGCTGGCAATAGTGGAAGTGAAGCGTTAGAAGCAGCAATGAAGTTAAGTTATAGTGTACATTTCAGTAACAATAAAAAAAATAAAACAAAATTTATTCACAGATCACAATCTTTCCATGGAGCTTCACTACATCCACTTTCAATATCTACTTTTGATATATTTAATATTTTTAATAAAATTAAAACAAGAAATATTCAAATTGATCAAAATAACGTTTATACTAAATATAATCCATCATATAAAATGGGTATAAAAAATAATGAAAGCATTAAAGAACATTTAAATAGATCATTAAAAAATCTAGAAGAAAAAATTAAAAAAAATAATCCAGATAAAATATGTGCAATGGTGGGTGAAACTCAATTAGGATCTTTAGTAGGTGATGTTCCAGCCCAAAAAGGATACTGGAAAGAGGTGTCTAAGATTCTTAAGAAGTATGATATTCACTTAATATTAGATGAGATTTATGGTGGGATGGGCAGAAGTGGAAAATTATTTAATTTTGAATGGGATGGTGTAAATCCAGATTTTGCTTGTGTTGGGAAAAATACTACTAGTGGAACAATACCACTTTCCTTTGTATTAGTTAACGAAAAATTTGAAAAAATAATTTTGAATAAACTTGGAAGAGTAACACTAGGTCATACTTTTCAAGGCCATTCTTTAGGTTTAGTTGCTGCTGATATGGTGCTTAAAATTATAAAAAGAGATAAATTGTTAAAAAGAGTCGAAAAAACTGGAAATTATATTCAAAAAACAATTAATGATGAACTCAAAACAAATCCTTTTTTTTCAAATGTTAGGGGCAGAGGTTTTGGGATCTCTGTTCAGCACAATGTAAAAAATCAAAACCTTTTCTCAAGTGATTTGAAAAATAAATTATTAGAGCAACATAAAATTTTAATGAATATAAAGTTTCACAGAACCTCTTTCACACCATGTTACAATATGAGTAATAAAAATATTGATATGGCATTAGATAAGTTTATTAAAACCTTTAAAATAATATCCCAAAATTCAAAAAAATATTATTAATATTGGATATTTAGTAAAATAAAAATAACTTACATGATCCCCATTAAACTATAAGGGATATTCTAGACAATACTTAATTATAATTTATAATTTTTTATGTCAATGAAGGCATCCCATCCAAATTTTTTTTTCGCTTTTATAGAGCTTCCAAGAATTTTTTGAGGTTCATCAAATTTTTTTTTACTTAAAATATATTTAACTTTTAAAATTTTTACTATTTGCAAGATAGAATAATTATTTTTTGCTGTTGCATTAAAAATACCTGAAATTTTACTATTAAAAGCTTTTTCGTTTAAATTTGCCAGATCATTTATGTGTATAAAATTTCTTATAGATGAACCTTTATTATTTAAAATTATCGGAATTTTTTTTTTTTTATTCTGATATATTTTATAAATAATAGAGGATTTAATCCCTGGTCCATACACATTTGGAATTCTAAAGATTTGATATTGTAAATTATTTTTTTTTGAAAATTTAATTAATCTATTTTCACATTCTAGTTTTAATTTTCCATAATTAGTAGTAGGCTTTGAAAAATCTTCTTCATTATTCAATTTTAAACTTTTTCCATATACAGCAAAGCTTGAAAAATATTGAATTTTTTTAATGTGATTTTTTTTAATTATTTTGAGAGTATTATTAAATATATTTCTTCCCTCATTAAAATATTCTTTTTTGGAAATATTCTTGAAATTTAAGTTAAAGCTCAGGCAAATTGCTATATCAATTCTCTCATTGAATTTGATATTATTAA
>MDTA01006948.1_pt1 | contig 12665 bp, 13 predicted proteins | sample 811151 | NCBI WGS metagenome assembly MDTA01 (sample SAMN05326648, study PRJNA326480) | marine metagenome | isolation source: seawater | place: Indian Ocean: South | collected 2010
AAGTCGCTCCAACGGATCATCATTGGTCGAAGCGATGATCTGGGCACGGACCGCTGCGGACTTCCATCCGGTCAACGCCGCGGTGATCTCGTTGAGTGCGAGCCGGATGGCGGTCTGATCCATGGGGACGCCTCCGCCCACCCGCTGGAGCTGCTCGAGCATCTGTTGCGATTCGTCAGCCTGACCGGCTTTCAACTTGGCGATCGCCAGCTGACGCGCCGCCTGCTTCCCCTCTTCGCCCCGCAAGGTCGGGATGGATGTCAGGAGCAGACGGGTCCCCTCCTGGAGCGCCCTGTCATCATCAGGCAACAGGCCACGCTCTGCTCCGATGACCATCGCCATTCCCCGCAACATGGGAAGGCGGCTGTCGCGAAGCGCTTCCAGTCGAGCCAGTCGATCAGCGTCCGACTGAGCCGCGTCGATTGCATCCGGAAGCAACGCTTCGATGGATCCAGTCTGATCGATCGCGATGCGGACCAGTCGATCGAACTGAGCCTACTGGAGATCGCCCGGAAGACCATGACGAACGACCAGCTCGAGTCCGTTCATTCTCAAGCCCTGAAGGATCGCATCCTCGGCCTGAGCAGTCCGCCAGAACACGGCGTCTTCGTGCGCTTCGTTCGAATCGATCAACTGACTTCGGGCTTCGAGCAGTTCCTCCAGGATCTGTGGTCGTGTCTGTGCGCTGACCTTCGGATTGTTCAACTGCGCGCGGAGCTGATCAACCGGCTTGGTGAGCGTCGGAGACATCGCCATGGCTGCTGCAGACAGCACGCCGAGCATGAGCATGCAGCATCGAATTGTTCGGACAGGACGAGGCACTGGAAGACTCCTGGTCAGCTCAGGGCTGGACTTCGAGCGACACGGCATCGTAGCCTGATCGCACAGCCGCGTTGAAGGCGGCCACGACACCGGACCAGGGAATATCACGATCAGCCAGGATGATGATCGGATGATCACGGCTGAAGTAGGCCTCTGAAGCGATCCCGGAACCCCCGACTCGATGCTTCAGGAGAAAGTCCGCCAACTCATCCGGGCCATCGATCTCGGGCCAGTCACCTTCGATGGAATGTCGGATGCCTGTGGCCGATCCGGAGTCCGCCTGGATGAGGACGATCAGCGGATCCTCCGATTCCTCATACAACTCCGCGTTCAGTCCTCCGGTTCGTTCCGGCAGATCCATTCGAAAGACATCTTCCCCACGTCGAAAATCCGTTGCGACCATGAAGTAGATCAACAGCAGAAACACCACATCGATCATCGAGGCGAGATTGACCCCGATACGGTTTCGATCCGACGACCCTGATCTCGATCGAGTGATGCTCGTGGTTCCCGTCATGCTCATTGCGACTGGGCTCCCGGCTGAACCGTCAACCGCACACGAGCTGCTGGCTGCCCCGCCATCGAAGCCGCGCTTCTCGCGGCACCAAGCACCGGTGCGACCCAACCCCATGCGGTACCGCTGTCTGCACGGATATTCACAAAGAGCTCCGGCGTTGTCGACAATCTCAGCTGGAGATGCTCGAGCAGATCCGTCTGTCCGACGGCATCAGGCGTGAAGACGATCCCGTCGACCTGATAACCAAGACTGCTGCCACCCGGACCGGGAAGGACATTGACGACAGCACGCGGACCTTCTTCGGGATGATGCGCCGCAGATGGACTGGGCGAAGGAAGGTCCATGTCGATTCGATCTCGATCAACCAGCTGTGAGACGGCAACGAAGAAGACCACAAGCAGAAACACCACGTCGATCATCGGCGTGAGGCTCGCCTGTGCGCGAACGGGTCCTCGCTGGTGAATGGACCGCATGCTCAGCTGTCCACCTCGGAGGTCGACGGACGGAACGGTGCCACGAGTTCCTCGGCTTGCAACGTGGCCTCGATGGTCAGCTCATCGATCCGGTTGCGGATCAAGGCGTAGCCCGCCAATGCAGGAATCGCAACGACGAGCCCCCAGAAAGTCGTCGTCAATGCTGTTCCAATGCCGCCGGCAAGCATGACTGGATCGGCCGCACCACCACTGGCCACGATGGCACTGAAGGCGAGGATCATGCCGTACACCGTTCCGAACAGACCGATCATAGGACTGACTTGCCCGAGAACATTGAGCAGCTCGATGCGACGAAATCGAATGGTGGTTTCCTCTGCGGCAACCTGCTCAAGTCCACGCAGCATCGCCTCATAGCCATGGGGTGCCTGCCTGAGGCCACCACTCATCACTCGACCGAAGTAGCTTCCATCCTCGTCAGCGGCGGCAATGGCCTGTTCATACTGGCCTGATTCAAGCGGCTTGCCGATGCGATCGACGAGGTCATCGGGAAGAATGGTCTGGCGACGATTGGCCACCGCCATGGAGACGATCAGACCGATCCCGAAGATCGACATCGCCAACAGAAGCCAGATGACGACGCTCCCGAGAATCTCCAGGCCACCATCCGCACGACGGGCCACGAAGAAGGCTTCGGCGAATGTCCGTTCGGCCGGGGCCGCGATCACGGGTGAAGCGGTCACCATCAGCATGGTTCCAAACACGGCGCATCGAGTTCGAATTCCCGGCATGTCCTGATTCCTGTCCTTGATCATTGGTCGGCTCCGGAACGTCTGATCAGATCGGATCGGCCCAGACTGGTCCACCCATCCGGCCCACCATGACGATCCGCGATCGACTTGAGGAGCGAATGGTCTTCAGCTGCTTCCATCGCATCATTGCTCACCTGGATGCACTGGATCGTGGTCCAACGTCGGCCCGTCACCGGATCTGCAATTGGATTGAGTTCGTCAAGTGATGTCAATACCGCAGACTGATCCACGAGATCCCCACGAGGCCCCTGCAGTCCTTCACTCAGAAGAAAGATCACATCCGGTTGAAGTTCGAGCGCGGCCTGCAGCGCAGGCAGTGGGTTGGATCCGCCCCCGGGCATCAGATTGGCACCCTGTCGAGTCCACTGTGTGGTGTTGCGGATATTCCGTTGCCTGGCTGACTGCAATCGCGCCGGCGGAACGGTGATGACCTCGTCCCCCTGGAAGAACATCACGGCGTACCGCTGTGAGGCGTCCAGCCGATCAAGCGATTGGGACAACGCCTCCAGCACCATGGTCAACCAGGTGATCATGCTTCCACTGGCGTCGATCACATAGACGATCGATCTCGCATTGGTAGCTCGAGCGCCGGCAAATCCTGCTGCCTGTTCCCGGTCGCCGTCACGGGCGGCCATGGACGCGTCGATGACCGCCCATGTGGGATCGATCGGCATGGAGGGCGACCGCTCGATGGGAACGGGTGGAATCACTTCGATCGGTGGCTCGATGACCTCACTGCTGGCTTCGGTGATGGGCAGATCATCGACCGGCATGTACGACGTCGCCATGAAATCCGCGATCACGGGACGGGGTGGTGGCCCAGTGTCGTCCTGCACAACCGTCCACGTCACGACCAGTCCTGCTGCGATGACGAGGGCATGCAACGTGATCGAAGCCATCCATGGGACAGCACGGGACCTGCGAGGTCTGCGATGCGGTGTTTCTCTTCTGCCCCGGATCGCCGTTCGACTCACGAGAGGCTCAACTGGAAGGAGTACTGGACTGATTGGCTTCCGGCTTTCCCTTGCCGCGGCCGAAGACCATGCTGTCCAGCGCCAACACACCGGGTCCTACGAGCATGAGGCCCACTGCAAGAACGAACGCGGCAGCCTGGAAATACATCTCGTTGAACGTAGATGGATCACCACGCCAATGGAAGGGGTTCATGTCGAACATGCCGTCACGCTGAACACTGGTCATCACAAAGGTCGCACCGATGAGCACCGCCAGGAGAAATCCCCAGAGGCGAGTGAACAGTCCGATCAGAACCAGCCCGCCTGCAACGATCTCGAAAACGGCAACACCCCATGCCAATGGAACAGCGCCATCAATACCCCACTGCTTCAGATCCAGTGCAATCCGGTACACAGCCCGGGTCCCGTTCGAATCATCGTCGGAGGACTCCGCAGCAGCAGACGAGTCGTCAGCCCCGGACGAAGCACTGGCATCTGATTCGTCCTGGAGAACCACCGCCTTGGCGACGGCTGCCGAAGACGACGAGGATGTCTGCATCGATTTGATCTGATCCAGCTCGTCCGCCGTGAAGGATCCGTCGGAAAAGCAGTGGTACCACCCGGCCAATAGAAACGCTGAACCAAGGACGATCCGGCTCAACAATGGCATGAATGCGGTACCGGTGGATTGGCTGAAACTCATGGGGACGGCCTCCCTGGCTGTATCATTGACTGGTTCCCTGTCAGGTCCTGACTGGCAAGGGTACTCTCATCATCGTCCTGAGGCTGGCCGTGGCTTCAGATGTCCGACAAGGCGGGTGTGGCGGAACTGGCAGACGCGCTGGATTTAGGTTCCAGTGGGGCAACCCGTGGAGGTTCGAATCCTCTCACCCGTATTTCACCCCGGACGGTCCAGAAGGCGGAGTCCGCCCGGATCGCATCCTGAAGAACGCTCCCAGCGGATACCCTGAGGAATCAATGAAACGCCCATCGTCCTCAACATGGTCCAATGATTCCTGGCGAGATCGTCCGGCCCTGCATCAGCCGACCTATCCGGATTCAGCCGCCTTGCAGGAGGCCGTGGGTGAACTGGCCGCCTTTCCCCCACTGGTGACCTCCTGGGAAATCGAACGACTCAAGGAGCGACTGGGCGAAGCGGCGGAAGGCCGACGATTCCTGCTTCAGGGCGGAGACTGTGCCGAACAGTTCAACAGCTGCACCTCCGATGAAATCACCGCCAAGCTGAAGATCCTCCTTCAGATGTCACTTGTTCTCGTACAGGGAACCCGACTGCCGGTCATTCGAGTGGGACGCCTTGGCGGACAGTACGCCAAGCCCCGATCATCTGCGACGGAGACTCGCGAGGGCGTCGAGCTCCCCTCCTACTTCGGAGACATCGTGAACCGACCGGCCTTCGAGGCATCGGCGAGACAACCCGACCCCTGGAGAATGCTCCGGGGATACGAGCGATCCTCACTCACGATGAACTTCATCCGAGCACTCGTGGGTGGAGGCTTCGCCGATCTGCATCATCCCGAGTACTGGGATCTCGACTGGGTCGAACACTCACCTGATTCCGCCCAGTACCAACAGATGGTCAAGCAACTGAGCGATGCCGTTCAGTTCATGGAAACGTTGACGGGAATTTCCGTCGGTGATCTCTCCCGCGTGGATTTCTTCACGAGCCACGAGGCGTTGCTGCTTGAATACGAATCGGCCTTGACCCGGATGGTTCCCCGACGTGATGGTTGGTACAACCTCTCCACGCATTTCCCCTGGATCGGCATGAGAACAGCGGCAGCCGATGGCGCCCATGTCGAATTCATGCGCGGGATCCGGAACCCCGTCGGCGTCAAGATCGGACCGAGTGTCGAGCCCCATGAGATCAGCTCGTTCATCGATCCGCTCGTGGATGCCCTGCATCCGGACAACGAACCGGGCCGACTGACGCTGATCCATCGCTATGGCGCAGCCAAAGTAAGTGACTACCTGCCGGCCTTGATCGAGGCCGTCCGCAACACGGGACGAACTGTCCTGTTTGTCTGTGATCCGATGCATGGCAACACCCGCAGCACGGACATCGGCCTGAAGACCCGTCGATTCGATGACATCCTGATGGAACTCGAGCAGTCCATCGAAATCCACCGCAACTGCGGCTCCCGTCTCGGCGGCGTGCATTTCGAACTCACGGGAGACAACGTGACCGAGTGCACCGGCGGCGCACGAGGCCTGACCGATGACGATCTCGGTGACGGCTATCGCTCACTGGTCGATCCGCGGCTCAACTATGAACAGGCGCTTGAAATGGCCATGTTGATCGCCCGCCGAATCACCGGCGACTCCTGAAGAACCAGTTTCTAGAACCAGTCCTTCCTGTTCGCCATGTAGGTGTTGTAGAACTCTTCGTCCGACTTCGTGAGGTACATGATGCCTTCGATGATGCCGACGACCTGCATGATGAAGCCCAGAATGCCCAATGTCAGAACAGTGACAAGAAGCATGATGAGACCCGCGCTGGTGTATCCAAGAATGAATTTATGAATACCAAATGCGCCGATCAGAATGGCGAGGATTCCGCAGACGACTTTCTTCTGATTCGCTTCGGATTGATTGAATCCGTTTGTCATGCCATACCTCCGATGTGATTTGGGATCATGGACATGTCTGAATCAACACATGCATGATCAGCTTTCGGCGAATCCGGTCCGGCTAGAACCATTCCTTCTTGTTCGCCATGTAGGTGTCGTAGAATTCCTGGTCGGTCTTGGTGAGATAGATGATGCCCTCGATGATTCCGATGATTGAACCGATGCCGAAACACAGACCCAGAATGATCTGAATGATTCCGGTCGAGGTATAGCCAAGCAGGAATTTATGGATCCCCAGTCCGCCCATGACGATTCCAAAGATGCCGCAGAGCGTCTTTTTCTGTCGGACTTCTTCTTCATTGAAATCCGGGATGGGAGTTGGAGCTGAATCGTTCATGTTGTTCCTCTTCGGTTGGAAACGCACTGACACGATGCACTGCACGCATGCTACCCGAGCACGATACCGGGCATGATCCCCGGCACGAGGGCTGTGGACCGAACGCCAAAGGCCATGATGAACCATAAAGCAACGGTTCCGGCCACTGGAGGCGCCTTGATGGACGACCTGTGCCCTGTGGGTACCCCGAACGTCGCAGCATCTGGATACACTGCCTCTCCATGACAGCCCCCGTCGTCATCTCCGGTATCGGCCCCGTCTCCGCACTCGGTCTGGGCATCGAAGCGACATGGAATGCCATGATGGCAGGCCGAAGTGGGCTGGGCCCCGTCAGAGCATTCGATGCCACCAACTTCTCCTGCAGTCTTGCCGGAGAAGTCAATGACGACGATTTCTCGATCCGCAAGATCGTGCCCAAGTCCTACCGCAAGGCGACCAAGGTCATGTGTCGTGACATCGAGCTGGCCATCGGAGCCGCCTCGGCAGCGGTCACCGATGCAGGCCTGATCACGGCAGCCAATGCGGACGGTGAATCGCCGACGATCGACCCGGAAAGGATGGGTTGTCATATCGGCGCCGGTCTGATCTGTTCCGACGTCAATGAACTTGCCGCCGCACTCTGGCCCAGTCGAGGCGAAGACGGCAACTTCGATCTGCATCACTGGGGCGAAGAGGGCATGGAGAACCTCACGCCACTGTGGTTGTTGAAATACCTGCCCAACATGCTGGCTTGTCACGTGACCATCGTTCATGAATGTCGCGGACCCAGCAACACGATCACCTGCTGCGAATCCAGCAGCGCCTTGTCACTGGGTGAATCAATGCGTGTCATTGAACGCGGTGATGCCGATGCCTGTCTGACCGGCGGCGCGGAAAGCAGGCTCAATCCGATGGCGTTCTACCGTCAGTGCTGCACGGGTCGTCTGGCGGAAACCACTGTTGATGATGATCCAACCAGCATCCTGCAACCATTCGGCGATGGTGCACGGGGAACGCTGCTTGGCGAAGGTGGCGGCATTCTGGTCCTGGAATCCAGCGAGTCCGTCGCCAAGCGAGGCGGACGTGCCCGAGCCACCATCGACGGTTTCGCCTGCACGCAATCCTTCGATGACGACGGCTACGGCGTATCGGCCACCAGTCTCGGAGATGCCATCCATGCTGCGATGCACTCCGCCGGTTGCACACCCGATGACATCGACGCGATCGTTCCGTTTGGAAGCAGCATGCCCGTCATCGATGCCGGTGAACGAGATGCACTCCATGCAACGCTTGGAGATCGCGTCTCCAGCATCCCGAGCATCTGCACCATTCCATATACAGGCAACTGCACGGCCGGAAACGGTGCCATCGGCCTGTGCGTGGCAACCGCCGCGCTGTGCGAACAGACACTCCCGGCTCGATTGAGTGCCGGAACCTCCGAAGGCGTCGACGCCGGACCCTGCGAATCACGATCACATGACATGAGACGAATTCTCGTGACCAGTTGCAGCCAGGGCGGACAGAACACGGCGGTCATTCTCGGGAGGGCCAAGGCATGAATGACAAGCGGATTGTCATCACCGGTGCCGGTTGGATCACGCCCCTCGGACATGATCTCGAGTCCGTATGGAAACGACTGGTCAACGGCGAGACCGCCGTTGACACGATAAAGCGTTTCGATGCGTCGACGTTCCCGACCCGATTCGCTTCGCAGATCAGCGACTATGACTGGAAGAACTACGTCGAAGACGCTTCCGTCCATGGAAACATCGGAAAACACACCGCCTTCGCGCTGGGTGCTTCAAGACAGGCCTGGAACATGTCGGGTCTTGGTGACCTGGCCGATCTGGATCGACGACGAGTCGGCCTGTATCTGGGTGCCGGTGAAGGGGTCCTGAACTTCGACTCGTATCAGAAGACTTCGCTGGCGGGATGGAATCCAGAGAAGCGAGAAGTCGAAGGATCGAACTGGGTCGCCGGCGCCGATCAATACATCGATGGTGCCGACGAAGCCGCCCAGGAACCCAACATGCCCGTGTGCCACATCGCACGCGAGTTCGGACTGCGTGGACCGGCCTTCAACTGCCTGACCGCCTGCGCCGCAAGCACTCAGGCCATCGGCGAAGCCTGGTCCATTCTTCGACGCGGTGATGCCGACGTGATGGTCAGCGGTGGCACGCACACCATGCTGCATGTCCTTGGCTTGACCGGTTTCAATCGACTGACTGCGTTGTCGACGAGAAATGATGATTTCCGGCATGCCTCCAGGCCCTTCAGCCGTTCACGCGATGGATTCGTGATGGGCGAAGGTTCCGGCATCGTCATTCTCGAGACGCTTGAACATGCCGAAGCTCGCGGCGCCAACATCCTTGCCGAGATCATCGGGTATGGCAGCAGTGCCGACGCCTATCGGATCACGGATATCCATCCGGAGGGACGCGGGCCGGCGGCCGCCATGCATCAGGCGCTGAACCGGGCCGGCATCGATCCACTCGCGGCAGGCGATGTTCCACCCGTGCAGTACATCTCCGCGCATGGAACCAGCACCAAGGAAAATGACAGCATCGAGACCCTGGCCGTCAAGCGGGTGTTCGGTGACAACGCGTATCGCATTCCCATGAACAGCATCAAGTCGATGATGGGTCATCTCATCGCGGCCGCAGGTGCCGTGGAGTGCATCGCCTCGATCCTCACGATGCGTGATGGTGTCATTCCACCGACGATCAATCTGACGGAACCTGATCCGGATCTCGATCTCGACTATGTGCCAAACGAAGCACGTCAATCCGAGGTCACGACCTGCCTGAGCAACTCCTTCGGTTTCGGTGGTCAGAACGACACGCTCGTGCTGCAGAAGCACTGACCGGCACTCATCATGAGTCTTCACGTCATCCACGATGCAAGCGACCTGGTCGACTTCGCGGACATGATCTTTGTTCCAACCATGGGTGCCCTGCATGACGGCCATCTGTCACTGGTTCGAGCCGGCGTCGAGATGGGCCGGCCCGTCATGATGAGCATCTACGTCAACCCGACGCAGTTCGCGCCGGGCGAAGACTTCGACGCCTATCCCCGACCCATCGAGGATGATCTTGCCAAGGCTGAAGCCGCAGGCGCTCAAGTCGTGTTCGTTCCCGACAACACTGTCATGTATCCCCCGGATCAGGACATCGCCTGCCCCCCATTGCCCTCCGTCGCCACCGAACCAGGACTCGAAGAGGCGCATCGTCCGCACTTCTTCACCGGAGTCTGCACGGTCGTCGCCCGACTGCTTGATCTGGTTCGACCATCACGCATGATCATGGGTCGCAAGGATTACCAGCAGTTGCTGGTGCTGCAGGCCATGGTTGCAGCAGATCCGCAGAGATGGAACAACGTCGAAGTGGTCGGATGCGACACGATTCGCGAACCGGATGGACTCGCGATGAGCAGTCGCAATGCCTATCTGGCCGAGTCGGATCGAGATCGCGCACTGGGACTGACACGTGCCATGCAGGCCGCCTCACAAGAAGCCGATGTCGCTTCTGCCGAATCTCGCATGCAACAGGTTCTTGAAGAACACGATCTTCGCATCGACTACGCGGTCGTTCGGGATTCGAAGACTCTGATGCCGGTCACGGGATCCGTCCAGGGACATCGGGCCCTCATCGCAGCGCATCTCGATCAAGTGAGATTGATTGACAATCAATCGCTTTGATCGGGTACCGTCGATGCGGGCGATTGCAGGCGCTGCTGCATTGATTGCGATCTGGCCTGGATCTGTCCCAGCACATCGAAGAGCATGGCACAGAAGTCGGGGTCCAGATCATCCCGGCGGCTTTCCAGCATGGCACTGGCCTGCTCGCAGAATCGGATCGCATCCGAAGCCGCTGCCATGCGTTCCGAAACATCCAGTGTCTCATCCATCATCGTGAAATCGGCGTTCAACGAAGCGAGGTTGATCCGGGTCATCGCAGCCGTCTGGACATACTCGGCATTCTCGGGCTCCGCCTGAGTCAATTCATCGGCGAGCTTTCGGTTGGCCAGGGTCAGCATCCGCCATCGATCCAACTTGAGATCGCCGCCCTGCGAGTACAGATACATCTCCATGTCACGACACTGCATTCGAGCAGCGATGAGGTTGCTGGCGATGTCGGCATCCCCCGGCAGCGCTTCATGCACCTCTTCCATGAGTTCCATGCATCGGGTCATGTCGCTCGAACCGCCTTCCACGTCGTCCAGGGCGATCCGTGCCATTCCTCGATACTGGAGCAATGTCGCGAGACGATCCCGCTCATCGTTGTCGTTCGGATCCTGCTCGATGACGAGCTCACAGTGCGGCAACGCCTGACTCACGAGATCCAGAACGATCTGCGGCTGATCCCCGGAACCGACGAGCGGATAGATCTGCAGCCCCAGACTGTCGATCAGGTCACGGCGGTACTGGAGGTCCGTGGGATCCCGTTGGATCAGATCCAGACTGATCGCAATCGCCTCATCCAATCGTCGTGATGCCTGTTCATCCTCACCATCCTTGCGATCAAGACTGGCCAAGGCACCCAGCAGCGCAGCCTGCTCTCGCATGGACGGTCCATGATCGCGATCCTGTTCCATGGCCTGATCGAGATAGGCCTGTGCCTGCAGATAGCGCGCTCGTGCCTTCCGGCGTTCGCCACGCTGGGCAAGAACATCACCGATCCCCTTGTATCCCACCGCGATATCGCTCGCCAGCGTCGGATTGAGGCGGTTGATGTCCGAGCTGTCATTGATGTGCTCGAGCATCTGCAGACCTTCGGTGATCAGCAGCATCCGAGCCTCGTCAGCACCGGTCACCTGCGCCAGTGCGCCATTCACACGGGTCACCGTGTTGGCAGCAAGTCCCTGCGCAGTCGTCAACGCGTCTTCCGCACGCTTCCATTGGTCATCGACCTTGGCCAGCAGAACCAGGGAGATGACGGTGGAGGCGATCAACAGCACGATGAAGAGGCTCGCTGCGAAGACCGGCCCTCGATGACGACGGACGAATCGCCCGGTTCGATACCGGAGCGTCGGTGGCCCCGCCAGCACGGGCTCATGGTCCAGATAGCGCTGAAGATCCAGCGCCAGGCCGTTGGCGGTTTCGTATCGACGACCCCGGCTCTTTTCGAGGCATCGCATGACGATCCAGTCGAGATCGCCTCTCAGCGTCCTGGCAAGCAGGCCTGCATGCGTCGATCTGGAATCGGTGATCGCGACCCTACGTTCGCTGCTTCCGGTCTGAAATCGCGTCGAGGGCCTGGGCGGCAGCTCCTCGCGAATGATCCGCTGCACTTCATGAAACGCGGCTTCGCGCATGCGATTGCGATCGAACGGCAGATAGCCCGTGAGCAACTGGTAGAGCAGAACACCCAGCGAGTACACATCGGTTCGCGTATCGATATCGAGCGCCCCGAGGTCCGCCTGCTCCGGGGACATGTAGTCGGGGGTCCCGATCGCACGCCCCTGCTCGGTGTAGACCGTCTTCTCAGTCAACCGCTGATCAAGCGCCTTGGCGACACCGAAGTCGATCACCACCGGATGTGGCTTGTTGTCCCGCCAGGTCACCAGAACGTTTCCGGGCTTGATGTCACGATGGATGATGCCCTTGGAGTGCGCGTGCTGAATCGCTTCACAGACCTTGATCGCGACCTGAACGCGTGTCTTGACGTCCAGTTGTTCACGGTCGCAGAATCGAGTGATCGGAATCCCCTTCACCAGTTCCATGACGAAGTAGGGAAGACCGCGCAGCGTCGTCCCCGCATCGAGGACCTTGGCAATGCTCGGATGATTCATCAAAGCCAGCGCCTGCCGCTCGGCTTCGAAACGCGCGAGAACGACGCGCGAATCCATCCCGGGCTTGATGACCTTCAGCGCGACTCGCCGCTTGACGGGCGCTTCCTGCTCGGCCAGCCACACCATCCCCATGCCGCCCTCACCCAGCAGGGACTTGAGCCGATAGGGACCGACCTCGTCACCCACATTCAATCCCGTGGCGGCATGGCCCTCATCAAGTGGAACGGTCGGCGAATTCAGCGTGTCCTCTTCGGGAATGAAGGAATCATCAAGTGACATCACATCACCTCCCCGAGCAGAAGATCTCGATGCGCCTTCGCCCAGTCCTGAACACTGGTGGCCGGTCGACCGATGATCTCCCTGTAGGTATCGGTGA
>MDTA01207506.1_pt1 | contig 12665 bp, 11 predicted proteins | sample 811151 | NCBI WGS metagenome assembly MDTA01 (sample SAMN05326648, study PRJNA326480) | marine metagenome | isolation source: seawater | place: Indian Ocean: South | collected 2010
GCAATGCTTCTTGGACCAAGAATCGGGAAGTTCAAAGATGGCAAACCTCAGGCTATGCCAGGCCATAATATGTCCATAGCAACACTCGGAGCCTTAATCCTTTGGATTGGCTGGTACGGCTTTAATCCTGGCTCTCAACTTGCAATGGACCAATGGGTCCCCTATGTAGCAGTAACAACAACACTTGCAGCTGCAGGTGGAGCTATTGGAGCTACTGTTATTTCAACAATGACTTCTGGCAAACCTGATTTAACGATGACTATTAATGGAATTTTGGCTGGTTTAGTAAGTATTACTGCTGGTTGTGGTGATATGACATTAACAGGTTCTTGGTTCGCAGGTTTGGTCGGTGGTATTATTGTCGTTTTTGCAGTAGGAGCACTTGATGCAGCTGGGATTGATGATCCTGTAGGTGCATTCTCTGTACATGGAGTTTGTGGAGTTTGGGGTACTCTAGTGATTGGTCTTTGGGGAACAGCAGTTCAGGGAGATGGTTCTGGTCTTGGTTTATTCAATGGTGGAGGAATCAATTTGCTATTGGTACAAGCCTTAGGTGCTGGAGCATATGCTCTATGGTCGCTCATTACATGTTGGTTGGCCTGGTCAATCATTGGAGGACTCTTTGGTGGAATACGAGTAACCGAATCTGAAGAAATTCAAGGTTTAGATATCGGTGAACATGGAATGGAAGCATATCCTGATTTTGCTTCTAGATAATAAAAAAATGTATAAAAAAAACCTGACTTATGTCAGGTTTTTTTTTGTTTCTTTAAATTTATTCAAAATGATGTAATATCTTAGTCATGGATACACAAGCAGTAAAACATGCGATTCAACATTCGGGGAGATATAACCGAAGAGGATTCGAGTCTCCTACCCAACGTGCAAAAGCTTTAGGTGAGTCATATCAAAGTGAATTAATAGCTTCTATTAGAGAAAATAATTTTACATATCAAGAAGGTAGGCTAAAGATACAACTTGCTAAATCATTTGGTTTTTGTTGGGGGGTAGAGCGAGCTGTTGCTATGGCCTATGAAACAAGAAGGCACTATCCAAAGGAAACTATTTGGATGACAAATGAAATTATTCATAATCCTTCTGTTAATAATCATTTAAGTAGGATGAATGTCAAAATAATTTCTGCGAAGAATGGTATTAAAGATTTTTCTTCAGTCTCTCATGGTGATGTTGTGATTCTGCCTGCTTTTGGAGCAACAGTTCAAGAGATGCAATTGTTACATGAAAAGGAATGCCATATTATAGATACTACTTGTCCTTGGGTGTCTAAGGTATGGCATACAGTTGAAAAACATAAAAAACATACTTTTACCTCGATAATTCACGGCAAATATAAACATGAAGAAACGCTTGCAACTAGATCTTTTGCCGGTAATTATTTGGTAGTTTTCGATTTAGCAGAAGCAGAATATGTTTCTAATTATATACTTGGTAATGGAGATAGAGATCATTTTATAAAGAAGTTTTCTAAAGCTTTCTCTAATGGATTTGATCCTGATATACATCTTGAAAGAGTTGGTGTTGCTAACCAGACAACTATGCTCAAAAGTGAAACTGAAGAAATTGGTAAATTATTTGAAAATACAATGCTGAAAAAATATGGTCCATTGCATTTAAATGATCATTTTTTAGCGTTTAATACAATTTGCGATGCAACTGAAGAAAGGCAAGATGCGATGTTTTCTCTAGTTGACGAAGATCTCGATATTTTAGTAGTTATTGGAGGTTTTAATTCTTCTAATACTACACATTTACAAGAAATTGCCATTACAAATAATATCGAATCATTTCATATTGATACCCCAGATAGAATTTCTGTTGATAACAATTCAATTTGTCATAAACCTCTTGAATCAGAACTTATTTTGAAAAAGAATTTTCTTCCAGATGGTGAATTAACTGTAGGTATTACTTCTGGAGCTTCAACCCCTGATAAAGTAGTTGCAGATGTTATTGAAAAGCTAATTAGGATAGCAAATTAATAATTTCTTAAAATTTAGGTTTAAAATTTTTTATTTTCCCTAAAGATGAACTTTATTATTTACAATATATAAAACTTAAGAATGTAATATGGAAGACACAACACTCCCTGAACAAAACCAAACAGCAAAAATGAATACTTCAAAAGCACCTCAAAAAGTAGAAGTTGTAGTTGCTAATCCTTCAGTAAATACTGAGGTTAATATTCTTGGAGAATTATCAATTTTTATTTTGAGAATAGGTTTTAGCCTATTAATGATCCACCATGGATTAGAAAAACTGCAAGATCCGCAGGGTTTTGCTGAATTTGTAGTTGGTAAATATTTCCCATTTTTACCGGGAGATCCAGTTGTATGGACCTTTGGTGCCGCAATAACCCAATTAGTATGCCCACTTGGATTGGCTTTAGGAGTATTTGCTCGCTTGTCAGCTTTAGGGCTGTTTTCAACTATGGCTTTTGCTCTGTATTTTCATATGCTTGACACTGGATTAGAAGGGTTTCCATTAGCAGTTGTGGAGGGGCATAATTATGCCTTTGAATTATCTTTCATTTACGGCGCTATATCACTTTACTTCTTATGTGCTGGGCCAGGAAGATTAGCTTTGTTCAGAAAGACTAACAAGATAACATATTATCCAAAGGCTAACTAGGTTAATGGAGGAAATGCCTCTTGTTAGTGAAAATCATTGAAATACCTAAATCATTACATCTAATTATTGAATCTTTGTCCCTGACACTGCCCCCGGGTTGAATGATGGATTTAATACCGTATTTGTTAGCAATTTCAACTGTGTCAGAAAATGGGAAAAAACCATCACTAGCTAAAACAGCCCCAATAGAATTTTCTTTTGCTGCATCTAGAGCAATTTTGGCCGCGCCCACTCTATTCATTTGCCCAGCACCTATGCCTATAGTTTTTTCTTGCTTAGAAATTATTATTGCGTTCGATTTAACATGTTTGCAAATCTTCCAAGAAAATCTAAGATCGTTCATTTCTTCTTTATTAGGTTTAATCTCAGTTACACATTTCCAGTCATTTTCATTAACAATATTATTATCGTTATCTTGGACTAATATTCCACCTGATATAGACTTTACAGATAATAAATTATTTGCATTAAGATTATCTTGATTAAGTTGAAGTAATCTCAAGTTTTTTTTACTTTTTAAGATATCTAAAGCTTCTTTACTAAAGGATGGTGCGACTACACATTCAAGGAAGATCTCTGAAAGTAATTCTGCTGTTTTTGTATCAACTTCATTGTTGAAAGCTACAATTCCCCCAAAAGCACTTATATCGTCACAATCTAGTGCATTTTGAAATGCATCTGATAGTGAAATATCTAATGCTGCCCCGCAGGGATTATTGTGTTTTAAAATCACAGCAGCATTTTTTCTTTCTTCAAATTTACTCGCAGTTTCAAGACTAAATTCTAATACAGTTGAAAGAGCTGCCTCTAAATCAAGCAAATTGTTATAACTAAGTTCTTTACCTTGTAATTGTTTTGCAGTATTCCATCCAAAATTATGAATACCATACCAATTTGCCTTTTGATGGGGATTCTCCCCATATCTTAAACTCTTAATTAATGGAAATGCTTCGATGTATATGTCTTTTTCTAATCCTTTTTCTTTGGTCATCCAATTAGATATAGCAGTGTCGTAACTGGCAGTGTGTTCAAAGGCTTTTAATGCTAATTCTGTTTTATATTGATTTGAAATAGTACCTTTCCTTAATTCCTCAATAAATTTTTCATATTGATTAGGGTTTACTAAAACGGATACATCTCTGTGGTTTTTGGCGGCTGACCTTATCATTGAGGGTCCTCCAATATCAATATTCTCAATAGCTTCGTCCCAACTGCAATTTTCTGCAACTTTTTTTTTGAAAGGGTATAAATTTACAATTACAAGATCAATTAATTGAATATTATTTTCCTTTAAATCATCTAAATGTACTTTGTTTGACCTTTTTGCTAAAATCCCTCCATGGATTTTTGGATGTAATGTTTTAACTCTCCCTTCAAGGATCTCTGGAGAATTTGTAAAATCTGATACTCTAATGACAGGTACTCCAGCTTCTCTTAGATGGTTCGCTGTTCCTCCGCTTGAGAGAATTTGATAACCAAAATCTTTAACCAAAACTTTTGAAAAAGTGATAATGTTTGTTTTATCTGAGACACTAATTAAAGCTAGAGGAGACATTAAAAAAAATATTAATTACTTAAGAATATAAACATGAAATATGAACTACATCATGAATATGTGTCGATTGGCTCTCAAAACTCTTCACACAGAATTATTTTGCTTCATGGTTGGGGAGCAAATGCTGATGATCTTCTTCCCTTAGGGAAAGTAATTATTAACAACTCTCTACATAAATTTGAATTAATTTCTATCCAAGCTCCAGATATTAGATTTAACGATAATGGTAGGCAATGGTATAGCTTGTTCCCTCCAAATTGGAATGAGGCATCAATCGCTGCTGATAACTTATTGAATACATTGCAAAAACTTGATAAAACACACATTCCATTGAAGAAGTCTATCCTTTTAGGCTTCTCTCAGGGCGCTGCTATGGCTTTAGATTCTGGTTTAAGATTAGATATTGGTTTAGTAATTTCATGTAGTGGTTATGCACATCCCAATTGGGCGCCATTAAAAAATATTCCAGTACTGCTTAGCCATGGTTTGCAAGATGATGTTGTTCCATCTTCAGCTTCAAAAGATATTTTAGAAAAACTAAATAAGCAATCAAATTCAAATTGTGAACTATATGAGTTTAATTGCTCACATTCAATTCATCCAGATTTTATTAGCGTTATTAAAAATAAAATTGAAGAGATCTTTTAAACGAAAGCATATTCATATTCTTCAATTTCTTCCCAATCATCTGCAGAGAGTTCTAATCCTTCAAATATTTTTTCTTCTCCAATACCCTCAACTACAGTTTTCAGTGATGGAAATAAGAAGTGATTTTCTTCAGCATATTGTGCACTAAATAATCCTTTCTCTCCCCAAAAGAATCTATCAGTTGTGTGTTCGTTTCTTCTTACATTAAAGACACATGGAGCAGATAAACCATTCTCAGCTATAAACCTTCTTGCTGCAGTTACTGGTTTAAGCTTACCTGTTTCAATATGATATATCGGAACATGAGCCATTACCCTTTGACCGGCAAGCCTTCTCCTACTGATTCTTTTCCTTTTTTTTGACATTGATTGAGATCTCCAGTAACTCTTAATAAATTTTGATTAGTATTTAAAGGTCTATAAACTAATCAAATATTGTGACTTAAAATTTAGGCCTAAGATACATAGAGGACCCATCAACCTCTGATGTAGCATATTTATTATGAACATTTGTTCATAGGAAAGATGACTTTAGTCAGACATCACTAACAATCTTAATACTTTTTTCAGATTTTACAAGTTTTTTTTGAAAATTTCTCAAAAATTTTTTTCTAATCTTTATTTATGAAGCTTTCTAATAAATTTGAAGAATTAATTTTGACCCAGCTAGAAAGCTTTGGATGCTTTATGGGAGTCAAGCATTTGGTTGTTTATCTCGTTTCAGCGAAGAAGGGAGAAAAGGCAAGTTTTGAATTATTAGAGCAATGGCCTAAGAATCATAGATCTTTAAAACCAATTACAGATGATCCAGAATTAAAAGTTTCTTCTCCAAATAGAAGGTGGTATCCAATACAAGATAAAGATATTTTAATAGGGGTAATTAGAGTAGAGACTGATTTTTCTAGTGGTGAATGGCCAATATTGCTTGATTCCCGTTTAAAAGCTCTTTCTTTATCTCTCTCAAAAAGCTTTTCAATAGAGATAGAGAGGCAAAGAAATGATGAGGAAATAAGTTATTTAAGAAATCAAGTAGGTTTTATTATTCATCAACTTAGAAATCCCCTGGCAGCTTTAAGAACCTATGCAAAGTTGCTAATGAAAAGACTTGGCTCTGATAGTGATTCATTAGAAATCCTCGAGAGTATGTTGATTGAACAAAACCAAATTAATGAATATATAGGTTCTTTTGAAAAACTAAAGCAATCTGTTCAGGCTCCCATTGAACTTGGAGAAGACAGGCTTTTGTTACCGCCAAATTTAGATTCTGCAGAAAAAATTACTGTGAAGGAACTTTTATCTCCTATTGTTGAGAGAGGTAAAGCCAACGCAAAATTACAAAATAAAATTTGGGAACAATCATTAGAATGGCCAGTATGGACCTTGAAAGAAATATCTCCAAGATTTGGCGTAATAGCTGAAATAGTTGCAAATTTACTTGAAAATGCTTTTAAATATTCAGAAAAAAATGCTCATATAGGTATAAAATTTATCAGCTCTGGAGTCTTAGTATTTGATGATGGACTAAAGATTTCTGAAAATGAAGTAGAAAAAATTTTTGAAAAAGGGTATAGAGGAGTTTCTTCTAAAAATAAAGATGGTTCTGGCGTTGGTCTTTACTTAGCTCTAAAATTAGCAAAATATATCGGGGGAGATTTATTTCTCCTGAACAATTTAAAAGATAATGGTATAAACTCTGAGCTTCAAAATATCCATAAAACTAATATTTTTTATCTTAAGTTGCCTACAGAAAAATTGCATGAATAAATAGCATAAGAGTTTCAGTTAATACAATACTTGCACCGCAAGTATCTCCATTTACTCCTCCAGTTTTATACCCTAAAAATATTGGAATTCTCCAAGAAAAAAATAAACCTGCAAAAATTATCAAGACACTTTCTATTAAACTAATAAATGAATCACTGACATAAAAATAATAAAAAATAAAACTAATAATAAATAAAACCGATATTCTAGCCTCATTTTTTAAACCTCTCCAATATTTTTGGTGACTAACAGATTTTCCTTTGTAGCTAAATTCTTTAAATTTATCAATGTATATAAGGATTGATAATCTTCCCCAGAAAAGACATATAGGTAAAACATGAAAAATATTATTTTCAATCTTCATCAAAGAGGCTAATTGGATCAATGTAATTAAAAACAATGCTTGTACTCCAAAAGCCCCAACCCTGCTATCTTTCATTGCTTTAAGAAATTTTTTTTTGCCGGCGTAAATACCATCAAAAGTATCCATCAAGCCATCAATATGTAACCCACCTGTTATTAAATACCCAGTTGCAATACACATTATCACGCATGAAAAAATAGGCCATGAACTATTTTTGAAAAATAAATAAACAAAACATTGAATCCAACCAATAAATAACCCCAGAAGAGGAGCAAACTGAGCAATATTTTTGAATCTTGGTGATATGTTTGGTATCCTTGGAAAAATAGTGAAGAATATCCAAGCACCTGCAAAATCATTAATAATTTTTGATTTAATAATAGTTAAATATCTCTGATAGTCATAATAGGTTAAATTTATAAATATCTTACTAAATAGTATTTCGTAAAAATATTGTGTTTGATTTTAAGGAAACTTCATTTTGTAGTAACACAAATGCAAGAACAGGAGTCTTTAGTACCCCTCATGGATTAGTTGAAACACCAAAGTTTATGCCAGTTGGAACTTTAGGGACAGTTAAAGGTTTGAGTTCAAGGCAATTAGAAGATACTCAATCATCTATGATCTTATCAAATACGTATCATTTGCATCTGCAGCCAGGAGAAAAAATAATTAAACAATCTGGTGGTTTGCATAATTTTATGAATTGGAAGAAACCAATACTTACAGATTCTGGTGGATACCAGGTTTTTAGTTTGGCTAAGTTAAGTAAAATTTCGGATGAAGGGGTAAGCTTTAAGAATCCTAGAGATGGTAGTCATATTTTTCTTTCACCTGAGAAAATAATGAAAATACAAATGGATTTAGGTGCTGACGTTACTATGGCTTTTGATCATTGTCCTCCTCATACGTGTACAGAAAATGATATTGAGGATTCTCTTCGTAGAACTCATCTTTGGTTAAGAAAATGTGTCCAAACTCATACAAGGGATGATCAAGCTCTATTTGGCATAATTCAAGGTGGTAAATATCCAAAGTTAAGAGAAATAAGTGCAAAATTTGTAAGTTCTTTTGATCTTCCAGGAATTGCAGTTGGAGGTGTAAGTGTAGGTGAATCTAAAGATCAAATTCATGATGTAATAAATTTGGTTTCAAAGTTTTTACCATCCAATAAACCAAGATATCTAATGGGTATTGGATCTCTCAGAGAGATATCAATAGCAATTTCAAAAGGATTTGATTTGTTTGATTGTGTATTACCTACTAGGCTTGGACGTCATGGAACTGCATTCTTTAATAATCAAAGATTAAATCTACGTAATGCTCGTTTTAAAGATGATTTCTTACCAATTGATGAGAGTTGCTCATGTGAGACATGTAAAAACTATTCTCGAGCATATTTGCATCATCTGATTAGGAACGATGAATTATTAGGATTAACATTAATAAGTTTGCATAATATTTCTCACTTAATCAGATTTACTAATTCAATTTACAGAGCGATTCAACAAAATTGTTTTACAATAGATTTCGCTCCATGGGAAAGATCCTCTATTGCTCATCATACGTGGTAACGTCGTATAGTAATAAACTATTTTATTAAGAAGGTGTTGATTTTTTTTAATACATTTGCTGAACTTCCTGAAGCATACAAAGCATTTGCTCCAACAGTAGATGTTCTTCCTTTAATCCCTTTGTTTTTCTTTCTTCTTGTGTTTGTATGGCAAGCGGCTGTTGGTTTTAAATAACTAATTTTTTAAATAGGTTTTTTTAAGGAAATTGTTTCCCCCGGGTTAGCGGCCGCATGTTCAATAAAGTCTGCAATTATTAAAGCTCTAGAAGCCTGTTCTCCATCAACTTCTGGAGATTCTTTGCCTTGCACACACTTTAAAAAATGCTCTAGCTCAGCATAAAGAGGTTCTATAGAGGTGGTACTTACTTCCTCGACAAATCCGTCATTTCTATAAACTAATTCTCCATGCTCCGCAGAATAAGATTCATGAGATTTCCTGTGAATTTGTAGTTTATGATTGAGGAAATCAGTCTCGACTAAACTCTTTTGGCAATGAGCACTTAAGCTTCTAATCTTTTTATGACTCATCTTGCTAGCGGTCAAGCTTGCTATTACATTATTATCAAAAACTAGTGTTGCGTTCACATAATCGATTAAGCCATCTTTATTTTTACCTCCAACAGCAGATAATTTCTTGATTTTTGAGTGTACTAACTCTAAGACCAAGTCAATGTCATGAATCATGAGATCCATTACAACTGATACATCATTTGCTCTATCTGCATTTGGGCTATGTCTTCTTGCCTCCAAAACAACTATTTTTTCACTATTTGTAATTTTATTTAATTCTCTAAATGCAGGATTAAACCTTTCAATATGCCCAACTTGCAAAAGACAATTATTCTTTTTTGAGACACTAATAAGCGCGGCTGCCTCTGTTTGACTTGCTGCTATAGGCTTCTCAATAAGAACATGCACGCCTGCTTTCAGTGAATCTAATCCAACTTGATGATGTAATAGTGTCGGAACCGCTATACATATTGCATCTACTTTAGAAAGGAGTTCATGATAGTCACTATACCAATCGCATTGAAATTGTTCTTTTGCTAATTGACCCTTTTTCTCATTTGGATCTGCTACACCGATTAGGTCTGCATCTTTAAGTAAGCTAAGTACTCTTGCATGATGCCAGCCCATATTTCCAATACCTATGACTCCGACCTTAACTGGATACGAGTCTATTTTCATCTCTTATGAACCATATTGATATTTATTATAAACTTTCATAAGGTTTCAACTTTTACTATCAGAAAGAATTATTTTTACTCGATCAATTCTAGGCCCTGACATGGATATTATTTCAAATTTAATATTTTTAAATTCTATAGCATCACCAATTTTTGGAATCATTTGGAATCTCTCCAATAGAAAACCTGCTAAAGTGTGGTAATCAGTCCCTTCAGGAATTTGGCAACCTAATTTTTTATTAATTTCAATAATTTCAGCCTTTCCAGCAATTGACCACTTTTTTAATAAATTATCTAGTTGTTTCATGTTTATATTCATATTATTACCTTGCATTTCGTCACCAACTATCTCCCCAGTCAGATCAGCTGCTGTTATTAATCCCTCAGTACCGCCATGTTCATCCACAACTAATAAAAATGGATTGTAATCTCTTACTAAAGGTAATATTTCAGCTAATGAACAGGTTTCTAAAACTTTTGTTACGGGTAGAAGAAATGATTCTAAAGATGTATTCGCATCTAATTGGCTTTTGGAAATTGGCTTAGCTAAATATCGCAAATCTAATACTCCTAAAACTTCATCTAAGGACTCTCCAATAACAAAAAATCTTGCATGACGAGATTTGTCAACTTTCTTCATAAGTTCTGAAAAAGTTATATCTTTTGGAAGGGTAACCATTTCTGATCTTGGAATCATAACTTCTTTTACTTGAGTATCTTTCAGTGCAAAGACGCCTTCTATAATGTTTTTCTCATCAGGTTTTAAGCCTGTGACATTGTTGGTCTCAATTAATGTCTCGAGCTCGCCTGCAGATAAACCTGAATTTAATGAATCCCATTTATTATTTAACTGAAATAATCTTAAACATGCGCTTGTAAAGAATTCAATAATAGATACAACTGGCTTCATGCCTTTTCTTACGGCTTCAAAAATTGTGGTTAATTTTAAGGCTGCTGACTCAGGGTTATTTATAACTATTGCTTTCGGAATAAGACCTGATGTAAGTGTCGAAATAAAAACAATTACTAGAAAAAAGGTTAGATCATATAATCTGCTTTCTAAAGAATTATTTTTCCATAAATCATTTGCTAAACCATTACCCAACCAACCAATAGCTACAAGTGAGATAGTAACGCCAAACTGTGAAGTAATTAGTGAGGACCTAAATCTTTTTTGTATTTTAAGAATTGAGTTAGCTCCAACTCTTTTTTCTTCAATTAATCTTAAAACTTTGCTAGGCCTAGTAAGTAGCACTGATAATTCACTTGCTGCAAAAAAAGCAGGAAAAGCCAATAGTAATAAAATAAAAGTTATTTTCATGCAAAAACAATTTTTTGATGGGGGTGGCGAGGATCGAACTCGCCTAAGGCGAATTATGAGTTCGCTGCATTCACCAGATTGCTACACCCCCAAAGTTGCACAATAAAGATTAGTTTCTTCTAATCTATATAATACATAAAAATAATATTTCAAAAAGCACCAAATTAGTTAGGTTTTGTGAGATTTCTTTTTTTTCTTCTAATCTTTAAATATAACGATGCCTAATTTAATGCGTAATTTTTCACCAAGTTTCTACCAAAACAAGGTAAATTTACTTCAACTTTTGCGACAAAATTCATATAAAACAGGTAATTTCCAATTGGCTTCTGGCAAGGAGAGTAATCATTACTTAAATTGTAAACCTGTTACATTAAATGGTTATGGATTAAAATTAATAAGTGAATTATTTTTAGAATTAATCAGTTCTGAATCTAAGGCAGTGGCTGGTTTAACTTTAGGAGCAGATCCATTAGTCAGCGGAGTTATTTTGTTGGCCTCAGAAAAGGATTTAATTCTTGATGGGATGATAATCAGAAAAGAGACTAAAAATTATGGAACTAAATCAGGATTGGAGGGCCCACATTTGAAAAAAAATACTGTTGTAACTGTTCTAGAGGATGTAGTTACAACGGCAGGTTCTTGCTTAAAGGCTATAAACAAATTGCGAGATAATGATTTTATTGTTCATGAGGTATTGTCAATAGTGGATAGAGAAGAAGGAGGAAAAGATGTTTTGAAGAAAAATCAAATTCAATTGAAGAGTCTTTTTAGTATTGGAGATTTTATTGATAAATGATAAAAGAAAATATTAGAAAATCTTATTGGCTAGAAGAATTTGAATCTTGCTTTATCGAAGGAGCAGATTCTAAAAGATTTTTAAACGGTATAACGACAACTAATATAAATATTGAAAAAAACATTATCCAGACATGTTGGTTAACTCCAAAGGGTATTTTAAGGGCTTTACTTGAAATTCATTCTTATAATGAGAAATTATTGTTGGTTGTTCTTGAAGGTAATATTAGTGAGATTAAAAGTTTCTTAGAAGATATGATATTTCCTATTGATAAAGTATCGTTAAGTGAACAATTTTCAATTTTTAGAATTCAAGAGATTTCAGATAATGAATGTTGGCGTAAATATCAACCAATAGTTTTTATAGATAAAGATCCTAAAATTTATTGTGCAGAAAATAATGTTAATTTAATTACAGAAAGTAGCCTTGAGAAATGGAAAATAAAGCAGGCTATTCCAAAATTAACAACAGAAATTGATGGAAAGAATAATCCACTCGAATTAGGACTATATGATTTAGTCGATTTTAATAAAGGCTGTTATCTTGGTCAAGAAATGATGGCAAGGTTAAATAACGTATCCTCATTAAAACAGGAAATTAGAGTTTGTTCTGTCAACATTATTGAAGATAATTTCAAATTAACTGAAAAAAAAATCTATGAAAGCAAAGATAAGAAAATATTGACTGGACATATAACTAGAGTTTTTTGCCTAAAGGCAAAAGAGGTTCTCGCTTTGGCAATGATAAAGAAGAATTATTTAAATCAAATTAATTCTTTTTTTAATGAAGATTTAGGAATATTAAAAATA
>MDTA01217748.1_pt1 | contig 12665 bp, 15 predicted proteins | sample 811151 | NCBI WGS metagenome assembly MDTA01 (sample SAMN05326648, study PRJNA326480) | marine metagenome | isolation source: seawater | place: Indian Ocean: South | collected 2010
ATCTACAACTGGAGGAACTTCAGATGCAAGATTTATTAAAAGAATATCTCCATGCCTTGAATTTGGATTAGTAAATAAAACTATGCATAGAGTTGATGAATGTGTTTCATTGTCAGACTTGAGAAAACTTACAAAAATATATAATGATTTTTTAGTCGAGTATTTTAAGTGAAATTATATAAAGTTAAAAAATCTTTAATAGATAAAAATGGTTTATATGCTAATCGTGATATTAAAAAAGGAACAAAGATTATAGAATATAAAGGTAAAATTATCACCTCAAAACAAAGTGAAAAAAACCCAAAGTTCGATAACGGTAAAGCTATTTATCTTTTCAATATCAATAAAAAATATGATCTTGATGGTGATTTTAAATTTAATACAGCTAGACTTATAAATCACTCTTGCGATCCAAACTGTGAAGTTTTTGGTTCAGGTTTAAAGGTTTGGGTTTATGCTATGAAAGACATTAGAAAAGGAGAAGAGCTATCTTACGATTATGGATTTGGTTTCGATAAAGATTTTAAAAACTATCCATGTAAATGCGGTTCTAAGAAATGCGTAGGTTATATTGTTAGAACAGGTTCAAGATGGAGAATAAAAAAAAGTTAGAGTTTAGTACCTAACATTATCTAAATACAATCCATGTGCCTGTGCTGGAGGAGCACAATTTGATCTTTTTTTAGATTGAAGGACTTTTTTAAATTTTTCTAAATCCCATTTGTCGCTTGAAAGTTTTTCAAGACATCCAACCATAGATCTTACTTGATTTTGAAGAAATGATTTTGATTTAAATGTAATTGATATTTTATCTTTTATTTTAGAAATCCTGACTGAATTAATTTTTTTGACTGCTGATTTTGCTGAGCATGAAGATGCTCTAAAAGTTGAAAAATCGTGAGTTCCTTCCAATATTTTTCCTCCTTTTTTCATAATATTTAAGTTGAGTTTTTTCTTTATATGCCAAGCCCTATTTTTGTCTAAAGATAATAAGCCTATTCTGTTGATAATATAATATTTATAAACTCTCTCTTTCGCAGAATGTCTCGAATGGAAATTCAAACTTCTACTCTTAATACTGATGATTGTTATGGAGTCTTTGTGCAAAAAGAAATTAATAGAATTTAAGAATTTTTCCTTATCGTTAATTTTTTTTTCTATTTTAAAATTTGCATGTTGCCCACTTGCGTGAACTCCTTTATCTGTTCTACCAGCTCCGACAATTCTTATCTTTTTCTTGAAAATTTTGTAAAGTGATTTTTCAATCTTTTCTTGTATTGATGTGCCATTTTTTTGATATTGCCAACCCACAAATTTTGTACCGTCATATTCAATTCTCATTAAATAATTAAACATTTTCTCAAATATTATCTCCTACTTTAAGATCATTTCCTTTCAAAAATTCTTTAGTTGTCATCTTTTGCTTACCTTCCTTTTGTAGCTCTAAAATTTGAACAGCATTTTCTGAACAGGCAATTGTAAAATTATTATCTAAAATCTTTCCTGGAAGACCTCTTGCTTTAACTTCAATGACTTTTATAGGCTTTATTCTATAGCCGTTCATTTCAAACCAGCTTCCAGGATGAAAATTTAATGCATTAATTTTTGCCACAACTTTTTTTGCTTTTTCGCCCCAATCAATTTTTGTTTCATCTTTGCTGATTTTTTTTGCATAAGTAGCTTCAATTTCGCTTTGAGGAGTATATTTTTCTTTTTTATTTTCAATTTGATCTAAAGATTTGAGTACTAGTTCCGCTCCCAAAACTGATAATTTTTTACTTAGCTCATAGCAATTAGTTTCTTTTGAAATATCTATTTTTGAACTCATTAGTAGCGGGCCTGAGTCCAATTTTGGTTCAATTTTCATTATTGATATGCCGGTTTCTTTATCTAAATTCATTATTGCTCTTTGTATTGGAGCTGCTCCTCGCCATCTTGGTAACAAAGAAGCATGAACATTAATAAATTTCGTTTTATTAATTTTTAGAAGTTTTTTAGGTAATATTTTTCCGTAAGCTACTACGACAATTACGTCAGGAGAAATATTTTCAATATATTCTAATTCTGCTTTGTCTTCTAAATTTTCGGGATATTTAATCTTAATATTTTCTTGATTTGCAAATTTATGTACAGATGAAATATCTATTTTTTGTCCCCGATTTTTTTTTTTTGGTGGTTGAGTATACACTTGTAGTACACAATGACGAGACTCATTTATCGCTCTTAAAATAGGTACAGCAAAATCTGGGGTTCCCATAAAGATGATATTTAAAGGCATTTTATTTTAAAGAATAATCTTATTAGTTTCTTTTTTATATTTAATCAATTTTTTTATTATCATATCTTTTTTTAATTTCGATAAATAATCAATAAACAAAACTCCATTAAGGTGGTCAACTTCATGTTGAATACAAGTTGAAAGAATTCCATTAGCTTTCAACTCTCTTTTTTTTCCATTATAATCTATGTAAGTTACACGGCATTCTGATGGTCTCTCTATTTCTGCAAAATGACCAGGCAAAGATAAGCATCCTTCCTCATAAGATGAAGTTTTTTCAGATTTAAAAATTATCTCAGGGTTTATTAAAAAAAATGGATTTTTTTTTTCTTTTTCTTTAGAAATATCGATAACGATTATTCTTTTTAAAATTCCAACTTGCACTGCAGCTAAACCAATACCGGGTGCCGCGTACATAGTCTCAAGCATATCATCTAAAAGTTTTTTCGTTTCATTGTTCACAGTCTCTATAGGCTGGCTTATTTTTCTTAAAATGGGATCTGGTTCTATGACTATATTTTTCAATGGCATAATTTATTATATTCTAGTTATGCTCTCTGAGGTAGTGCTGAAATTAATACTTTGTTTCGAAGTTTAATTAGATCTGTTGCATTCAAAAGATTAGTTATAAAGTAAATTGTTTCTGGATCGAGCTGATAAGGTTCATCTTCACCAATAATTTCTACTATCTTCAAAGCTAGAAATGCGTTTTGTTTTTTTTCGATCAATTGTAACAGATTTTTCGGCACTTGATATTTAGATACTAGATTATTTCTGTCAAAATTATTTGGTATTTTAAATCCATCCTTTAAAAGTGCATCGATTAAAGCTAAATCTTTAGCTGAAAAAAAATATTTTCTATTTTTGCCTATTTTTTTAAAAATTCTGTCTATATCTTTTTGAATTTTTTTCTGATTTTCATTTTCTAAGTAAAATTTTATAATTTTTGACTGATGTAAAATTTTATCATTATACTTTACTTTTTTAGTATACGCATTTACTGCAGAAATAATTCGACTTTGCGCTAATTCTTTATAGTTTTCAGGAATGTTTTCTAATCCAATTCCCTTGATTTCATTGCTTAAAAATTCTGGATAAACTTGTTTAATTTTGTCTTTTTTAAATAAATCTTCTAATAAAAAAAGATATTCTAGTTTTGAGTCGACGTCCTCAGACAATAAATATTTTTGAAAGATTAAAGCTCTTGCTTCAGTTGTATCTAGTGTCTGGTATATGTTTTTTGCATTAATCAAATTATTAATGTTAAAAGATTTATTTTTATAGATGTCAAAAATTAAATTACTATTTACCTGTCTTAGGTTAGCCGCTACTTCTAATTCCCTTAATTTTTCTTTATCGGTAATATCATCTATTTTTATTAAATTTGCAGCGTTAAGATATTTCCAAATTTCTTTTTTTGTTTTGTTAGTAGGCTCGTAAGTAAAGTCTTTGATTGTTACACTAGAGAGATAAAAATTAAGTAAGTTTTTTTCATTTATTTTATCAGATGTTTTTTTTGTAATTCCTAGTAGATAATCAATTTTATCGTCAAAAAATTTGTCTGACTTTTTTTGTTCTCTTAATAAATCTAATAAAAGTTGAGCTTGCGAGTTTTTTCCGTTGAAAACTAAACAATATATTTTGAATTTTTCTAAATATTCATCTTTTATTGTACTATCGATAAATTCTATTTTTTCGCATCCTTTTTTTATGTCTGCTTGAGCAATACTTTCATCAACCAGATATTGTACTGCTTTGCTTTTACCACTAAATTCTTTATTTTGTTTTAGAAAGTTTTCAATAAGATCTGATCGATTATTTTCAATTAACCAATTAATTTTTAAATTTACAAACTCCTTTTCCTCCATTCCTTCTGGCGGATAAGAGAACGACAATAAAATATTTTCTAAAATTTCATTTGAAGTTTGCGATAATTTTATCTTTTTTAATCTTTTTATACTTGCTCTAACGTCTTCTGCATTAGTTGATGTCCACATATTTAAATTAAAATCATAATCAGCAGGATCATAAATTCCATAAACTTTTGCTTCATTATCAGTTTCAATCGTTCCATTTTCAATTTTAATTTCTACATCAGGATCAATTTTTTCTGCTGTACTAATTGAATTATCTTTTTCGATTACACTATTACTCTTCTGTAAATTAGTATTAGGATCTTTTTTTTTATTTTTCCAAATATCTATACTTTCTTCAGCAATCACTGAAAAAGAAAGTAAATTAATTATTAATAAGCCAAAAATGTATTTAAAGCTTTTTAATATCATCTGTAATATCAATTTCGTATTTTTTTTGTGGACTAGGAAATTTTATTTTTTCTATTAAGAAAATAGCAAAAATAAAAATAATAATTGTTATTAATAATTTGATTAATAACCTTAATATTGATCCGCCTAAACTAGGCTGCCTGTTGTATTTAAGTTGCATACTATATGAATTAATTTAAACTTAATAAATAAGACATATTTATGAAAAATCAAATTCAAAATAGGACATTAAGTTGAAAAAAAACCTTGTTTTAACTGGAATGATGGGAGTTGGAAAATCAACAGTCGGTAAAAACTTGGCTAATAAGCTCTCTTACTCGTTTATAGATGTTGATAAAATAATTGAAGAGTATGAGGGTTCCTCGATTGACATCATTTTTAAAAACAAAGGTGAAAATTATTTTAGAACTATAGAATATAAAATTACTACAAATGAATTAAATAAAAAAGATTCTGTAATATCATTAGGTGGTGGAGCTTTTTTAGACAAAGGTATTAGAAGACGAGTAAAAAATAGTTCTGTTAGCTTCTGGTTAGATATCAATTTAGATTTATTAATTAAAAGATTGAAAAAGGCGAGAAAAAGACCTCTTTTACAAGGAAAAAATTTAATTGAAACAGTCAATAAAATTTACTTAGAACGAAAGAAAACTTATAGTGAGGCTGATCACAAAATAAATTGTAAAAATTTAAAGCCAGATGTAATAACAAATCAGATTATTAAATTATATGATGGTTCAAGAAATTAAATTCAAAAATTCATTAGAAACTTATCCTATTCTTATAGGTAGTAATATTCTTGGATCGCTCTCGAAAAAAATTAGAACATTATGTCCAAAAACAAAAAAAATAGTTGTAATAATAGACACGAATGTACCAAAAAAATTTAAGCTTATTTTAAAAAAAAGTTTAGGAAGATATAACTTAATATTTTATTCGTTTAAAGCAAATGAAAAGACAAAGTCCATTGCAACAGTAAATTTATTTCTTAAAAAATTATTGGAAAAAAATTTGAACAGGAGTGACCTTGTAATAAGTGTTGGTGGAGGAATAACTGGAGATGTTGTTGGATTTATTGCAAGTATATTTAAAAGAGGAATAAACTTCATAAATGTACCTACAACTTTACTTGCTCAAGTTGATTCTGCGATTGGAGGAAAGACAGGAGTAAATTCACCTCAAGGCAAAAATCTTATTGGCTCATTTTATCAACCAAAGTTAGTAATTTCTGATACACTTTTTTTAAAATCTCTACCAAAAAGAGAAATGGTTTGTGGTTATGCTGAAATTTTAAAACATTCAATTATTAAAGATAAAAGATTTTTTGACTGGTTAAAAAAAAAATCTAACCTTGTTTTGTCGAAGAGACCTAAAGAGTTGATTTACGCTATAAAAAAAAGCTGTCAGATCAAAATACACTTTGTGAATAGAGACACTAATGAAAAAGGTTTACGAATGGTTTTAAATTTCGGTCATACATTTGCACATGCTATAGAAGTTAAAAATAGTTTTTCAAAAAATATTACTCATGGAGAAGCAGTTTTAGCTGGTATGATTTTAGCAATTAAACTTTCTATAATTAAAAGATGTTGTGATTTAAATATTTTAAGAGAAATAAAACAAATATATAAAAAAAATAATTTAGCTTATACTTACAAAAAATTTTCTAATACAAAAATTATAAACTCTCTTATTCCATTTTTAAAGAATGATAAAAAAAATGACGATGATAAAGTCAATTTTATTTTGTTAAAGAAAATAGGCAAGACCACTTCACCTAATAGTTCGAAAATTTCAATTACAAATTTAAAAAAATTGAGTAAGCTTATTACTTTAGACTGATTTCTAATGCATGAATTTTTGATTTCAAGTCGTCCTTTAATAAATTCATAATCAGTTTTTGAGCTTGAATTCTAGATAGTGAGTTTAAATAAACTGAGTGGATACTTAATTTTAAGTGAAATTTTTCTACTGAATAGGATTTATGTCCTTTGTGCTTATGGGAATTATCAACAATTTCAATTTGCTCAATTTTAATATTTTCTTTTAATTTTTTTTTAATTTCTTCAAAATAATTATTCATAATCAGAATTTTAATATAGAATTAATTAATGAAAATTATATGTGATTGGGAAAATTGTAAAGAAGCAGGTTCTTATAAAGCCCCTGTGGAAAAAGATAATAGTAGAAAGTATAGATTACTTTGTTTAGAACACATTAAAATTTTCAATAAAAATTGGAATTACTTTGAAAATATGAATGATCAAGAAATTGAGTTTTTTATAAAATCTGATCTAACTTGGCATAAAACAACAAAAAATTTTGGATCTTCGGAAAATTTCTTTAATATCTTATGGAATAATGCTTTGGAAGATAAGTTACATATTTTCAAAAGCTCAAACTTTAAAGATTTTAAAAAAACTAAAATTTCTCAAACAGACAAGGATGCCCTTCAAGTAATGGAGCTAAACGAGGAGGTAAAATGGGAGGAAATACATTCAAAATTTAAAGAACTTGTAAAAAAATATCATCCTGATAAAAATCAAGGCAATAAAAAGTTTGAGGATAAATTAAAAAAAATAACTTTAGCTTATAGTCAATTAAAAAAAACTTTAGGAAAAAAATGAGCTCTGAACAACTTATACAAAAACCTGATATAAAATTGTCAGTTAAACAGACTTTTGGATTTGAAAGCGAGATGAAAGTAAGTGCATTTTCAAAAAAAAATGATTACGTCCCAAAAATAGACTCTGATTATAAATTTGATAAAGACACTACATTAGCGATCTTAGCTGGATTCTCTTTTAATAAAAGAGTTTTAATTCAAGGATATCATGGAACAGGAAAATCTACGCACATAGAGCAAGTAGCCGCTAGATTAAATTGGCCGTGCGTAAGAGTTAATTTAGATAGCCACATAAGCAGAATAGATTTGATAGGTAAAGATGCAATAGTTTTAAAAGATGGAAAACAAGTGACTGAGTTTAAAGAAGGTATACTTCCTTGGTCAATACAAAATCCCGTGGCGCTGGTATTTGATGAGTACGACGCAGGTCGGCCAGACGTAATGTTTGTAATTCAAAGAATTTTAGAGAGTGATGGAAAGTTTACTCTATTAGACAAAAACAAGGTTTTAGAACAACATGATTTTTTTAGAATTTTTGCTACGACAAATACAGTTGGTTTAGGCGACACAACAGGACTATATCACGGAACTCAACAAATAAACCAAGGGCAAATGGATAGATGGAATATTGTCTCCACTTTAAATTATCTATCCTTTGATAAAGAACTAAATATAATTTTAGCAAAAAACAAGGCGTTTAATAATAAAGATGGAAAAGAAATTTTGTCTAATATGATAAAAGTTGCCGATCTGACAAGAAAAGGTTTTGTTAATGGTGACATATCTACTGTGATGAGTCCAAGAACAGTTTTACATTGGGCTGAAAATACAGATATATTTAAAGATAAAGGCTATGCCTTTAGAATCACATTTTTAAACAAATGCGATGAGCTAGAAAAAAAAATAATTTCAGAGTACTATCAAAGATGTTTTGGCGAAGACCTTCCTGAGTCTTCTATCAATGTTTCATTTTAAAGTGGAAAATAAAAAAGAAAAGCTTGAATATTTTAAGACAGCAATCAGTTCTACTGTGAGATCACTTTCAAACTCACAAGAAATTGAGGTTTGCTTTGGAAGTCAAATTTCAAAATCTAATAAAAACTCAATAAAACTACCCGACATTGAAAAAATTAGTAATAGAATAAATTTTGAAGAAATAAGAGCGGAAGCAGATTCTAAATCTTTGATTTTTAGATTCTCAAATACTAAAATATTGAAAAAATATGAACCAGAGGGCAGTATTTCAAAAAAACTTTATAATATTTCAGAAAAAATTAGGTGTGAAAATATTGGAACGAGTTATTTTAAAGGAGTAAAAAATAATATAGAAAAATTGTATAATAAAAGAGTTTTAGGTTTAGATCTCAAAAAAAGTGAAGATAAAATTACCGAGTCTTTTGAAAATTATTTACGTGTAAAATTTTTAGATTTTAAGAATGAAAACTCTATAGATAAAAAATTTAAACCTTTTAAAAAAAACCTTAATGATAAATTCAAAGACAAAATTAGTGAATTAAAAGAAGTGATGTTAGATCAGGACAAATTCAATTCTATAATTTCAAATTTGATATCTAACATGAGTTTTGATGAAAATCTTGATGAAGAAAGAAAAAAAGATGATGAAAATAATGAGAGGGACAAAAAATCAAAAACTCAAAATCATGATCAAAAAACAGATCAAAAAGAGGAAAAACTTGAAGAAATGTCAATCGACACCGGTATTCCAGATTTAGAAAACGAGTCAATAGAATCCGATAAAACAGAAGATGAGATTGAAATTCAAGATAACGCAAGACCTGATCTTAGGCAAAAGGGAAACACAAATTTTGGTGATTTAAAATATAAAATTTACACAGAGGAATTTGATGAGATTGTAAAAGCAGAGGATTTAGAAGAGGCAGATGAACTTGCAAGACTAAGAAAAAACCTTGATCAACAATTGTTGCAATTAAAAAATTTCATATCAAAGTTAGCTAATAAATTACAAAGAAAATTATTAGCAAAACAAAATAGATCATGGAATTTTGATTTAGAAGAAGGTTTATTAGATACATCTAAGCTTACAAGGATTATTATGGATCCTTACAATTCCTTATCATTTAAAAAAGAAAAAGATATAGATTTTAAGGATACCTTAGTAACTATTCTTATTGATAATTCTGGATCCATGAGAGGAAAACCAATTTCAGTTGCTGCAATTTGCGCAGATATACTCTCAAGAACTTTAGAAAGATGTATGGTTAAAGTCGAAATATTAGGTTTTACAACAAAGCATTGGAAAGGTGGCTTCTCGCGTGAAAAATGGATGAAAGATGAAAAGCCTAGGTTGCCTGGTAGACTTAACGACTTAAGACATATAATATATAAATCTGCTGACATGCCTTGGAGACAAGCGAAAAATAATATGGGTTTGATGCTTAAGGAGGGTTTACTTAAAGAAAACATAGATGGAGAAGCCCTCAAATGGGCATTTGCTAAAATGAATAAAAGAAAAGAAGACAGAAAAATTTTAATGGTAATTTCAGACGGAGCACCAGTTGATGACTCAACATTATCAACTAATACAAGTGATTATCTTGAAGCGAATTTGAAAAAAACAGTAAAATGGATTGAAAACAAATCTGATATAGAACTTTTAGCGATTGGAATCGGACATGACGTTACAAGATATTACAGCAAAGCAGTTAAAATTACAGATGTTCAAGATTTAGGGGATGTAATGATTAATCAATTAACAGATTTATTTGTCGAAACAAATAAGATAACGATACATTAAAGTTTTACTTTGGACCCAGAATTGTTTGAATAGTCCTTAATTCTACTCAATAAAAGTCTAAAAGGTATAAGCATCAATATTGTAATAAATAATTTTACTGCTAAATCACCAAAAGCAAGATTGACCCATGGCACTCCAGTTGAATAAAAAGCTACAGAAAAAAATATAAAAGTATCAACCATTGATCCAAATATTGATGAGAAAAGTGGTGCTATAAACCAAGTTTTCTGTCTTAAATGATCAAATATTTTGATATCTAAGTTCTGAGCTACATAAAAAGCTAAACCAGAACCAATTGCAATTCTTATGGAAATGATATCAGAAAAATTAGTAGATATTAATAAAGTGAGAAGAATCCCAATTATAAATCCGACATTTACTACTTTTCGCGCTACAGTTTTTCCGTAAGCTCTATTTGCTAAATCAGTTATTAAAAAGGTTATTGGATAACTAAAAGCACCATAAGTCAAAATTTCACCTAAACCAAAATATTGTATAGGAAACTGAACAAGGTAATTAGAGATTACCACTACTATTCCCATCATAACTGATAGTTTATAGTATAAATTCATGTTACGATTTTGCTGAAATTGATGCTTTAATTTTTTTTACTTTTTTTGATAATTGGGCGTTTTTTGCTTTAAGAAGAAATTTATCTAATCCCCCTTTGAAATCAACCGTCCTTAGGGCAGCATTAGCAACATTTAGTTTTATATTCTTTTTTAATATATCGCTTCTAAAAATAACTTTTTTCAAGTTAGGCAAAAACCTTCTCTTAGTTTTGTTTTTAGCGTGGCTAACGTTATGACCTTTTAAAGGTGATATCCCAGTTAATTCGCATCTTTTAGACATATATTTCCTAAAGTTATATAAATCTAGTGTTAACGACGGTCAAGCATTAATTCCGACGGCATCTGTTATGTTTCCAATATTTTCTTTTTTTAAAATTGAAATTAACTCTTTTTTCATGTCTTTGACGATTCCAGGACCTTTATATACCATACCTGTGTAAAGTTGTACCACATTTGCTCCTGCTGTTATTTTTTCAAAAGCAGACTCTCCAGAGTCAACTCCGCCGACACCAATAATTTCTATTTTACCTTTAGTTTCTTTATAAAACTTTTTTATTAAATTTGTTGAAAGATTCTTTAACGGTTGTCCGGACAATCCACCAGCTTCGTTTTTTTTGTCATCAGATAATTTATCGCGATTACCTTCTGTTGTATTAGAGATTATAATACCTCGAATTTTAAATTTTAAAATTATTTCAACTATTCTACTCACTTCAATATCTTTAATATCAGGTGAAAGCTTAATGGCTATTGGTTTTGAAATTTTTTTGTTCATCTTGATTTTATTTATCCCAGTTAGAAGTTTACTTAATTCTTTATCGTCATGAAAGCTTCTAAGACCCTCTGTATTTGGTGAGGAAATATTAACTGTAATATAACTAGCGAAAGAAAAAAGTCTTGATAAACAAAGATAATAATCATCTTCTTTATTTTTTGTGTCTTTATTAGGGCCTATATTAATACCTAATAAACCGCTTGGAAGATTATCAGCTATTCTCTTTGAAATAATTTCTGAGCCATGATTGTTAAAACCAAGCCGATTAATTAAAGCTTGATCTTTCTCTAGTCTGAAAATTCTTGGTTTAGGATTTCCCAACTGTCTTTTTGGTGTTACAGTTCCAACTTCTACAAAACCATAGCCAAGTTTGAATAACGAGTTGTAAACTTCAGCGCTTTTGTCGAACCCCGCAGCTAAGCCTATCGGATTAGGAATCTTTTCATCAAATAATTTTGTTTCGAGTAGATCTTCTCCCTCTACGCTGAATACGGTTTTTGGTAAAAAATTAAATTTTAGAGATTTAATTGCTAAATCATGCGCTGCCTCGGGATCTAATGAAAAAATATAAGGTTTAAATATCGAAAACATTATTTTATTTTATTATTTATTAAACTAATTGTGTCATTTAAACCAAAGAAACTTATGAAGAAACCCATTCTTGGACCATTTTCCTCTCCAAAAATAACTTCATAAATCAGTTTAAACCAATCTCTTAAATTTTTATCGTATCCATTTTCTTTGCCTACAGTGTAGACATGAGTTTGAATTTCTTCTGGCGATAATGACTGATCAATTTGCTGAAGTTTATTAACTAAATTTTGTAGAGCTTTTTTTTCATTTTGATTAGGTTTTTTAAATTTTTTATTTGGTTCAACTTTATCTTTAAAATAATTTATCGCGTATTCAGTTAACTTATCAAGTATTTTATGATCTACCGGTTTTATTTCTTTATGAAATCTATTTATAAACTTCCAAAGAACATCTTTATTATCTGCATTGCTAGAACCAACTAAATTTAGCAACATTGAAAAAGGCATTACAATTTTTTCTTTGGGTGGTTGTCCGTTATGTACATGCCAAACAGGGTTCATCAATTTTTCCTTAATATCCTGTTTAGGATATTTTTCAATGTAAGATAGATATTCATCAACAGTCTTTGGAACGACTTCAGAATAAAGTTTTTTTGCTCTTTTCGGATTTGGATACATATATAAAGCTAAGCTTTCAGGAGAAGCATACCTTAACCATTGTTCTATTGAAATTCCGTTACCTTTAGATTTAGAAATTTTTTCCCCTTTTTCATCTAAAAATAATTCATATGCAAATCCATTTGGAGGATTTTTTCCTAAT
>MDTA01070613.1_pt1 | contig 12664 bp, 14 predicted proteins | sample 811151 | NCBI WGS metagenome assembly MDTA01 (sample SAMN05326648, study PRJNA326480) | marine metagenome | isolation source: seawater | place: Indian Ocean: South | collected 2010
GAAAAAGCCGAAGGCCCAGAAAAAAATCATAACGTTGATCCAATTTATTTTCATATAATTTTAAATGAGGAAAAAAACTTTACTTGTGATGTGCCTTCAGGACATAATTCTTTTGTATATCTATTAAAAGGAGAATTAAAAATTGGAGACAAAGGACATAATAAAACAGCTGACTCAAACTTAATATTATTACATCAAGGTACTAAACTTAAAGTTACAGCAAATAAAAAATCTGAATTTTTATTCATAGCTGGTAAGCCAATTGGTGAGCCTATTGCTAGAGGAGGACCATTTGTAATGAATACAAAAGCGGAGATACTTGAGGCTATTCAAGATTACAATAATGGTACATTTGCTAAATATTAAAAGGTAAAGTACGCTCCTAAAATAATGCCAAAATCTATAATCTTAAAAAAAAATGGCGGTCCTGAAGTTTTAGAGCTTCAAGACATAGAGGTTGGATCACCAGGGCCAGATGAAATTAAAGTTACCAATTATGCAATTGGTTTAAATTATATTGATACTTATCATAGATCAGGTCTGTATCCGATTAAATTACCAAGTGGCATTGGTTTAGAGGCAGCAGGTAAAATAGACGAGGTTGGACAAAATGTGACTGAATTTAATAAAGGGGATAATATCGCTTATGCTTCAGTTCCTCTTGGTGCTTATTCACAACAGAGAATTATACCTGCGAAAATAGCAGTAAAAGTTCCTAGTGGTATTTCACATGAGATGGCCGCAACTTTAATGACAAAAGGTTTGACTACGAATTATCTTCTTACAAAAACTTATAAGCTCAAGGCTGGTGAAACTGTTTTGTTTCATGCTGCTGCTGGTGGCGTAGGCCAAATTTTTGCTCAGTGGGCAAACAGTATAGGAGCAAAAGTAATTGGCACAGTTGGAGCTGATGAAAAAATTAAAATTGCAGAGGAAAATGGTTACTCAGATGTAATTAACTACTCAAAAAATGATTTTGCAAAGGAAGTTATGAAAATTACTCATAATGAGGGAGTTACAGCAGTTTTCGATGGGGTGGGCAAAAATACTTTTCAAAAATCTTTGGCTTGTCTTAAGGCCAGAGGAATGATGATCAGTTTTGGTAATGCCTCGGGACCACTAGATCCAGTGAACGTACCTAAAGACATTCAACCTAAAGGTCTTTATTTAACTAGACCGTCGATCGCACAGTATTTTACAAATAGAAAAGAGTTACAAGCAGGTGCTGACTCAATCTTTGAAAAAGTAAAATATGGTATGATAAAAGTTCGAATAGCAAAAAAATACAAACTTTCTGAAGCAAAACAAGCTCATGCTGACTTAGAGGCAAGAAAATTAATTGGCCCTGCAATTATTATTCCCTAATGACTGACAAAATCATTTCACCTTGTATCAGTATTTGTAAAACTGACCCAGTTTCAGGTTTTTGTTATGGATGTGCTAGAACTAACTATGAGAAAAAGATTTGGAAAGATGAAAAAACCAGCAATGAGTGGAAAACAAAAAATTTAGAGATAATTTTTACAAGAATGAAAGGTTGGCAACTTGAAACTTTTAAAGAGTCTTACCAACATAAAGTTAAAAAAGGAATTTCTCTTTTTAAAGAAGATCTTTTAAAAAAAAAAGATTTATAAATCTTTTTTCATTGATTCCATGTCGCTCAAATGAAATTTTAGGGCCTCATTTGAAAGTCTTATTTCTTGTAAAAATAAAAAAATTGAAAATATCATACAAATACAACATGAGGCAAAACTAAGTCTTGCAAAAAAAACTAGTTCTAAATAAAGCAAAAGGACTGTAAGCATATTAAATAAAAATCCAAAAGCCGAAAATCCCATCACAAATTTAAGATAATTTGTTCTTTTGTTTAGAACATGAAGTTGATTTTCCCACTCTGGTGGAACTTTTTTTTCAAATGTATATTGATCATGTATTTTTCTGATTAAAGCACTAAGAGTATGAAAACGATTGCTATACATCGTCATCATAAGAGGTATAGCGGGAAACATCAGAGCTGCTACTGTATAATCAATATCCATATCGAATCAAATTGATTATGAAGTTAGTGTTTGATATTTACAAGTAGTATTTCATGAACCAATTAAAAATTTTCATAGATTTAACTCGATTAAACAAGCCAATAGGATTTATGCTTTTATTTTGGCCTTGTTCATGGGGATTAGCCATAAGCTATTATTACGATCAAAATATTAATCTTTTTATTTTGTATTTGTTTCTTTTTTTCCTAGGTTCAATTTTAATGAGAAGCGCAGGGTGTATAATAAATGACATAGTTGATAAGGATATTGATGCTAAAGTAACGAGAACAAAAAATAGACCAATTCCTGCTGGGAAGATATCAATCAAGTTGTCTATCATTTATTCAATTATTTTATGTTTTACTGCTTTTCTTATTTTAATCCAATTTAACTTTTTAACAATTATTTTGGGAATGGGCTCAATGTTCTTAGCATTCGCTTACCCATTTATGAAAAGAATTACTTATTGGCCACAATTATTTTTGGGTATGACTTTTAATTGGGGGATAATTATGGGTTGGGCATCTATTAATAATGATATTTCTCTAGATATTATATTTCTATATATATCAGCCATATTTTGGACATTGGGCTATGACACGATTTATGGTGCTCAAGATATTACAGATGATGAAATTATCGGAAACAAGTCAACATCAATTAAATTTAAGAAAAATATAAAATTATTTGTGGGTGTAAATTATTTGATAACATTATTAATTTTAACTTGGCTGTATTTTTTTGATTTTGGTATAAATTTTTTTACCTTTTTGTTCTTCTTATTTGTTTTAAGTTTAATTTATCAGATTGTTATATTTGATAAGCTTAAACCTGATAATTGCTTAAGAGCATTTAAATTTAATAACTTTTCTGGTTTAGTCTTATTTTTAGCAATTTTTTCTAAAAGCTTAAGTATATGAATTTTAACGAACTTACCATCATACTCAAAAGATTATTTAAGGAGTATATAAGGAAACATCTTAAAAAATTATTTTTGGCATTATTTTTATCGATACTAGTTGCGATGAGTACATCAAGTATTGCTTGGCTTTTAGATCCTGCAGTGAAAAAAATATTTGTTGAAAAAGATAGAACTTTAGCTTGGTTAATTCCTTTAGCAATTATTTTTGCTTTTTCAGCTAAAGGATTAACTTTGTACTTCGCAAGAATAATTACAATCAGAGTTTCTCAAGAAATTAGTGGGGAAATCCAAAAAAAAATATCTGAAAATATTTTATTTTCAGATATAAAAACTCTAGATAGTCGACACTCTGGTAAATATATTTCAAATGTAATGTTTGACTCTCATCAGGTTCAGCAGCTAGTTGGTGTAGGTGTTCTTAATCTAATGAAAGATAGTTTTACTACTGTAGCATTAGTATCTTTAATGTTTTATCAAAATTGGAAATTAGCATTATTTGCAATATTAATGATACCCTTAGCGGGAGGCTTCGCAAAAAGTTTGGGGAAAAGAGTAGGTAAAGTAGTAACACAAGCTGGGGAGCTTTCAGGTAAACTCGCAACTTTTCTATCTGAAATTTTTAAAGCTTCTAAAATGATAAGAATTTATCAAAGGGAAAAAGATGAAAGCATTAAAGCTAACAGTTTAATAAATGACTTAATAGAGAAAAATATAAAATATAATAGTGTTATGATAAGAGCGACCCCAATTATGGAGACTTTGACGGGCTTGATGATCGCCGGGTTTATTTTTTTTTCTGGGAAATTAATTGCTACTGGTGAATTAGAAGTTAACAATTTTTTTTCTTTTTTAGCGGCAATGATGCTGGCTTATCAACCTATTAGGTCTTTAGCTACTATTAATATGCTTGCTTATCAAGGTGGTGCATCCTTTAAAAGAATTGCTAGAATTATAGATAAAAAAATTGAAGTTAAAAATGATGTTAACCTTCCCAATCTCCAAATAAACAAGTGTGATATAAATTTTGAAAGCGTAAACTTTAAGTACGATACCACTAATGACAAAGCGCTTAAAAATTTGGATTTAAAAATGAGCGGTGGTTCAATGTCTGCTTTAGTTGGTCACAGTGGTGCTGGAAAGAGTACAATTATAAATTTATTACCAAGATTTTATGATCCACAAAAAGGTTATATAAGTATTGATGGTATTAAAATTAATGAGGTAAATTTAAATTCTTTAAGAAGTAAGATATCTTTGGTGAGCCAAGATGTAATACTTTTTGATGACACTGTTAAAAATAATATTGCATATGCTAATCCCTTAGCTTCTGAAGCGGAAATTATAAATGCGTGTAAAAATGCTGCCGCGTACGATTTTATTGAAAAACTTCCAAATAAAATAAATACAGTTGTTGGAGAGAATGGTGTGAGGCTCTCTGGTGGACAAAAACAAAGAATTTCCATTGCAAGAGCAATTTTAAAAAAATCTCCGATTATATTATTAGATGAGGCCACATCTTCACTAGATGCCGACTCTGAGGATATAGTTCAAAAAGCAATTCAAAATTTGACGAAAGATAAAACTACAATAGTGATAGCGCATAGATTGTCTACAATACACAATGCCGACAAGATATTTGTATTAAAAAACGGTGAGTTGATAAATTCAGGAAATCATGAATACTTAATTAAAGAATGTCAAGAATATCAATCATTGTATCAAAAACAATTAAAATAAAATAATGGTATTATTATATAAGTTCCTGACAAATTTATTTTATCCAATTATAATATTAATCATTTTTTCTAGAAAATTCCTAAAAAAAGAGGATAGCAACAGATATAGAGAAAAAATTTTTTCATCTAACTTTAATTCAATAAAAAAAAAAAATAAACTAATTTGGTTTCACGCAGCAAGTATTGGGGAATTAAAAAGTATTTTACCTATTATTTACCACTTAAATCAAAGCCGACCTAACCTGGAATTTTTAATAACAACAGTAACACTTAGTTCAGGAAATTTGGCTAAAAAAGAAATTGAAAGATTTGATAACGTATATCATAGATTTTTTCAAATAGATGTAAATTTTTTAATCGATAAATTTTTAAAAGAATGGGATCCAGATATAGTTTTTCTTGTAGACTCAGAAATATGGCCAAATTTAATTTTAAATATAAATAAAAAAAAAATACCTTTAGCAATCATAAATGCACGTATTACAAAAAAAACTTTTCGAAAATGGATGTTAATACCTAAAACAGCAAAGTTAATTTTTAGCTCATTTGATTTATGTTTAACTTCAAATATTGAAACAAAAAAATTTTTATCTCAATTGAATGCTAAGAATATTTTTTATGAAGGAAATATAAAACTGATTAATTACGCTTTTTCAGATTATAAAAACAGTTTTAAAAGCGAAGGTTTGGGTAAAAATAAACTTTGGCTGGCGGCAAGCACACATAGTGGTGAGGAACTTTTTTGTATAGAAACACATATTAAATTACGAAAAAAATTAAATGACGTCGTTACAATAATTGCCCCAAGACACATAAATAGAGTTAGTGAGATAAAAGAATTATGTAATAAAAAAAAGATAAATTCAAAAATAATTAATCATGATGAAGAAATTTCAAATGATTATGAGGTTTATATTATCAATTATTTTGGAGCATTATCGAAATATTACAAATTTGCTAAAAGTGTGTTTATTGGAAAATCTTTGATAAAAAAATTAAAAGATGATAGCGGGCAAAATCCCATAGATGCAGCAAAGTCTGGATGTAAAATATATCATGGACCATATGTTTATAATTTTGAGGAAATTTACCAAATTTTAAAAGAAAATGGAGTATCAAAGATAATTAACACTGTGGATGATTTGGTAGACTATTTATATTTAGATTTAAACAATTCAAATGTACATAACAACAAAATTTCATCAAAACTTAATAATCTAGGAGAACAAACATTATTTGCTACAATGAAAAATATAAACAAGTTTTTGTTAAATGAATTTAATTAAACCAAATTTTTGGCGATCTAAAAAAAATTTAATAACAATTTTTTTATTACCATTCAGTTTTTTTATAAAAATAATAGTTAAGTTAAAAAAAAAAATAACTACCGCTAAAAAATTTAAAATTCCAATAATTTGTGTTGGAAATATATTTGTAGGTGGGACAGGTAAAACCCCTACATCAATTTATATTGCTAATAGCTTAAAAAAATTGGGTAAAAAACCTGTAATTATAAAAAAATTTTACAAAAACCAAAAGGATGAGCAAGATTTAATTAGAAAATACTTTGATAATCTTTTAACTGATAAATCTAGAATAAATGGAATATTAAAAGCGGAGAGACATAATTATGATATTGCGATTCTAGATGACGGTTTTCAAGATTATAAAATTAATAAAGATTTTAATTTAATTTGTTTCAATCAAAATCAACTAATTGGTAACGGGCATGTTTTTCCTGCAGGGCCTCTTAGAGAAAGTCTTGATTCGATCAAAGATTGTGAAGTTGTATTAATAAATGGTGTTAAAGATCATTCTTTTGAGGAAAAGTTATTAAATATAAACCAAAATCTAAAAATATTTTATTCAAATTATAAAATATCTAACGCTCAAAAAATTAATAACAAAAATCTATTTGCACTTGCAGGTATAGGAAATCCTGAAAATTTCTTTAACTTGCTCAAAAAATATAAGTTTAATTTAGTTAAAAAATTTATCTTTCCAGATCACTACCAGTTCACAAAAAATGATTTAATCGAAATAATTAAAGAGTCAAAAAAAAATAATTGTCAGGTTGTGGCTACAGAAAAAGATTATTATAGGATAAAAGATTTTAATTTATCCGAAATAGAATATATTAAAATAGATTTAGAAATTAATAATTATAAAGAATTGATTAAGGAAATTTTAGATTTATATGGTTAAAATATTTAATCACTTTGTTCAGTCATTAATTTTATATTTTTTTTTCATCTTAGCAAAATTAATAGGTATTAAGTTAAGTAGAAATTTTTTTTCATTTATATTTTTAAAGATTGGTCCTTTTTTTAAATCAAAAAAAATTGTGTTGAAAAACTTAGCAATTTTTAATCAAAATTTATCAGAAGAAGAAAAAAAAATAATATTGTCGCAAATGTGGGAGAATTATGGGATGACATTTATAGAATATATTTTTTTAGATCAACTTAAAAAAAACACTTCAAATTTTAAAGTAGTGGGAGCAGAGAAGGTGATTAGAATAATTCAAAGTGGTAAACAAGTTGTTTTTGTTTCAGGACATTTTGCAAATTTTGAATTAATGTCTATGGAAATTACTAAAAGAGATATAAAACTTGCAACAATATATAGACCTTTAAATAATATTTTTTTAAATCCTTTAATGGAATATTTGAGACGAAAATATATTTGTAAAAATCAAATAAAAAAGGGGATTAATGGTTTGCGTGACGCAATTAATTATATTAAAAAAGGTTATAATATCGCTTTGATGATAGATCAAAGATTAAGTGAAGGTGAAGAGATAAGTTTTTTTGGAAAAAAAGCAAAAACCACAACTTTGCCCGCGCAATTAGCCTTAAAATATAATTTATCAGTCATCCCAGTTTTTATCCAAAGAAAAAATAAAGAAAAATTTGAAATAGAGTTTTTAGATCAAATAGAAGTAGATAAATACAAAGATAAAATTGAACTTTCAAAAAAATTAAATGAAGTTTTAGAAAAAATGATCATAAAAAATCCCAATCAATGGATTTGGACACATAATAGATGGAAATAGGAATTTTTATTTTTTTAAATTTTTATATCTTTCGTTAACCTCTTTAGGTGAATAATAGGCCTCTTGCAGATCTACATTCCAATAATTAAGTTCATTTAAAGATATTTTTTGTCCAGAAATAGCACATAAAACATAATCGCCTTCCTCAATAATTTCAAAGGAATTGTGTTTAAAAACAAGTTTAGCTTTTTTTTTATACATCAATGAACTATACAATATATCTTTTAAGATGAATATTGGATTAATAGGAAGCGGTGGAAGAGAACATGCTTTATGTCAAAAAATCTGCAATTCAAAATTATCAAAAAAAGTATTCTGCTTTCCTGGAAATGCAGGAACCTATAAAATTGCAAAAAATATTAATATAGATATTCTAAATTTTCAAAAATTATTAAAATACATAAAGTTCTATAAGATTGAGTTAGTCATCGTTGGACCAGAAGAGCCATTAGTGAGGGGTATAACCGATTTTTTAAAGAAACATAAAATTAAAGTTTTTGGCCCTACAAAATATGCATCAAAATTAGAGGGTTCGAAAATATTTATGAAGAAATTATGTAAAAAAAATAACATACCAACTGCAAATTATAAGACTTGTGAGAATGAAAAAGATGTTAAAAAATTTGTAAAAGAAAACAAATTACCTCTAGTAGTTAAAGCTGATGGCCTTGCAGCTGGCAAAGGTGTAACTATTTGTAAAACAGAAAAACAAGTTTTAAAAGTTTCTAATGAAATATTTAAGGGAAAATTTAAGTCATCAAAAAAAATTGTCTTAGAGGAATTTTTAAGTGGTGAGGAAGCTAGCTACTTCGTGATTGTAGATAAAAAAAATTTCAAATTTTTTGGTACAGCACAAGATCACAAACGCGTTGGAGAAAATGATACAGGGCCAAATACAGGAGGAATGGGAGCTTACTCACCTGCGCCCATAATTCATAAAAAGCTAGAAAGAAAAATTATTAAAAGAATAATAAAACCAACTTTAAAAGCACTGAAAAAAGAAAATCATCCATATCAAGGTTTTCTCTACGTGGGTTTAATGATAAAAAATAATGATCCTTATCTAATCGAATTTAATGTGAGAATGGGAGATCCTGAGTGTCAGGCAATCTTACCTCGTCTGAAATCTGACATTGTTGAAATTATAAATAACACAACAAAAAATAAATTAAAAGAAACATCTATTAGGTGGAAAAAAGAAAAAAGTATGTCAATAGTTTTATGCGCAAAAGGATATCCAGGAAATTACAAAAAAAATTTAAAGATAGATAATTTGGAAAATATTAAATTAGAAAAATACGATAAAATTTTTCATGCTGGTACTAAATTTGAAAATGAAAAATATTTTTCTAATGGAGGTAGAGTTTTAAACGTAACCTCACTAGGTAAAAGTTTTATTTTAATTAGAAAAAAAATTTTAAAATTATTGAAAATAATAAATTGGAAACATGGTTTTTACAGAAAAGATATTGGATGGAAGGTAATCAAAAAAAATGCGGATTATAAGTGGTAAATTAAAAGGGCGATCAATTCAGTTTATAAAAAATAAAGTTACAAGACCATTAAAGGACTCGGTTAAAGAAAATATTTTCAATATACTTTCCCACTCGAGTGAAATCAATATTCCAATAAAAAACTCAAATATTCTTGATCTTTATTCAGGTGTAGGTTCTTTTGGTCTAGAATGTATATCTAGGGAAGCAAATTTTGTAAGATTTGTAGAAAAAAGTCCTGAAACAGTAAATATATTAAAAAAAAATTTAATTAAATTATCAATTTTAGATAAAGCAAATGTAGTTAGTAACGAAATAGAAAATATAAAATATTGGAATGAAAAAGAAAAATATAATATTTTTTTTTTTGATCCTCCATTTCAAGATAAAAATTTTTTAGAAATTTTAAAAATAATAAAAAAAAATAAGATCTTCTCAAACAAGCATATTGTGATTATTCATAGAGAGAGAAAATCAGATGAAAATTACTTAAATATACTTAAAGTATTGTTTATAAAATTTTACGGAAGATCAAAAATAATATTTGGTAAGTTTAATTGAGGGATTTTCGCGTAAAATATTTTACTTGCTCAACAGAGGGTTGGGTAAATGGATTAATTTTTATTAAGTTTCCAACTATTATTGTTTCTAGAATAAAGTAGGTAAACAATTCGCTAAGCATTTCTTCATTTAAATTTTTTATTTTAAATTCTCTAAAAGATATCTTGTTTTTAACGAGTGCTTTTCTTAAAGCATCTTTTTGTGCAAACTTAATAACGCTTAATTTCTTCTTATGTAAATATGTTAATTTTTTTGAGTATTTTTTTGATTTTAACTTAATATCTGATTTTGATTGAAAACTAAATATATGAAAAAAGTTGTTTTTAGGTCCATCCAAGTAGAGTTGAAGTAAACTATGGTGATCCTTTGGCACATTGGAAACAAAAGGTAAAAAACCCTTTCCCTTTTTTCCTAAGCTTTCAGCAATAAGCTGCTGACACCAAGAAAAAAATTTTTTTAATTTAGGCTCATAATTAAGAAAAATTAAGTTCGAGTACTTTTTTTTAATTAAAATGCATGCTAGTTTAACACAGCTATCCTTCAAAAATTTTTTCTCTTTTAAATCAAAATTTTTTTTAATATTTTTCCTTAATTTTTCTATATTTATTCCCATTAAATAAGCAGGTACTAGACCGACCTCTGATAAGACTGAGAATCTTCCTCCGATATTTTTCTTATGTTCAATGTGAAATAAGTTAAATCTTTTTGCAATATTTGAAATAATATTATCCTTTATTTCAGAAATTAAAATTATGTTAGTGCTATTTCTTTTTATTATATTGAGAGAAAGTAAATTAGATATTGTTTCAATAGTGTTACCGGATTTAGAGATTATGATAAATACTGTTTTATTTATTTTTATTTTTTTCTTAAAGTCTAGAATTTTCTCAATGTCAATATCGTTAAAAAAATAAACTTTTTTTTTTATTTTTTTTCTTAAAACTTCATAAATAGCTTCGGAACCTAAAACTGATCCCCCCATACCAATGATGGCAATATTTTGAAATTTCTTAAATTTTTTTAAATCACTTTTTTTAAAATTAAAAATATAGTTATCACTCAATAAGTTAAAAAATGTGTTTTCAAGATTGATGCCATATTTTATATCTTCGTAAACTTTATTAAAATTTTTATTAAGTTTTTTTATTAATCTTTCATTCAATACATTTTTCTGAAATTGATTTATCTTGATTAAATTTTTCACTTTCTTATTTTTTCTAATAACGACTCCTCAGTTGATGAGCTTGCATTGTCATTGTTTTCAACTTTAGGAACTTTTAAAATACTCTTAATATTTTCTTGTTCATTACTTTGAATTTGTTCTTTACTTCCAGGTTTGGGAATTTTGTCGTAATCAGGTGGTAAAACTAATGGCGCACGTTTTTTTACTAAAAATTCGTCAGTGCTTTTTACTTTCTCATTTCTTAATACCTTACCTGCATCATTGAGTCCTCCGCATGAAGTTAAAAATAACACAAAAATTAATGATAAATTTATTTTTCTCATTTTTTCTTTTTTATTAGAAAATCTTTCAATAAAAAAGCAATTATACCTATAGTTATGAAAATATCTGCTAGATTAAATGTAAACCAATGAAAATCGCCATAATGTATATCAATAAAATCAGGAACTCCTTTAAAAACTAACCTATCATAAAAGTTGCCTAAAGCGCCACCAATTATTATTGAAAATATAATTTTTTCATAATTTTCTAATTTGAAAAAAATTAAGATCAAAATTAGAATTACTATTCCAATAATAAATGTAATCATATTATATATTAGAGTAGACCCAGAACTAAATAATCCAAAACCAATGCCAGTATTCCAAACCAAATCAAAATTTATAAAATCATTGATGTAGTAAACGCTATCGTTAAAATTATTTATAATTTTTAATTTTAAATACCTATCTAAAAGGAAAAGAATTAATATGATAATTAAAAAATAAAAATTTTCTTTTGACAAAAGTTTATTTTTTATTTCTTTAAGATCAAACAAAATATTGACTTTCTATTTTATCGGGCAACTTTCTCTTTTGCATTTTTTTTCTAAAATTTTCCAACATCTTTCACATTTTTGACCTTGAGCTTTTTTTACTTCAATACTGATTTCATCATTATTTGATAATTCTTTTTCTGCTTTTGAAACAATAAAATAATCTTCTAAATCTAATTTATGTAAAAGATCGAATTTGTCTTTTTTTAATGATAATTTGATTTCTGACTCTAAACTTGATCCAATTTCTTTTTTAGCCCGTTTCTCTTCAATTGCAATATTAACTACTTGTTTAATTTTGAACAGATTTGACCATTTCTCATTTAATTTATCATTGTTCCAATTAGCTGGAATTTTTACAAAATAATTTTCATGAATACTCTCAGAACTATCTCTATTTATTAAGCTAAAGATCTCCTCAGTAGTAAAAACTAGAATAGGAGCGAACCACTTTAGTAAGCTTTCTAAAATTATGTTTAAAACAATTACACAATTTTTTCTTTTTTTTGAATTTATACTATCACAGTAAAGAAGATCTTTTCTTATATCAAAATAGAAAGAGGAAAGATCTAGTGTGCAAAAATTTAACAATTCTTTATAAAGTTTATGAAAATTATAATTTTTTAAATTTTCATCCACAGATTTATTTAATAAAAATAATTTATGTAAAATAAATTGCTCTAATTCATCAAATTCATTTAGTTTTATTTCTTTAAAGTTTTGTTTCTCAAAATTATCTTTTAAATTTCCAAGCATGAATCTAAAGGTATTTCTGATTTTTCTGTAAGATTCTGCGTGTTGTATTAAAATATTTTTATCTATTCTTAAATCTTCTGCATAATCAGATGCTGAAGCCCAAAC
>MDTA01098971.1_pt1 | contig 12663 bp, 13 predicted proteins | sample 811151 | NCBI WGS metagenome assembly MDTA01 (sample SAMN05326648, study PRJNA326480) | marine metagenome | isolation source: seawater | place: Indian Ocean: South | collected 2010
ATGGTTGGGTGTTGGCGCTGTCGAGCCGTGATGAAGACGGGGCCAAACGGTTTCTTCAGCGCTTCTGGCAAACCCGCAGCCTTGCTGGCACCGATCTCCAGATTTCCCGCTATCGCGGCATGGGCCTGATCAGTGGTCGTGGTGCCCTGCTTGGCCGTGAGCCACAGCCGATCGCCACGGCTTTGATCGACGACGATCTGTTGTTATTGGCGTCTGGACGCGGTGCGCTTGAACAGGCGCTGGATGTCTCCCAGCTGGACAGTCAGCACCAGCTTGGTGATCCCGAACTTGCGTCAGATCTGCAACGCTTCGGGCGAGGGGCAGCGATCCTGACCGCCAAGCCTGCTGCCATGGATCGATGGCTCGGCGTGCCGAGCTCCATCACCTCCCGGCCGGATCTGGAGGGGATGGTGGCTGTGCTGTCTCCTCAAAGCTCTGATCTGGGTCTGGATGCCGTGGTGCGATTCCGCCAATCGGTGATTCCTCGTGCAGTCAAAGGATCTGAGGCCGATGCCTTGCTGCGTTCTGCCGGCGGCGATGCCGATGCTTTGGCCATGCTGGCGGATCCAGCTGCCGTGATCGCTGCAGGAAGCGAGGATCCGATAGCGCAGTGGATCGCTCCGATCATCCAGCAATCGCTGGCCTCCTCTGACAGCGGTGCCGCTGCTGCAGTGATCGGTCTGGATGACGGTCCGCTTCTGTGGCAACAGGGGGATGAGGGCTGGATCCTCGGCACGCGCCCCAATCGTCCTGAGCCCAATCGGGTGGATGAACGCCTTCAGGAGCTTGGACTTTCAGCGTCGACCCTGGCTAGTGACGGACAACCGTTGCAGGTCTGGACCCGTCTGGCCCGACAGCGTCGTCATGGTGAAGAGACCCTCCAGGCAGAACTGGCCGTGGCGCTGGAACGTCAATCTGGTGTGTCGTGGTGGGGAGAGACGCTTGATGGCCTGCGTCATCGCGCTGATGGGGGCACCCTCAACCAGCGGATTCTTCAGTTGCAGCAACTTCAAGGCGGCGCTCAGGCTCCCTGGGAGCAGCAGCTGGCAATGGCCGCTGCTCCCAGTCGAGACCATCTGAGTGAGTGGCGGCCCTGGGAGTTGGTGCAAGGGGTGGCCGGTCGGTCTCTCCTTCCCGCTGTCCAGGGGTTGGCGATCGCGGGGGGAGCTGACCAGGAGGATCAGCCTGTCCAGGATGAAAAGGTGAGCAGCCTGCGACTGCGTGCCCGACTCCAACTCGGTTGATCTTCTACTTCTGCGTCATGGCATCGCAGAACGGCGTGTCAACGGACTTGATCACCCCGATCGTGCGTTGACTGATCGAGGTCGCCTGCGCACACGCACCGTGGTGCGTCAGTTGCGACAGCTGGGGATTGAGGCAGATGTGCTGCTCAGCAGTCCCTACCGGCGAGCTCTGGAAACGGCCCAGGAGGCTGTCCGGGCTGGGTTAGCGACTTCGTTTCAGATCGCCGAGCCCTTGGCGCCAGGAGGTGATCCGTGGCCGGTTCTGCGGGGGTTGAAAGGCAGCTGTCTGCTGGTCGGTCATGAGCCCGACCTGGGTGACCTCGCGTCAGCGCTGATCGGCGCTCGGCCAGGGGGGATGCGCTTGCGCAAAGCGGGGTTCTGTCATCTGTGTTGGCGCGCTGATCTCAACGATCCGCGTGGGATGGCGGATCTGCAGGTGTTGCTCAGGCCACGGTTTCTGTTTCCCCGCTCCGTCTAAGTTGCTTTTCAGCAGAAGCGGGGGTTGGTGAATCAAAACGCTGGTGCCGAAATCCGCCATGAGCGCACGGGTCTTGTGTTTCGTCCTGGACTGGAGGGGGTTCCTGCGACCCAGTCCTCGATCTGTGACATCGATGGCCAGAAAGGGTGTTTGTCCTATCGCGGTTATCCCGTCGATGACTTGGCAGCCCACTGCAGTTTTCTGGAAACCACCTATCTCCTGATTTGGGGGCAGCTACCGACACCACAGCAACTGCGCGATTTCGAGCATGAAGTGCAGATGCACCGACGGGTGAGCTTCCGTGTGCGCGACATGATGAAGTGCTTTCCGTCGTATGGGCATCCGATGGATGCGTTGCAATCCAGTGCAGCATCCCTGGGGCTCTTCTATTCCCGTCGTGCCATCGACGACCCTCAGTACATCTACGACGCTGTGGTGCGGCTCATCGCCAAAATCCCAACGATGGTGGCGGCGTTTCAGCTGATCCGCAAAGGTCAAGACCCGATTCAGCCTCGGGATGATCTGGCCTATTCAGCGAATTTCCTCTACATGCTCATGGAGCGTGAGCCGGATCCTCTGGCGTCGAAGATCTTCGATCAGTGCTTGATCCTGCACGCTGAGCACAGTCTCAATGCCAGCACATTTAGTGCCCGCGTCACGGCCAGCACGCTCACGGATCCCTATGCCGTGGTGGCTTCCGCCGTGGGAACCCTGGCGGGTCCCCTCCATGGCGGGGCGAATGAAGATGTACTCGTCATGCTTGAAGAGATCGGCACTCCCGATCGCGCTGCCGAATACCTCGATGAGGCCAGGACGAGCAAGCGCAAGGTGATGGGATTCGGTCATCGCGAATACCGCGTGAAGGATCCCAGGGCCGTCATTCTTCAGTCTCTGGCTGAGGAGATGTTTGAGCGCTTTGGCCACGATGAGATGTACGACGTCGCCCGGGCGCTGGAGGCAGCCGCGGAGACACGTCTTGGTCCGAAGGGGATCTATCCCAATGTGGATTTCTATTCCGGACTCGTGTACCGGAAGCTGGGAATCCCAAGGGATTTGTTTACTCCGGTCTTCGCCATTGCCAGGGTGGCCGGCTGGCTGGCGCACTGGCGGGAACAGCTCGGAGCTAATCGAATCTTCAGGCCTTCGCAGATCTACACGGGGAGCCAATTGCGTCGATGGACGCCCCCAGACGACCGCGTTTCAACCACCAGCCCTTAAGTTACACCCATCAAATCTCTGCACATGGTGACCTTCTTCGCCACCAGCGCACCGGCACTGGTCAGTCCAGGCCTCGATCTTGAACGGAGCTTTAGCCAGGCCCTCGAAGGCTTTGGGCTCTCTGAACAGGCGGCTCGCCTGATCTGGCTGCCCCTTCCCATGCTGCTTGTGCTCGTGGCAGCAGTCGTCGGCGTGCTCGTCACGGTCTGGTTGGAGCGCAAGATCTCTGCGGCCGTTCAGCAGCGCATTGGGCCTGAATATGCCGGTGCCCTCGGCGTGCTTCAGCCCCTTGCTGATGGCCTCAAGCTTCTGGTCAAAGAAGACATCATCCCGGCCCGTGCCGACAGCTTGTTATTCACCCTTGGCCCCGTGCTCGTGGTCATCCCGGTGATCCTGTCGTGGCTGATCGTTCCTTTTGGCCAAAACCTGCTGATCAGCAACGTTGGAGTGGGCATTTTCCTTTGGATCTCGCTCAGCAGCGTGCAACCCATTGGCCTGCTGATGAGTGGTTATGCCTCTAACAACAAATATTCCTTGCTTGGTGGACTCAGAGCTGCAGCGCAATCCATCAGCTATGAAATTCCTCTTGCCTTGGCTGTGCTGGCCGTGGTGATGATGAGCAATTCCCTCAGCACGGTCGACATCGTTGGACAGCAGACCGGCGCTGGCATCCTCAGTTGGAACATCTGGCGTCAGCCAGTCGGCTTCCTGATCTTTTGGATCTGCGCATTGGCGGAATGTGAACGTCTTCCCTTTGACCTCCCCGAGGCGGAGGAGGAATTGGTGGCCGGTTACCAGACCGAATATGCCGGCATGAAATTTGCCCTCTTCTACTTGGGCAGCTACATCAATTTGGTGCTCTCAGCGCTCTTGGTTTCGGTGCTGTACTTGGGCGGTTGGGGCTTCCCCGTTCCGGTCGAATGGCTGGCCGGATGGCTGGGGCAGTCTGTTGATGCTCCATTGGTGCAGGTGATTACCGGCACCACCGGGATCGTGATGACCGTGCTGAAGGCCTACCTGCTGGTGTTCGTGGCGATTCTCCTGCGTTGGAGCACTCCTCGGGTCCGCATCGACCAGCTCTTGGATCTCGGTTGGAAATTTCTGCTCCCTCTGGCGCTGGTCAATCTGCTCGTCACAGCCGCTCTCAAGCTGGCCTTCCCCGTTGCATTCGGCGGTTAGGTTTTAGTACTTAGGCTCAGTGCCCCAGGGCATCTCCGTTTTCTCTCCCTCAGGCCATGTTCGGTTTCCTCAAACAGGTCGGTGACTACACCCGAGATGCGGTCGATGCGGCGCGCAATCTCACCCAGGGTCTTGCGGTCACCTTCGATCACATGAAGCGCCGTCCAGTGACGGTGCAATACCCCTACGAAAAGCTCATCCCATCCGAGCGCTATCGAGGCCGGATCCACTACGAATTTGACAAGTGCATCGCCTGTGAGGTGTGCGTGCGGGTGTGTCCCATCAACCTGCCGGTTGTTGACTGGGTGATGAACAAGGCCACCAAGAAGAAGGAGCTTCGCAACTACTCCATCGATTTCGGGGTCTGCATTTTCTGTGGGAATTGTGTGGAGTACTGCCCCACCAACTGTCTGTCGATGACCGAGGAATACGAATTGGCGGCCTTTGATCGTCACAGCCTCAACTACGACAACGTCGCCCTCGGCCGTCTTCCTACGAGCGTCACCACAGATCCTTCCGTGCAACCATTGCGGGAACTCGCTTACCTTCCGGCGGGGGAAATGGACCCTCATGGTGTGGATCCCGAGCGTCCTCGTGCCGGTCAGCGACCTGATCAGGTTCTGGCTTCGTTGAAGTCCACCACCGGCTCTGCCGCGGATGGAGGAGAATCCTCTGCAGCATCCACCGCTCGCAAGGAGAGTGCCGAATGACGATCGCAGCCTCAACGCAGCTGATCTGTTTTTTGGTCCTCAGTGCTGTGGTCGTGCTGGGCGCCTTAGGTGTAGTCCTGCTCAGCAACATTGTTTACTCAGCTTTCCTGCTGGGGGGTGTATTCCTGGCTGTTGCAGGGCTCTATCTGCTCCTTAACGCCAGCTTCGTCGCAGCCGCGCAGGTCTTGGTTTATGTGGGCGCTGTCAACGTCTTAATTTTGTTCGCCATCATGCTGGTGAACAAACGCGAAGACCTGGCACCGATTCCCGGCTTATCGACCCGGCGCCTGCTGTCTGGTGGTGTGTGCGCAGGTCTGTTCGCTCTTTTAACCCGCGTTGTGGTTACGACGCCTTGGACCCAAGGGCCGGAGCCCATTGGAGAAGGCGCCACCATCCGCATCGGTGAGCACCTGTTTACCGATTACTTGCTCCCGTTCGAGGTGGCGTCCGTGCTGTTGCTCATGGCCATGATCGGTGCGATCGTTCTGGCCCGTCGTGACGTGCAATCGGTTGATCCCGGCACCGGTGAAACGGTTGATCAGGGTCTGATCGAGAAAGCCCGGACGCCACTCCTGGTGGACCAACCCCCTTCCTGATCCTTTATTCCTCCTCCTTCTCATGCTCTCTGAGCTGCTGTCCGGTTCTGTTCCTCTTGAGGCCTACCTTTTGGTGGCAGCCGTGCTGTTCTGCACAGGTGTCTGGGGCTTGATCAACAGCAGGAATGCCGTGAGAGTGTTGATGAGCATTGAACTAATGCTCAATGCCGTCAACATCAATCTGATGGCGTTCTCCTCCTATGTGGATGGCCAGCTGATCCGTGGCCAGGTGTTTTCGGTGTTTGTGATCACAGTGGCTGCGGCCGAGGCCGCTGTTGGTTTGGCCATTCTTTTGTCGCTCTACCGCAACCGCGTCACAGTGGACATGGAACGCTTCAACCTTCTGCGCTGGTAGGGCCGGCGCCCCTGCCATGCGTCTGCAACGGGTCTGGCTGATCTACAGGGCTGAAAGTCCTTTGGCACAAAAGGAAGCGCGCTCCTGTGCTGCGGCGCTTGAACAGCTCGGCGTGACGGTCGCCGTCGCCATGAGTGGTCTCACTGCCGACCCCTACCCGGGTCTGCTGGCATCAGAGCCTGAGTTGCCAGACCTGGCAGTCGTCTTGGGTGGTGACGGCACCGTGCTCGGTGCAGCTCGCCATCTGGCCGTGCATGACGTGCCCATCCTCTGTTTCAACGTTGGCGGGCATCTCGGTTTCCTGACCCATGAGCCGGGTCAGCTGCGTCGCGAAGGGCTCTGGCAACGTCTGTTGGATGACCACTTCGCCATGGAGCGCCGCATGATGCTTCAGGCGGTTGTGCATCGTGGTGATGATTTGCAGTGCCCGGTTTCTGGACTGCCTGACCATGCCGAGGGTGGGCCGGAGCGGCACTGGGCCCTGAATGACTTCTATCTGAGGCCTTATCAGGAGGATCTCGCGCCCACCTGCACGCTTGAGCTGGAAATTGATGGTGAAGTGGTGGATCAAGTCCGCGGTGACGGTCTAATCCTGGCCACGCCAACGGGCTCCACGGGATACGCCGTTGCCGCCGGTGGGCCGATTCTCCACCCAGGCATCGATGCCATCATCGTCAGTCCGATCTGTCCAATGAGCCTGTCCAGCAGACCTGTGGTGCTTCCCCCGCGGGCTCGCCTGGTGATCTGGCCTCTTGGAGACGGGTATCGCGAGGTGAAGCTTTGGAAGGATGGAGCTAGCGGTCCTGTCTTATCGCCTGGTGAATGCTGTGTCATTCAGCGGGCTCCCCATCACGCGCTGATGGTTCAGTTGGAGCAAGCCCCCTCGTACTACCGAACCCTGGCGCGCAAACTGCACTGGGCCGGCAGCCTCGTGGACAGCATGCCTTCGCCCAACTGAAGACACCGCGATGCCTCTTGAGATTGAACGTCGTTTTCTGGTCAGTGGTTCCGGCTGGCGTGTGCACGCCGGTGAGCCTCAGCCGCTACGTCAGGGCTATCTGGCATCGAGTGAACAAGGCTTCACCGTGCGTATGCGCCTGCGCGCTGACGGCCGGGCATGGCTCACGCTAAAAGCTCCGGCCGATGGGATCGCTCGCCATGAATTTGAGTACGACCTTCCGTCTGCTGATGCTGAGGCCTTGTGGGCTCTGGCGCCCCATCGCTTGGCCAAAACCCGCTACGCCTTGGCTCTTCCTGGAGGCGACTGGGTTTTGGATTGTTTTGAGGGTGAGAATGCCCCCCTGGTGTTGGCGGAGGTGGAGTTGCCCGATGCTGCGGCTCCACTGGTTCTGCCTGACTGGTGTGCTGAAGAGGTCACCGGTGACGGCCGCTGGAGCAATGCGGCCTTGGCTTGCAATCCGATCAGCCGGTGGGCACCGGCCACACGCTCGCGGTATGGATGGGATCCGGCATGAGCTGACCCGCATTTTCATGCTTGCAAGAGTCTTCCACTTTCCTTTAGATTTTGTCTGGGATCATTGAAATGACGCGTGCACGGGCTTTACGACGATGACGGCATCCTGAGATTCATTGGTCTCGATCGTGAGGCTTGTGTTGCCTATGCCGAACTGTTCGACTTGTCTCTGGCGCGTTGTTCGTTGATGGACTTGCCGGTGCCGCTCCCCTTGTCCGTCAGGCCGCGTCGTCGGGTGCTCCCGGAAGCAAGCAACAGTTGAATCCATCACGGCAGATCTTGCCGTGGTCCATGGCCCAATTCAGCAGCGCAACGCGATTCTTGGAGCCTGTCTTGGTGAAGACATTGCTGACGTGATTGTCGACAGTGCGTTTACTGATGGTGAGTCGTTCGGCAATTTCCTGGTTGGTGAGGCCTTCAGCCACCAGCTCGATGATCTCGATCTCCCGCGTGGAGAGCGAAACGTTCGAGGAATCAGGTCCATCGCCACTGGCCATGCGGACTACCGACCACTGTTCATCCAATCATCCTAAGCACTCGTATCTGACAGGCGATCTCCCATAGTGACTGGAAGAAGCGTTTGAAGGGTTTGAGTTCCGCGCTGCAGCGCAGTCTTGAGGCTGGTTCCGTCACGGTCACTGCTGAAGTGATGCCGCCACGGGGTGGTGATCCCAGCCATGCGCTCGCCATGGCTGAGCGCATGCGTGGTTGGGTGCAGGCCATCAACGTCACAGATGGAAGCCGTGCGGTGATGCGGATGAACAGTGTGGCGGTCTGCCGGCTTCTCTTGGATGCAGGACTCGAGCCGGTGCTGCAGATGGCTGGGCGGGATCGCAATCGCATCGCGCTGCAAGCGGATCTGCTCGGTGCCCATGCGCTCGGTATTCGCAATCTCCTTTGCCTCACCGGTGATCCTGTCCAGGCAGGAGATCAGCCCCATGCCCGGCCTGTGCACGAGCTGGAATCCATCCGTCTGTTAAAGCAAGTCAGCGCTTTTAATCGGGGTGAGGACCCGGTTAAGAACAACCTGCCTGATGGTCCCACCGATCTCTTCGCGGGTGCAGCGGCGGATCCGCACTGCCCCAGTTGGTCAGGTCTGACCCGTCGCCTGGAGCGCAAGCGTGAGGCGGGAGCCCGCTTTCTGCAAACCCAAATGGTGATGGATCCGCGGGTGCTCGAGCGCTTCTGCCGGGAGCTTGCCACGCCGATGGAGCTACCGGTTCTGGCAGGGGTGTTCCTGCTCAAGTCAGCAAAAAATGCAGCGTTTATTAACCGGATGGTTCCTGGAGCCTGCATTCCAGACGACCTGATTGCCCGCTTAGCGGCAGCAGATGATCCTGCTTCGGAAGGCATCGCCATTGCTGCCGAGCAGGTGCACCGATACCTAGGAATTGCTCAGGGTGTGCACGTGATGGCGGTCAGGGCTGAGGAACGGATTCCCGAGGTTCTAAAAAAGGCCGGCCTCAGCTCGCAGCCGCTGTGAGATCCGTTCCTAACAGTTCAGCCATGGCTTTTTGCTGTGGGGAAGGCTCGATCAGGTCGGCCCGTCGCGCATCCGTGATCAGCCAGTCGAGGGCTGCTTCTTGGAGGTCGAAGTGGTCCCCGTTCTTGTCGACGCAGTAGCGGCCAAACACCAGCTTCTCAACGAGCTGAACTCCGGCACCGATGCGGGAGTAGTCAAAAATGATTGAGTTGTCGATCGTGGCGCCTTCGCAGATGTGGCAGCTCGGTCCGATCATGGTGGGTCCGACCAGCGTGGCGCCATCTTCGATTTTGGTCATGCCGCCGACATAAACAGGACCCTGTACATCGATGCGATCCCAGTTGGCGGCCACATTCAACCCGGCATAGACCCCTGGACGCACTTCCTTGCCCGGGATGCCGACCTGTCGAACATCGCCCTGCAGCACGCTGCGGATGGCCTGCCAGTAATCGGGAACCTTGCCGATGTCCACCCATTCAAATTCCATGGGAAGGGCATAAAAGGGGGCTCCGAGCTCCACCAGTTTGGGGAAGAGGTCCGATCCGATGTCAAAGGACTCACCGGAAGGAATGTGCTCGAAGATCTCAGGCTCGAACAAATAGATGCCTGTGTTGATGGTGTCGCTCAGCGCCTCATCAACGGTCGGCTTCTCTTGGAACGCTTGGATGCGACCTTCGTCGTCGCTGACGACAACTCCGTAGCTGCTGACTTGACCCTTAGGGACCCGTTTGGTGACCAGGCTTGCGAGTGCTCCCTTCTCGCGATGACGCTTCACGGCTTCGGTGAGGTCTAGATCAATCAAGGCATCCCCGCAGAGCACCACGAAGGTGTCGTCGAAGAAATTCTGGAAGTCTTGGATTTTTTTCAGTCCACCGGCTGAACCGAGGGCGTCACCAATCAGTTCTCCGTCTTCGATGCGTCCCTCGAAGCTGTAGGCAATCTCAACCCCGAATCGCTGGCCATCACGGAAGTAGTTCTCGATTTCCTCCGCCAAGTGCGACACATTCACCATCACCTCGGCGAAGCCGTGCTCTTTGAGCAGCTCAAGCAAAAACTCCATCACTGGTTTTTGCAGGATGGGAATCATGGGTTTTGGGATCACGTGCGTGATCGGTTGAACTCTTGTCCCCTTGCCCGCGGCCAGGATCATCGCCTTCATCGGCGTTACAGGCTTACTTCGAATAAGCCAACATAAATGGGTGTTCAGGCAGCCATTGCCCCCACGGCCGGCGCTGCATCTGGCACGTCCAGTTTGGCTAGAGGCATCTGCGCCATGGATCCAGGAGCAAGAAGCCGCCGCAGTCGGATCGGACCGTGCAGTGACCCCATTTGCTCGAGTTCCACCTGACCCTGAGAGGAGAGAAACAAGAGGGCCCAGAACACGCCGACCCTGTCGGTGTCGAGATCCTTGGCAGCCTCCGCACTCCAGCGCAGCACCAAACTCTCGAAATCCACCCACTGCAGTGCGGTTTCCCAGCCATTGAGGAACACGCCCATGGCTGCGGTGGTCTCCGGTAGCTTTTCTCTGTGGGCAAGAGCAGCCACCTGCGCGATCGCTTCTTTGTTGGAGTAGCGCTTTTGCCTCTGCCGCCTCCGCATCTCGAGCTCGTCGGACTCCAGCTGTTCGGCGATCGACTCCAGTTGCTCAATCAGTTCCCCCAGGGTGACGGGGCGTCGCAAGGGAGGAGGAGCCACCGGGCGACGTTGAAGATGGCGTTCTGGATGTCGGGGCAGATCAAAACTGGGATCCAGCCAGCCTTGATCGCCGTAATCGGCATCAAACGCTTCCTCAAGCTCGGGTTCTGGAGGGAAGGTGCTGGCTTCGAGCACTTCCGCCTTCAGTCCCACAAGCACCGATGCGGCAAGAAACGCTTCACTGCTGTCTGCCAAGTCACGTTCGTAACTTCCACCTCGCTGTTGAAGCGCTTCTGCCACCTTCCGCGGCACTTCGATGCGTTGTTTGAGCTGATCGAGAAATCCGTCCACGACGGCGATGACGTCCACATCCCAGGGATCCAGATCGCCCCGTTGCGCGGCATCTTGGAGCAAACGGATCGCAAGCCTGGCACCCGCATCAGCGCCTTGATTCAGCCCGGCTTCCGGCACCGCAACCGACCATCTTCAGCAAAAGTACCGGTCCTGAACGCTTCCGGCCAGCCCCTTCAGCTCACCTCGATCGATGGGCTGTCGAGGCTGCTGTCTGCGGTTTCGGCTGATGGCAGCAGTCCAAGCTGCGTCTGCACCGTGGCCCTGTAGCGGTTGAGATCAACTTCCAATTCTTGAATGCGCACTTGCTGGGCCTCAAATTCCGAGGCGTTGCTGAAGCGTTCCACGTTGTTCAGCATGCCGCTCCAGGTGGCAAATAACCAAGCAGCGACTGCACCCACGCCAGACGCCACCAGCAGAAGGGCCGCCAGGGGGAGGGTGTATTGCAGCCCTGGCAGCACCCTCACCGTTGTGGCTTCTGTGTTCTCCAGGGTGAAGAACACGGTGCTCAGTCCGAAGAAGAAAATCAGGCTGAAATTGATCTGGCGCATGTCCGCAGGCGATGCAGTAGCAGTGAATCAAACGTACGGAGTTCCTGCAGCAGCGTCTGGACAGAGATGGGAAAGGACGAAGATCGTTACGCTCCGCTAGTGCTGTTGGGCAAACTGGGTGCCCGCAACATGGCTGGCGCCAGGCTGCCACTGCGGATTAAAGGTGCCGTCGGGCGACTGATCACTTCCATGGCGGCCAGGTTGCGATCCACCAGGGCTTCGATCGCCGATCGATAGCTGTCGGTCATCAGGCGTGGATAAAGGCCGATGCCGATGATGGGAACGAGTAGGCAGCCGATGATGTAAACCTCACGAGGTTCGGCGTCCACCAGGTTGGTGTTGGTGGTGAGCTGGGCGTTCTCTTTTCCGAAGAAGATCTCCCGCAGCATGGAGAGGAGATAGATCGGTGTGAGGATCACACCGATTGCGGCCAGTCCGTCGATCACGATCCGGAAGCTCAGGGTGTAAGCCTCATCGGTCGCGAAGCCCGTGAAGACCATCAGTTCGCTGACAAATCCACTCATCCCCGGCAGGGCAAGAGACGCGAGCGAACACACGGTCCAGAGCGCGAACATCACGCGCATCTTTTGACCGACGCCGCCCATTTCATCGAGTTGAAGCGTGTGGGTGCGGTCGTAGGTGGCACCGACAAGGAAAAACAGGCTGGCTCCGATCAAGCCATGGCTAATCATCTGCAGCATCGCTCCACTGGTGCCCAAGGCGCTGAAACTGCCAATCCCGATCAACACAAAGCCCATGTGGCTGATCGAGCTGTACGCGATCTTGCGTTTGAGATTGCGCTGAGCAAACGAGGTGAGTGCGGCATAAATGATGTTCACGACACCAAGCACCACCAGCAGCGGCGCGAACTGTGCGTGGGCCTCCGGCAGCATTTCAGCGTTGAAACGCATCAAGGCATATCCCCCCATCTTGAGAAGGATCCCGGCGAGCAGCATGTGCACCGGGGCGGTGGCTTCACCATGGGCATCCGGCAGCCACGTGTGCAGCGGAACAATGGGGAGTTTGACGCCGAATGCGATCAGCAGTCCGGCGTAACAGAGCAACTGGAACCCTGTGCTGAAGCCTTTTTGGGCCAGAACGGTGTATTCAAAGTTGGGGGTGCCGCCTCCCATGAAGCCCATGGCGAGGGCCGCAAGCAGGATGAACAGTGAGCTGCCTGCGGTGTAGAGGATGAATTTGGTTGCAGCGTACTGGCGTTTCTTTCCACCCCAGATCGCCAGCAGCAGATAGACGGGTAACAGTTCCAGCTCCCAGGCCAGGAAGAACAGCAACATGTCCTGGACCGCGAATACAGCGATCTGGCCACCATCCATGGCCAGAATCAGAAAGAAAAACAGCTTGGGTTTGAACGTCACAGGCCAGGCCGCG
>MDTA01073631.1_pt1 | contig 12661 bp, 15 predicted proteins | sample 811151 | NCBI WGS metagenome assembly MDTA01 (sample SAMN05326648, study PRJNA326480) | marine metagenome | isolation source: seawater | place: Indian Ocean: South | collected 2010
ATGAAATTCAATCAGTAGAAGGAGTTGAGGAAAAAGTTGCAAAAAAAATATATAATTACTTTCACGAATGAAAATAAAAATTCCAAATTATTTAACTATAGGAAGAATAATAATTGTTCCAATATTTGTTTTAACATTTTATCTTCCTGGTTTTTATGGTGACATTATTCCATTCACATTATTTGTAATAGCATCTTTTACAGATTTCTTAGATGGTCTTTTGGCAAGAATGTTTAAAGAAGAGTCTAAGTTAGGTGAATTACTAGATCCTATTGCTGATAAAATTATCGTTGCTACCGCACTAATTTTGTTAGTAATGGATGGGACTATAAAAAATTTTGAAGTAGTCGCTGCGATCATTATACTAACACGTGAAATATTAATATCTGGTTTAAGAGAATTTTTAGCTAAAGGTAAAGTTAACATGCCGGTTTCAAGTTTAGCAAAGTTAAAAACTTTTCTTCAAATGTTTTCCATATCAATTTTGCTGTTAGGCGACACGGGAAATAAGTTTATTAATTTTCAGGATTATAATGCACAAACAATTGGTATAATATTATTATGGTTATCTGCCTTTTTGACGTTATATACAGGTTATGATTATTTGAGAAAAGGAATTGATCACGCGATTTCTGAAGACGAAAAAAATTAAGCTGCTTTTTTTTTTCTAACCTTTTCTTGATAACTGTCTGATAGGTTTATAATTAAATCACAAACTTTGAAATTAAATTTATCAATTTGGGACACTGGCGTAACTTCGGCAGCTGTTCCTGTTAAAAAACATCCAACAAAATTTTTTAATTCTTCTGGTTTAATTTTTCTTTCGTTAACTTTTATATTTTTTGATTTAGCGATATCAATTACTGTTCTTCTTGTAATCCCATCTAGAAAAGAGTCGGGTATTGGAGTATGTAAATTTCCATCTTTATCCTTAAAAAATACATTAGCTCCAGTTGCTTCAGCAACATTTCCTTCGTGATCCAACATTAGTGAATCTGTGAAGCCTTGCTTTTCGGCTTCATGTTTTGAAAGAGTACAGATCATATAAAGTCCTGCTGCTTTTGTATCCCAAGGGATAGTATTAGGTGCTGGTCTTCTCCAATTAGAAATATTTAGTTTAATTCCCTCAATTTTTAATTTTGGATCAAAATAAGAACCCCACTCCCAAGTCGCTACAGCTACATGAATCTTAGTTTGTTGAGCAGAAATTGCCATCATCTCACTTCCTCTCCATGCAATAGGTCTAACATAACCATTCTTTACATTTTGAGCTAAAACAATTTTTTTTGACGCGTCATTAATTTCTTTTTCTGAATAAGGAATCTCAAATCCCATACGTCTCGCAGAATGAAAAAATCTTGATGTATGTTCTTCTAATTTAAAAATTTCTCCATCGTAAACTCTTTCACCCTCGAAAACACAACTAGCGTAGTGAAGTCCATGGCTTAAAACATGTAATTTCACGTCTTGCCAGTCTACTAGCGAGTTATTGTACCAAATTTTTCCGTCTCTTTTATCGTAAGGTATCATTAGATTTTATTCACAAAAAATATCTTTGTATGTATAATATGTCAATATAACTTACCAAAATGAAACAGCTACTGTACCTTAAAGATGAACAATTAAAAGAGTTTATTGAACAATTGTTTGTTGGGTACAGAGAAACCTTTTCAGATTGTAAAAAAATTTTAAATAATTACGGTATTGGAGTAGCCCACCAGAAGGTTTTACATCTTATTTCCCATTATGAAGGTATAACAATTTCTCAACTTTTAAAAAAGCTTAAAGTAACAAAACAAAGCTTAAATAGAGTATTAAATGATTTGATAAAAATTGATGCCATTCAATTTCAAAAGGATAAAAAAGATACAAGACTTAAGCATGTATATTTAAGTAACAAAGGAAAAAATATTTTTGACGAAATTTTTCTTATACAAAAGAAAAGAATTTATAAAGCTTTGATTAATTCTTCATCAGACGAGGTATTGCATTTTAGAAGTGTTTTAAAAAAAATTATAAATGAATAAATATATTGGGCATATATTAGTAGTAGACGATGATGATGGAATACGAAATTTAGTAAAAAAATTTTTAAACGAAAATAATTTCTTAGTTACAACTTCTATGGATGCTGAGGATGCAAATAAGAAGATACAAATTATTAAATTTGATTTAATAGTCCTTGACGTAATGATGCCAGGAAAAAGTGGATTAGAGTTTATAAAAGAAAATAAAAAAGAACTTGAAACACCAATAATTTTATTAACAGCAAAGGGTGAGCCTGATGACAGGGTTCAGGGCCTTGAAAGAGGTGCAGATGATTACTTAGCAAAACCATTTGAGCCTAAGGAATTAATACTTAGAATTCAAAAAATCCTTGAAAGAACTCAAAAAAAGAATGATGTAAGAATAATTGAGTTTGAGAACGTAAAAATTGATCTGAACAGATTATTTATTTTTAAAAAAGATAAACAATTTAAAATTAATAAAACTGAAAAAAAAATTTTAGAATGTATGCTGAATTCACCTGGCGAAATTTTATCTAGAAAAAAAATTGGTGATTTAATATTAATTGATAAAGAAAGATCAGTGGATGTAATTATAACAAGACTGAGAAAAAAAATAGAGTCAGATCCCAAAAATCCTAAATATTTACAAACTATTAGAGGAGAAGGTTATGTTCTATGGATTAAGTAATTTTTTTAGAAAAATTTTACCTAAACAACTGTTCTATAGAGGTCTTTTGATAGTAGCCACACCTATTATTATTTTGCAGGTAACTATATCTTTAGTCTTTTTTGACAGTCTGTGGATTAAAACAAATAAAGGAATGACAAGAGCTTTGGTCTCTGAGATAAAAACATTCATTGAAGCTTATGACAATGAAGATGCAAATAAAATTTATATAATTAATTTATTTCAAAAAAACCTAGATTTGGAAATAAATTTTATTAATGAAAAAAATATTAGTATTCACGTATATGATAGGTGGTTTAGTCCAATTGACCGAAGTTTAAGAAGAGAATTAAAATCAAAAAATTTAAAATATTGGTTTGATACAGTTTCTTATAAAGACACGGTAGACTTAAAGGTTGCATATAAAAATGGATATTTTCAATTTTATGTTCCAAAAGAGAGATTGACAAGTTCATCAGCAAGAATATTTGCTTTTTGGATAACTCTGCCAGCCTTTTTGGTTATATCAATAGCAATGATTTTTTTAAAAAATCAGACTAGACCAATTATTAATCTAGCTAACGCATCAGAAAGATTTGGTAGGGGAGAAAATGTTGATGAATTTCGACCCTCTGGTGCCCTAGAAATAAGAAAAGCAGGGTATGAATTTGAAAGAATGAGAAAAAGAATTAAAAGGCACCTAAACCAAAGGTCAGAAATGTTATCAGGTATAAGCCATGATTTAAGAACTCCACTAACAAGAATTAAGTTACAGCTCGCATTGATTAAAGATAAGAAAATATCAAATGAATTGTCAGAGGATGTAAATGAAATGGAAAAAATGTTAAATGAATATTTGCAATTTGCAAAAACAGGAGCAGAGGAAAAAACTGAGGAATTTAATTTAATTGAATTAATAAGTTCAATTTTGCAGAAACATAATAATCAAAATATACGATTATTATCCTTAGAGAATTTACCTTATAATGGAAGAAAAGAATTATTAAAAAGATGCTTCAACAATTTCATTGAGAATTCATTGAAATATGGTGATAAAATAAATATCAATTTAAGAAAACTGAGGAAAGATATTATAATTACCTTTGACGACAACGGGCCAGGTATACCTGAAAAAGAATATGAAAATGTATTTAAGCCTTTTTATAAGATAGATAAAAGTAGATCTGAAACTAAGAGTAGTGTTGGATTGGGGCTGTCTATTTCATCAGATATAGTGCGATCTCATGGAGGAAAGATACAGTTAGGAAAATCTGAATTGGGTGGACTTAAAGTTGAGGTATTTTTACCTTTTTGATTTTTTTTTCTTGTTTTGTTTTTCGACAATATTTTCAAGATTGTCTAATCTTTTTTTAACTATTTCCATCTCTTCTTTGCTAACAAGCTTCATCTTAAAAATAAAATCTTCTCTCTTAGACTTGCAGATATTGATTAATTCATTACTTAGATCTTTATAATTTATTATGCTTTTTTCTAACAACTTTCCCAGATTTTTGAAAAATTCGTTTTTTTTGTTCATAATAATATTTAATTAGTTAAAATATTATAATATTTTACAATAATGTTTAGTAATAATTTTGACCCAGTTGCATTTAATTTACTGGGTATTGATATAAGATGGTACTCCTTATCATATATATTAGGTATCTTATTGGGTTGGTTATACATAAATAAAAGATTGATTAATGGAGAGGAAAATAAAGTTTTATTTAGTGATTATATAACTTATTTAATTTTAGGTATAATTATTGGCGGAAGATTAGGCTACGTTTTATTTTATGATTTTGGTTATTATTTAAAAAATCCAGTTGAAATAATATTTGTTTGGCAAGGAGGCATGTCTTTTCATGGTGGTTTAATAGGAGTAATCTTGTCGAGTTATATTTTTTCAAAGTATAAAAAAATTAAACCTTTTTACTTTTTAGATTTAGTATCATTAGCAGCGCCAATTGGTATATTTTTTGGAAGAATTGCAAATTTTATAAATTCAGAGCTATATGGCAGATATACTGATTTACCCTGGGGTGTAAAATTTGTTCAGATTGATAATATAACAAGACACCCATCCCAAATTTATGAAGCATTGTTTGAAGGTATTATATTGTTCATAATTTTAAACTTTGTTTTTCTAGGTTTTTTAAAAAGACCAGGTGTAATTTCTGGTCTTTTTTTAATTCTTTACTCTATTTTTAGATTTTTTATTGAATTTACTAGGGAACCAGACTTACATTTAGGTTTGTTATTTTTAGATTTATCTTTGGGACAATTAATTAGTTTAATCACAATTATCATTGGTATTATCATTGTATATTTTAAATATGAAAAAAATTTCTTCAAAAATTAAAAGCTTAGATAAGTATATAAACGAAGCTTTATACGATAAAACAAATGGATACTATTCAAATAAAAATCCATTTGGACATAATAGTGATTTTTTAACAAGTCCGATAATATCAGTGTTATTTTCAGAAATGTTGTTAATATGGACTATTCTTTTTTGGAAATATTTAAAATGTCCTAAAAAATTTAATTACATTGAACTCGGTGCTGGCAATGGTGAAATGATGTATCAAATAATTACAGCTTCTAAGAAATACCCGAAATTTAATAAGTCTACGAATTTCTTTATATATGAAAAAAGTGAATATTTAATTAAATTACAGAAAAAAAAATTAAAAAATTACAATGTAATTTGGATAAACGATTTTAAAAAATTAAAAAAAAATTATAACCTGTTTGTTGGTAACGAATTTTTAGACGCTTTCTCAATAAAACAATTTGAGAAGAAAAATAGTGTGTGGTTTGAAAAATTTATAGAGGAAAAAAATAAAGTTAATGATATTAAAAATATAAAAGTAAATATTAAAAATTTTGAAAAGAAAGTTGATCTTAATTTATCAAAAGACCAAAATTTTATTGAATTTTCGAATAAACAGCTGTCATTTTGCAAAGAAGTATCTAAAATTCTAAGTAAATATAAAGGGGGTATTCTTTTAATCGATTATGGATTTAATGATGGAAAAATGTTTAATAGCTTACAAAGTGTTAAAAACCACAAAAAAGCTAACTATCTAATAAATAAAGGAAGTACTGATATTACACATTTAGTAAATTTTGATTTATTAAAAAAAATTTTTAAGAAACACAATTTAAAAGTAAATAATCTAGCAACGCAAAGAGATTTCTTGTCTAGAATGGGTATATTCGAAAGAGCAAATATACTCGCAAGTAACAAATCATTTTTAAAAAAGGCAGATATATTTTACCGGCTTAAAAGGTTAACCGACAAAAAAGAAATGGGTGAAGTATTTAAAGTGTTTTTTGCTTCAACAAAATCTATTAAATTTAATTATGGTTTCTAAAATAAATGCTAAAATCAGTAAAACTTAATAAATTTCAAGAAATCTCACACTGTTTTTTTAACAGAAATGGTGGCTATTCTAACGGTATTTATAAGAGCCTTAATTGTGGAATTGGATCCAAAGACAAAAAAACTAATATTTTAAAAAATCTTAAGAAGGTTAAAGAAATAATAAATTGTGATGTTAATAAGTTGATATTACTTAATCAAGTACATAGCAGCAAAATATATTTTGTAAGTAAGCCAATCAAAAAAAAATTGATTGGGGACGGTCTTATTACATATAAATCAGGCTTAGCTTTAGGAATTTTAACAGCTGACTGTGCTCCGGTATTTATTTATGATAAAAGAAAAAAAATTATTGCGGCTGCGCATGCTGGTTGGAGAGGAGCCTACAAACTTATAGTCATAAAACTTATTAAAAAATTTATAAATACTGGATCAAAAAAAAAGGATCTTGTAGCCGTAGTAGGTCCTTGTATTTCTCAAAAGAACTATGAAGTTAAAAATAACTTTAGGAAAAAATTTTTAAAACAAAATCCAAAAAATAGACTACATTTTAAAATAAAAAATAATAAGATATATTTTAGTTTATCTAAATATATAAAAAAACAGATTTTGGATATGGGTATCTCTAAAATTGATGTTATAAATAAAGATACGTTCGATAAAAGAAACCAATATTTTAGTTCAAGACGCTCGCTTTGTGAAAAAAGTAATGATTATGGTAGAAATATTTCAATAATTATGATTAAATAAAGATCTTCAAAAATGAAATTGCTCACTGGGAATAGTAACAAAAACCTCAGTATAAAAATATCCAAGTTTTTAAAGAACAAGTTAGTAAATTCTAGTATCAGAAAATTTAGTGATGGAGAGCTTTATATTGAAATCCATGAAAATATAAGAGGGAATAGTATATTTATAATTCAGTCTATTTCTTCTCCCGCAAATGATAATTTAATGGAGTTATTGCTTTGTATTGATGCTTTAAAAAGATCTTCTGCAAAAAATATTACTGCTGTAATTCCATACTTTGGATATGCAAGACAAGATAGAAAAGTTGTTCCTAGAACTTCTATATCTGCAAAACTAGTTTCAAATTTGATTACTAAAGCGGGTGCCGATAGAATTGTAACTTTAGATCTTCACTCTGGTCAGATACAAGGTTTTTTTGATATACCTGTCGATAACTTATTTGCAACTCCAATCTTTGCACGTCATATAAAAAAAAAGATAAAATCGAAAAATTTGATTTGTGTAGCTCCTGATGTAGGAGGAACAGCGAGAGCAAGGGCGCTTGGCAAAATGTTGAATGTAGGTCTTGCTATAGTAGACAAAAGAAGACCATCACCTGGCAAATCAGAGGTCATGAATGTAATTGGTAATGTTAATAACAAAACCTGTATAATTGTTGATGATATAATCGACTCTGGTGGGACAATTGTAAATGCTGCAAAAATTTTGAAGCAAAAAGGGGCAAGTGATGTACATGTTTATGTTACACACGGAGTATTAAGCGGTAATGCAGTAGACAAAATTAAAAGTTCAAAGATAAAAAATTTAGTTATTACAGACACAATTAATAATTCTGATAAAGTTAAAAAAGCTAAAAATATTGAGATTTTAACTATTTCACATTTGGTTGGTGAAGCAATTAAGAGAATATCAAATTCTACTTCGGTGTCTGATTTATTTAATTAATCCTTGTAAATTTCTTTCTCATGAGTTAAAAAGCCATTCCTATGAATTCATTAGATGCAACACTTAGAAAAACTGAGACCAAAGGACAGTTAAATAACTTAAGAAAAGACGGGAACGTACCCGCTATATTATATGGTGGGAAAGATGAGAATCAGAAGATTTTTTTATCAACAAAACAAGTTAAAAATCTAATCGAAAAAGAAAACTTTGCTTCAGATGTGATTTTGCTGAAAATAGATGGCAAAGAATACAATGTATTGCCGAGGGAAATTACATTTGATACTGTAAGTGATGAACCAATACATATTGATTTCCTTAGAATAGTTTCAGGATCAAAAATAAATTTAGAAATACCAGTAAAATTTATTAATCAGGAAAAAAGCCCAGGTTTAAAAAGAGGTGGTGTATTAAACATTGTAAGAAGAAAAGTTGAATTGAATTGTCCTACGGAAAATATTCCAAAAGAAATTATTGTTGATCTTGAAAACTTAGATATTGGAGCTAGCATAAAAATTTCCTCTGTAAGTCTTCAGGATAATGTAAAGCCAACTATAAGTGATAGAGATTTTGTTATTGCAACTGTTGCAGCACCTACAGTAGTTAAAGAACCAGAAAAACCAGCTGAGACGACGGATGAAACTGCTGAAGGAGCCGAAGCAAGTGCTGCAGAGGGAGACACTGAAAAAACTGATGATAAATCAAAAACACCAACAGATGGGGAAAAGAAAGATGCAGATAAAAAAGAGGATCAAAAATCCCCAGCTGATAAAAAATAGCGCTTTATAAATTCATAAAATTTATGTTATTATTTGTAGGTCTTGGTAATCCAACCCCAAACAGTGAAAACAATAGACACAATATTGGTTTTAAAGTTATAGACGCAATAAATAAAAAATTTGGTTTATCAAAACAAAAACCGAAATTTAAGGGTCTATTAACAACTGGCAATATCGAGAACAACAAAGTTTACGCTATTAAACCTCTAACTTTCATGAACAATTCAGGAATTTGTATTCGAGAACTGATAGAATATTTTAAAATGGATGCAAATGATGTTTATGTTTTTCATGATGATTTAGATATAGAATTTGGTAAAATTAAAGCAAAGTTTGGGGGATCAAGTGCAGGGCATAATGGTATCGCCTCAATTGATAAATTTATAGGAAAAGATTACTCTAGAATCAGAATTGGCATAGGAAAGCCTATAGATAAAAAAATTCCTATTTCAGACTTTGTTTTAAATGATTTTAGCGATGAAGAAAAAGAAAAATTGGAGAATGTAACTGACAATATAATTAAATCTTTAGCGATGTTGATTGATAAAAAACTAGATTTATTTTCAAGCACAGTAAATAATAAGTAATGAGTTTTAAGTGTGGAATTGTTGGATTACCGAATGTAGGTAAGTCAACATTATTCAATGCATTAACCAATTCTAGCATAGCTCAAGCAGCAAATTTTCCTTTCTGTACTATTGAGCCAAATATTGGAGTAGTGCCTGTTATAGATAAAAGATTGGATAAATTAGTAGAAATCTCAAAATCCAAAAAGAAAATTTATACTACTATATCATTTATAGATATAGCGGGTCTAGTTAAAGGTGCCTCCAAGGGAGAAGGTTTGGGAAATAAGTTTCTATCTAATATAAGAGAAGTCGATGCAATAGTTCACCTTCTAAGATGTTTTGACTCGTCCAGTATTCAAAATGTTAATCCAAATGTGGATCCTATAAGAGATCTTGAGATTATTGAGACTGAAATGAAATTGGCAGATTTAGAATCAATAGAAAAAAGGTTAGACAAAAAAAACAAAAAAAATAATGACGATATTGAGAATGAAATATTAAAAACGACTTTAGATTTTATAAATGATAATAAAAGCTTGGAAAAATTGAGTGAAATTTATGAACCTAAATTTTTGAAAAGAAGTGGACTACTGTCTATAAAACCAAAATTATATGTTTGTAATGTAGATGAAAAAAGTATTGAAAACGGAAATGAATACTCAAAAAACTTCATTAACCAATTAGGAAGCCAAGATACTATAATAATTTCAGCTGAAATTGAGAATCAGATAAATAAATTAGAAAAAGATGATAAAAAAAGTTTTATGGAGCTTTTAAAACTTAAAGAAACTGGATTAGATACTTTAATATCCAAAGGTTACGAATTACTTAATCTTGATACTTTTTTTACATCAGGTTCTGAGGAAAGTAGAGCTTGGACTATAAAAAAAGGTAGTAGTGCACCAGAAGCAGCAGGTGAAATACATACGGACTTCCAAAAAGGATTTATAAGGGCTGAAACAGTATCTTACTCTGACTTCGTGAATTATAAAGGTTGGAACGAAGCAAGAATTAAAGGTAAAATGCGTTTAGAAGGAAAAGAATATATTGTAAATGATGGTGATGTTTTAAACTTTCGTTTCAACACGTGACCAGATTTTCTTCATACTAAAGTAAACTAAAATTGTTAATATTATTAAATATACGATTGCCCTAAATCCAAATTTATGTCTTTCTTCTAATTTTGGCTCTGCGGACCAAGATAAAAAAGTTACTACATCTTTGGCCATCTGTTCAGGGGTAGCTGGTGTTCCATCGCTATAGGTAATAAGGTCTTCATAAAGTTGTGGTGGCATTTTAATCTTATTTCCATACATATATTTATTATAGTATACTCCATCATCTAACTCCATGCCCTGAGGTGGATCCTCATAACCCAGCAAAACGGAATAAATATAATCTGCACCTCCTGCCCTGGCTTTTACCAATACAGACATATCAGGAGGATAAGCTCCGCCATTTGAAATTTTTGCTTCCTCAACATTTGCATAAGGCATTACAAATTTATCAGAGAGTTTTGCAGGTCTTGTGAACATTTCTCCATCGCTATTTGGCCCATCTGTTATTTCAAAATTTGAGGCAATTGCTTTTGCCTGTTCTTCAGAGAATTCAGGTCCTCCTTCTTCAGCTAGATTCCGGTATGACAGATACTTCATTGAATGACATGATGCACATACCTCGGTATAAACCTGATAGCCTCTTTGCAGTGACGCTCTGTCGAAAGTACCGAAGAAACTTTTAAATGACCAGTCTTGCTTAAGCAGAGAAATTTTTTTTTCAGCTGCTATAACGCTTTTCGTGGTAAGTATTAAAATAATTATATTGATAAATATTAATTTAATTTTCTTTTTCACAAACTAGCCTAAGCTTTTTATTTTTTGAACATCTTTGACCATGGCTGGATTTGACATTCCACCCATTACTGGATCGGTGATGCTTAAAGGCACATTTAATGTTCTCTCTCTTTTTCCAAGCAATGGAAGTATGACAAGGAAATGAATAAAATAGTACGCAGTAGCAACTCTTGCTATCAACAAGTAAACTCCTTCAGCAGGCATCGCTCCCATATATCCAAGAATAAGAACGTCAGCTACCAAAAACCAATAAAACTGTTTATAGATAGGTCTAAATACTGCGGACCTAACTTTTGACGTATCTAACCAAGGCAATATTACAAGAACAAAAATTGCTGCGAACATTGCTATAACTCCTAAGAGTTTATCAGGAACAGATCTAAGAATTGCATAGAATGGGAGTAAATACCATTCGGGAACTATGTGAGCTGGTGTTACTAATGGATTTGCTTCAATGTAGTTATCTGAGTGACCCAAAATATTTGGTGAGAAAAATACAAAAAATGCAAATACAATTAAAAAAATTAATAGCGCAAATAAATCTTTAATCACAATGTATGGATGGAAAGGCACAGTATCATTTGAAGGTTTTTTTATGTCTATTCCAATAGGATTGTTATTGCCAGGTACATGTAATGCCCATATGTGCAGAATAACTAAACCTAATATTAAAAAAGGAAACAGATAGTGTAAGCTAAAAAATCTTGTTAATGTTGGGTTATCTACAGAGTATCCGCCCCACAACCAATGTGTTATACTTTCTCCAATCAAAGGAATTGCACTAAATAAATTCGTTATAACAGTTGCTCCCCAAAAACTCATTTGCCCCCAAGGTAAAACGTAGCCTAAAAACGCTGTTGCCATCATTAAAAAATAAATGAGCATACCAATTATCCATATAACTTCTCTTGGTGATTTATATGATCCATAATATAGCGCTCTAAATATATGAATGTATACTGCTAAAAAAAACATTGATGCACCATTCGCATGTACATATCTTATCAACCAGCCATAATTAACGTCTCTCATAATATGTTCTACGCTACTAAAAGCTAAATCCGCATGAGCTATATAATGCATTGCAAGTACCAAACCTGTAATGATTTGAGTAATTAAACAAAAAGTTAGTATTCCACCAAATGTCCACCAATAATTTAAATTTTTGGGTGTTGGGTAATCTGTCAAATGGTTAGCTAGTGTTAAAAGAGGAAGTCTATCATTAAACCATTTACCTAATTTTGTACTTGGAGTGTATTCGTGTGAGCTCATGTTAACCTATCTTTATAGTATTGCTATCAACAAATTTGTATTCTGGAATTTCTAAATTGGTCGGTGCCGGTCCACTTCTTATTCTGCCTGAGGTATCATAATGAGAACCATGACATGGGCAAAACCAACCTCCTTCAAAATTACCTTTATTAGTTAATGGTACACATCCTAAGTGAGTACAAATTCCTAGAGTCACTAACCATTCAGGATTTTTTGCTCTATCCTCATCTTTTTCAGGATGTTTTAAAATTTTCAAATCAACGTTTCGGGCACTATCAATTTCCTCTTGAGTTCTTCTTTTAATGAATACTGGTTTACCTCTCCATAGCACCGTAATTGATTGACCTGGTTGAACTCCGCTAATATCCACTTCTGTACTTGCTAAAGCTTTTACAGATGCGTCAGGGTTCATTTGATCGACTAAAGGCCAGA
>MDTA01096334.1_pt1 | contig 12661 bp, 9 predicted proteins | sample 811151 | NCBI WGS metagenome assembly MDTA01 (sample SAMN05326648, study PRJNA326480) | marine metagenome | isolation source: seawater | place: Indian Ocean: South | collected 2010
AAACGATCGTCGCACGATGTATAGCGCACGCAACAGCTGTATTAATTGTACCATCGGTGGAAACCAGCTTTTTGCCCTCGCCAGCCTTGACCGAGGCTTTTGCGAGGCAGATGCACGATGTAGAGATTTTTGAAAGAATCCAACTACTTAGAGATAACAAATCGAATCTGCGCTAATAGCAACGGCCTTCCCCGCGTCCCGCCGCCGAACTCGTACACCCTCCTCGCTCAGACACTCAGTCGCTCTCCATCCACCAGTGGCTCACGCCCGAGCCGATCCGTGGAAAAAAAACCCTCTGCTCAGATGTCAACCTCGCCGGAGATGTTCAGGAACTTAGCGGCGGTGTTCACGTCCTTGTCGCCGCGGCCGGAGCAGTTGATGACCAGCTTCTGGCCCTTCTTGAGGGTGGGCATGAGCTTCTCGAGGTAGGCGAACGCGTGGGACGTCTCGAGCGCGGGAATGATGCCCTCGGAGCGGGAGACGCGGACAAAGGCGTCGAGAGCCTCCTGGTCCGTCACGGCGTGGTACTCGGCGCGGCCGAAGTCCTTGAGGAAGGAGTGCTCGGGTCCGATGCCGGGGTAGTCGAGGCCCGCGGAGATGGAGTGGGGCTCGATGATCTGGCCCTCCTCGTCCTGGATGAGGTAAGAGAAGGAGCCGTGGAGGACGCCGGGCTTGCCGAGGGTGAGCGTCGCGGCGTGCTTCTGCCCAGGGCCCATGCCCTCACCCGCAGCCTCGATGCCGATCAGCCTCACGTCCTCATCGTCGACGAACTCGTGGAACAGGCCCATGGCGTTTGATCCGCCGCCCACGCACGCCATGAGGATGTCGGGCTTGCCGCCCCACTTCTCCATCGCCTGTGCGCGCGTCTCCCGGCCGATGCACGCGTGGAAGTCGCGAACCATCATGGGGTACGGGTGGGGACCCGCGACGGAGCCGAGAATGTAGTGGGTGGTCTCCACGTTGGTCACCCAGTCGCGGATGGCCTCGGAGGTGGCGTCCTTGAGGGTGGAGGTGCCGGAGCGCACGGGGTTCACGGTGGCGCCGAGGAGGCGCATGCGGAAGACGTTGAGCTTCTGCCTCTCCATGTCCGCGGCGCCCATGTAGATGATGCACTCGAGGCCGAAGCGCGCGCACACGGTGGCGGTCGCGACGCCGTGCTGACCCGCGCCGGTCTCGGCGATGATGCGCTTCTTGCCCATCTTCTTGGCGAGGAGCGCCTGGCCCACCGCGTTGTTGATCTTGTGCGCGCCGGTGTGGTTGAGATCCTCGCGCTTGATGTAGATGTCCGCGGTGCCGTAGTGCTCGGTGAGGCGCTCGGCGAAGTACAAGGGGTTGGCGCGGCCGACGTAGTCCTTGAGGATGCTCTCGAGCTCAGCCTGGGGTGGTGGGGAGGGCGGGGAGAAGCGGGTCAGTGAATCTTCTCGTCGGGAATTATATCCAGTCATTTCGGGGGGGGTCCGATCGGCGGCGACGTCACGCGCGTGCGCCGCTCGTCTCGCGCGCTTCGACGAGAGATCCCGCCTTCGTTTGGGGCTAAAAATGTCGCACGGGTCGTGTTCGTACCTGGAACTCCTTGTCGCTCGCGAGCGCGGCGTACTCGCGCTCGAGATCGAGGAGCGCGGGGATGAGCGTCTCGGGGACGTACTTGCCGCCGTACGCGCCGTATCGGCCGGTGGGGTCGGGGCGCTGGACCTCCTTGATGGAGGACTTGGGGGGATCCGTGATGACGGCGCGAACGATGGTGTTGCGGCGCGTGATGGACACGGCGGAGCGGCGGGGCTGCCGCGCGCGCGCGCCGCGGACGGCGACGCGCGAGGACAGGGCCTGGGGAGCGGTCGCGGCGGAGGCCATGGTTGCTACCGGGGGGAGTTGCTCCCTCGTTGACGACGAGTGCTCGACTCGGTTTCCGACACGCTAGGTGTGCGGAGGGGCGGGACCGAAGATCTCGCGGGGACGATGCGCGTGCACCGAACGATGCGCTCGCAAGTTGTGTCGACGTCGACGGCGGGGTCGTGTCGACGTCGATTGGCTCGAGGAAAAAAAAAGCTTGATCCAGCTCTCGACCAATCAGCAGTCCGCATCTTTTTTCGCACTCGCACAGGCGGGCAGTCTACATTTTTGTCTTTTTTTTGGAGTCGGCGGGTGTGTGTTGGAGCTGGTGTTTGGTCGGCGCGCGGGTTTACGAAGGGAAAACGCTGATCTGTTGGTTGCAGAAGTGCCTGCACGGGGAAGATGTCTTCCGAGGAGGCCGCCGCCGAGACCAAGCCCGAGGCTGAGACCAAGCCCACCGAAGACGCGAAAACTTCGGGGGACGTGGACAAGGCCGCGGAGGCGCTCGAGAAGGTCGGCGTCGCCGGTGAGTCGCGCCCCGATCCCGCACTTTTTCTTTTCCCCTTGGATTTGTTGCGAATGTTGTTCGATTGCCTGCACCCCTGTCCAGTCTCCGTCCCCGTTCCTCCCCGAAGTTGACCGAAACCCTCCCGTCGACCCGTAGAGAATGAGGATGTCGAGAAGCCCGACGTGCCCGACACCGCCCTCGGCAAGTCCGAAGTGCTCGTGGAGCAGGAGGAGACCGTGGTTGAGAAGAAAGTTGTGGACGACACCCCTTACGCCTCGGCCAAGTCCTTCGAGGAGCTCGGCCTGAGCGCCGAGTTGCTGCAGGGCCTGTACAGCGAGATGAAGTTCGAGCGGCCGTCGAAGATCCAGGGAGAGACCCTTCCGATGATCCTCCAGCCCCCGCACCGCAACCTCATCGCGCAGGCGCACAACGGATCGGGCAAGACCACCTGCTTCACGTTGGGGATGCTGTCGCGCGTGGACGTGTCCAACCCCGCGCCGCAGGCGCTGTGCATATGCCCCACCCGCGAGTTGGCCATCCAGAACGTCATGGTCATGGAGAAGATGGGCAAATACGCCAAGATCACCATCGCGTACACCGCGGACGCCAGGTGGGTGGGCGCGAGCAGGAGGGAGAAGATTGTGGACCAGGTGGTGATCGGGACGCCAGGCAAGATGCTGGGGTGGATGCGGGAGAAGCAGCTGGACTGCAAGGGCGTCAAGATCCTGGTCTTCGACGAGGCGGATCAGATGATGGACACGGACGGGCACAGGGTGGACTCGCTCAAGATCATGAAGCACCTCAAGAGCAGCACCAAGCAGATGCCGCAGGTTCTGCTCTTCTCCGCGACGTTCAACGAGCGCGTCAAGGACTTCAGCACCAAGGTGGTGCCAAACGCGAACCAGATCTTCCTCCCGGCGCACGAACTGTCGCTGGATGTGATCAAGCAGCACAGGGTGTACGTCAACAGCACCGAGGCGAAGGAGATCTTGCTCAAGGAGAAGATCTTCCCGTGCTGCGACAAAATCGGCCAGACCATCATCTTCGTGCGAACGCGCGAGGGGTGCAAGCGCCTGATGCGCACCATGAACGAGGCCGGCTACAAGTGCACCGCGATCGAGGGCGGCATGGAGCACAGCGAGCGCGACCGCGTCGTGAAGGAGTTCCGCGACGGCCTCACCAAGATTCTCATCTCCACCGACGTCCTCTCCCGCGGCCTCGACGTCTCCACCGTGACGCTCGTCATCAACTACGACATGCCCGTGGAGCACAGCAACCCGCGGGCGCCCAACTACGAGACCTATCTCCACCGCATCGGTAGGTCCGGCAGGTTCGGCAAGAAGGGCGCCGCGTTCAACCTCCTGTTGGGACCGGACGAGCGGGCCGTCATGGACAAGATCGCGGAGCACTTTGACCACCCGGTGCCCGAGGTGGAGTTCAACGACGACGACGCTTTCGAGCACGTCCTGGAGGAGGCCGGCCTCATGAGCAAGGAGGAGTAAATACGCTTAAAGGGATTATTAGGTTCAGCCGCCGAAAAACATTTAATCAAACGTTCATCATCGTACACGGCGCAGAGCACGCTGAGGGTTCCTTCAAATTTAGTTTACTTGGCTACTGATCTAGAGGCGGCTCTTCCGTCCTCGGGCCCGTCACGCCGCCTTCTTCGCCGGCTCGACAGTCTTTATCGCCGTGCGCGCCAGTTCCTCGTCCGATACCTTCATCCACAGCGCCCGTCTCACCCTCGGTCCGAGCCATCGCCAGGTGAACCACTCCTTGCGCACCCACTTCAGGTATCCGCGCTGGTGCGCCATGCCCACGAGGAACGGCAGGAGCGCGTGAAGCGGGATGCAGCACGGACCGAGACAGATAACCACCATGACGTTACCGGCACTCTCAACGACGTGTGCGGCTGAGCTTCCTCCTCGATGCGCAGAACGACGCGACGTGGTCTGGGCCGCTGCGTGCTCGGAGGGAATTATTTCTTCGCCCCACTGTCCGAAAAAGCGCTTACAAGCGCTGCGCTCCAACAACGGTCTATTTTCTCGAGTCATTCGTGCGGGAAGGGATCTCGCGTCAAAAGTGGTGGTTACTTCGGGCCGCGCGTCAAATCTCTCGTCGCCAGCCATGGCGGAGCGGCTCGAGGGCCAATTCGGCCCGGAGGGCGCGAGCCTGCTTCGGTCCAGGCTCGAGCCCCAGGAGGCTCGAACCATGACCGTGACAAAGCAGGCGTCGGCGCCGGTCTACCTGTTCCTCGTCGGCGCGGTGCGTGCCGGTCCCGCGGATGAGAACAATCTTTCGGAGACGTCCATCGACCCGCGCCCTCCCGCTTTGGCGTCCCGTCCCGCGTCGTGCTCGCCGCTGAACGAACCCTCGAACCCCGATTCATTCCCGCAGATTCTCTTCTTCAGCGCGTGCGTCGCCGGCCTGGTCGTCAGCGCGCGGCCCGAGTTCTGGACGGTCGAGCGCGACGTCGTCCCGGACGGGATGGGAGCCGCGCTCGGCGGGAACGTCGACGACGTGCTCGCGTTTGACGATACGTGGTTCCCCCAGGGCAAGACCGCGGACGAGGTCAAGATCGACCACGCCGGTATCGGCGCGGAGAATCGCAAACAGGAGGATTTCGAGCCCCAGAGCGGGTTCGAGCGGTGGAGGGGCGCGCCCTACTGGCAGCACTACACCGAGATGCCCGTCGAGTACAACCTTCCCAGGGCTCGGATGCAGGCGAAGGACGTGGTGGTGGCGACGCACACGACGGATAAGGACGCGTCGAAGCTGTTCATGGCGTCCATTCATAAGCACGGGCTCGCGGCGACGGTGTCCGGGGTCGGAACCTGGTGGCACTCGCACGAGGACAAGGAGATGGGCCTGAAGGCGTCGCTCTTGCGCTTGCCCGCGGATGAGCGCCACGATCCGCTGGTGATCCTCGCCGACTCCGACGACAGCATGTTCACGTGCGACGCGGAGGAGATGCTGTCGCGGTTCGAGGACCTCGACGCCGACATCGTCGTCGGCACGGAGACGAGGTGTTGGCCGCCCGAGGCTTCGCACTGCGGGGACGGGTACAAGCACCTCGAGGAGGGCGTGCGAGCGGGGATGGAGGTGCGCTCCGAGCTCGGGCGCGTCGAGAGCTCGGGCGACGCGACCCACGACACCAAACCAACCACCAGGATCTGGGGCGACGCGGGAGCCATCGTGGGACGCAGGAGCGCGCTCGTCAAGCTCCTGAGGGAGTTCGAGTCCTTCCTGGAGATCAACCCCAAGTACAAGGCGGACCAAGGGACGGGCGCGCGGTGGGGCGCGTTTTACAAGTCGTGCAAGCCCTTCGGCGTGGACACCAAGGCGTGGAGGGAGGCGGTGAGCGCGAGGCCACCGCGCGCGTGGATCGGGTACGACGACCAGATGTGCCTCAACAGGTACCTCATCGAGCGATCGGCGGCTAAGGACGTCCGCGTGAAACTCGACCGCGACGCGACGCTCGTGCACGCCGTCGGAGGGACGTCGAGTCAATCGTACGCGACGAACCCGAAGACGGGACGGCCGTTCTGGAAGGCGACGAGTAAGTCGCCGTGCGTGTGGCACTTCAACACGCCCGCGGCGGCGGAGGAGATGCGGCCCATGATCAGGGCGTACCCGGATGCATTCGTGTGATGAGAGACTCGGTTCGGCTCGTTTGTGAAGAAAACGGTTGAAGAAACCGCCGGGCCGGGGGAGTCGGTGATCGCCTCGTCCTTTCCCCGGGATGCGGGATGCGTTTTAGTACTTGTAGCAGCCCGCGCGCGATTCTTGTGAAATGACGAGCTTCGCGCGAGTCGGGGTCATTCGCGCCACCGTCTTTGCAGCCGACGAGGATGTTTTGGCTGGATTTTCTGAAAATTTTCACACTCGCGACCGCCGAGAAAATAGAAAACCGCAGATCCTGTCTGTTCAGCCATCCTGATTGGTCGAGAGTTGCGCCAAGGGCCCGCCAAGTAAGCGTCTCGATCAGCCATTGGATGATGCGAGAGACAGCACAAAAACCTGCTGGAGGTCCAGTCACGATTTCGCACACCGACGCGCGACCCTCTGCGTCGCGCGGCCTATCCTCTGCTGACAGGTGACAGCGAGGGGCGGCCATGACCTCCCCAACCTCTTATCACCACACCATAGACATAGCCTTGGACCCGCCGCTCGCGAGCGCGGGCGAGGCCAGTCTGTGGGTGGAGATAGCCACGGGGGCAGGGGTGGATCCCGGAGGGTTATCCCACGCGGCGCCAACGGGTTGCAGGCCCGAAGCATCGCGGCCGACGCTGGTGTTGTCCAGGGTGGACGGTGACGGGACGGAGCAGCGGTTCGCGCTTCCGCACGGTGCGTACCGTCGATTCGGCGGATCAAAACCCGTTCCACGGCTTCGTCGCCCCCCGCCCCCGCGCGCGACGCGTCCCGGAACGAAACGATCATCGGAAACCAACAAACATCCGAAGAAACCCGCTCGCCGCGATCGACGGCTGACCCCTCGTTCCCTCCCCTTTTCCATCCACGCAGGCGCGCGCGCGGAGGGCATCCGCGCCAAGAGGCGTAAGAGCGGCTACCAGCTGAGGGTCACCGTCCCCGTCGTCGAGGATCCCGCGGCCGAGGAACCGACCGCGACGAAAGAAGAACGAGCCGCCCGGGGAGTCCCAGGACCCGACCCGGGACCCGCGCGATCGATCCGCCCCGACGCCCCAGCCTCGTCCGGCTCCGACTCACTCGACGATGCGCTCGCGGCGGCGACTCGCCCGAAGCACCTCGCCGCCCTGGACTTCGGCCCGGGCTGCGACGCGTGCGTCGCGACGGGCGAACCGGGAGACAGGCGCGTGGTGGCGACGAGATCCATCGCGCGAGGCGAGTGCGTCGTCTTCGAGGCGCCCGTCGCGGCGGTGAAGGCGGGGGAGCCGGTGGCCAGCGATGTTCTCGCCGCCGCTTTCTGCGGCGACGCGATCCGTCGCGACGGTCTCCTCGGCGGCGTGAACTCCTCGGACGGGAAGGGCTCGCCGCCGCGCGGCGGGTCCCAGGTTGAGATCCCGTCCATGGGCGCCATCATCGGCGAGCACGCGCACGCGCGCGCGGACGACGACGTCGCCAACGGAGGCGTTCGATGCGCCACGCCCGGCCTGTTCCCTTGGGGCGGCGGCGCGGGGGGCGGCGGCGGCGGCGGGAGCAAGACGAGGCGACGAACGACGGAGTTCGCCGGGGGTCGAGTTCCGAACGAGTGGCTGCTGACGCACCAGCTGCTCGAAGCCCGCGCGACGCTGTGCGCGAACGCGGGGGACGACGGGGGCGAACCCGGGAGCATGCGGGAGTGGGCCGGCGAGTACGCGTCGAGGGCGCCGGCGTCGGACGCGGCGGAGCGACGACGCGACGAGGAGGTGGCCGCCGCGCTCGCGAGGGAAATCGGCGGGGACGTCACCGCCGAGGACGTCGCCGCGGTTCACGCGGCGGTGTGCGCCAACGCGTTCGCGCTGGAGGCGATGTGCACCAGGCTTAACTACGGCGCCGGTTTCTTCCGCGCCGCCGCGTACGTTAACCACAGCTGCGACCCCAACTGTTTGTCCCTGCGTCTCGGCGGGAACATGGCGATATTCGCCGCGAGGGACGTGGCGGCGGGCGAGGAGCTGACGCACTCGTACCTGCCGTCGCACCAGCTGCTGCTGCCGAGCGCGGCGAGGCGGCCGCTGCTCACGTTCGACTGCGCGTGCCCAAGGTGCGCACGAAACTTAAACGTCGGGGCGGACGGAAACCCAGACGGAAAAGCGACTACGCCCGCGTCGGCGTTGGAGACGAGCGCGTCGATCTGGGACACCCCGCTCGCGGCCGCCGCGATTGAGATTCGAACCGTCGCGCTGGCGTGCGGCGGCGACCGACCTCACGACGTTCTGGACGCCTTCCGACGAGAGGTGCTCGAGGCGCCGGGCGCGAGGGAGGCGCTCGCCAACTGCCCGCCGCGGGCGGCCGTCTCTTTGCTCGAACCGGTGCTGGACGCGCACTGGCGCGCGGCGTTGAACGCGGGGGGCAGCCAGGCGCGGGTCGACGTCGACGGGGACGATCACTCGGCGGCACAGCTGGCGGCGCCCCCCGCGGCGACGGCGGCGGTGGCGGCGCGGGCGTGGAGGGACGCCGTGCGCGCGATGCGCCGCGACGCCGCGAACGAGGGCGTCGGGGTGGCCGCCGCCGCCGAGCAGACGTACGCCGTGGCCGAGGTGACGGCGTTCATGTTGGACGCGTGCGGGACGTCCGACGGGGGTTCCGACGTCGATGTCGAGGGTTCGACCGAGATGGACGCGTCGACGGCGAGGCGGGCGCTCATGTACCTGGTGAAGGCGCACGGGGATTCGCTCGCGTGCGCGCAGGAGGATACGCTTTGCCTGCGCGCGATGCCCGCGGCGTCGGCGGCGGCTGAGGCGTTCGAGCGGCTCGTCGCGGAGGCGGCGATGCTGCGGCTGCAAGAGCCTGGGGACTCGGCGACGCTCCCGCCGATGCCGAAAGCGGGGTCGCCGACGCCAAAGGCGGGGTCGCCGACGCCGAAGGCGGGGTTGCCGGCGCCTGAGAAGGCAAAGGCGAAGAAGCGGGGCGGCAACCGGGCGAAGGCCAAGGACGAGAAGGAGTCGACGCCGGAGACGAACACGGGTTCTGAGGATAACACGGGTTCCGAGGGATCGGACGGGTCGAAGAAGGCTGCGAAAAAGAAGGAGCGGGTCAAGTGCCCGCACGGCAGGCAAAAGTACCTCTGCAAGGACTGCAACGGGAGCGGGATATGCGAGCACGGGCGGCAGAGGGCGTGGTGCAGGGACTGCGGCGTGAACACCGGCGAGCTCGCCGCGCACTACTCCGAGAAGCGCAAGGAGTACAAGCGCGTCTACCGACTCCGCCAGAAGGAAAAGGAGCGGCTGGCCTCGTCCAGGTCGACCTCGCCCGAGGACGGCGCCGAGGCTGCCGTCCGCGGCGAGCAGGGGCCGACCCCGGATCCGGCGCCGGAGCCGGAGCCGGAGCCGGAGCCGGTCGTCGCTTCCAAGCCCGAGCGCGCCCCCGCGGCGAACATCCCCATCGCCACCCCCGTGTTCATCATGCCCAACGAGATCGCGGTCGAGGCGCACCGCATGGGCCGAATCGTCTCGCAAGCGCGACTCGACGCCGCGTGGGACGGACCCGATTGGTCGAACCGGTCCCCGGACGCCGGCGACAGCGGCGCCACCTCCACGGCGGTGCACCACCGTCCCGATACGCACCCCGCGGGCAGCAGCGACAGCCACGAGCACGACGGCGCGGCGGATCTCGTCGCGCAGATCAACGCGTGGACGGCGGTGACCAACTCATCCGACGACCGAGCGGGCTCCCCCGGCGGGGTAGCGGGGTTCACGAGTCAGTCGAGAACCACCGCCGCGGGACTCGTGGCGCTCCTCGGTAAGGCGGAGAAGGACGTCGCGATCGCGCAGTTCATCGACGCGCTCGCCAAGCCGTCGTCGCCGTCGTCGTCGCCGTCCTCCTCGGAGGCTGAGCACGACGGCCCGCGCAAGTCCCGCAAGCGCTCTGCCACGCAAAAGCTGCCGCCGCCCGAGACCAAACTCTTCCCGCCGTCGTCCAAGTACGTCTCGCACAAGGCCCTCGGGGTGTCGCTGTGCTTCGAGAAGGGCGTGTTGGACTGCGTGCACGTGTACGCGGACGCCGTGGACGGGTTCTCGGGGTACAGGCACGAGCTGCCGCACGGGCTGAGGCTGACGCACGACCCGGAGACTGGCGCCAAGCCCGACTGCGGCCGGACGGTGGTGGAGAGGCTCGGGGAGCCGACGCAGAAGGGCGGGACGGGGCGGCAGATATGGATGACGTACGAGCACCTCGGGCTGAAGGTTGACCTGGCGGCGGTGGACTGGGAGGACGGAGACGCGCCCGTGCGGGGAGCCTCCATCTGGGTCGTGTGATTGGGAAGAATTTTCCTCTTTGTAGCGCGTAGGGTAAACTAGCTCGACGTCATCAGAAGTACGCGCTCAGTCTATGGGCTCGAACGCTTCGTGCGTGGACCGATAGCTCGACCAGCTCGTCTTGGGCCTGACCGGTCCGCGATGCGTCGGCGCATCACGACCCTCGTTTACGCATGCAAACGCGTCGCCGTCGTATGGATCAACTCCCTTCGCGTCCGTCGGTCCGTCGACCCCATTTGTCGTCATGAGGTCCATCTCCCAACGCCTCACCGCCGCCTCCTCGGCCCGCGCGTCCTCCACGCGCCCGCGGAGGAGGTGGGGCTTGAGCTTCTGCAGGATCGCCGCGCGCGTCGCGGCGTCGGTGACGTTCGAACCGCCGTCGAGGTTCGCGTGGGCGCTGGCGGCGGCGGCGGCGAGGACTGGGTCGGGAACGTACGCCGCGCTACGCATGTTGAGCGAGGACCCGGCCCAGTTCTTCGCGGCAGCCTTGAACGCATCCTTGTGCGTCATCGCGGGGTTCTCAGCCTTGAGCCTCGGGATCTCCTCGCGTATGAAGACGTTGTAAGGGGACGGGTCGCGCGGCTTTCTCGTCTTTTTCGCCCGTTTCGCGGGCCTCGCCGGCGCGAGGTCGGTGTCGTATGTCGCGTTTGGGTCGACGGCGCTCGCGTCGCCGTCGCAGCTCCGCCAGAACTCCTCGGCGGCTCTTCTCAGCTGCGGGTCCGTGGGGTTGGCGCCCATCGCGACGCACACGGCCGGGTCGAGGAAGGACGCGAGCGCCCCCGCGGAGACCTGGAGGCTGGCGCCGGTGGCGGGCCGCTGCTGGGTGGGGTGTGGAGTGCTCGCGGCGGGGAGGCGCTCGGCGGGCTTGGTCATCGCGGGGAATGTGGGTCGCGGCGGGTGGACGGGCGCGAGCCCGGGCGGGACGGCAACCTTCAGGTGGACCCCGCACGCGCCGCAGCGGACGGTGGTGCTGCCCTCGGCGAGGAGGGCGGCGGGCACCCTCACCTCGAGACGCGACCGGCAGCGCTGGCAGTCGACGTGCACCGTCTTCGAGCCGTCGTCGCGCGCGCGGTCGACGTCACCGCGCGCGACGGCGTCGATGTCGGTCGGCGCGTCGCATCGCGCCCGCCGCGCCTCGGCGGCCGCGGCGTCGCTCATGTTTGACCCGGAGGTGGCCTGGAAGTTCGGGCCCATGCGCGCGCGCGTTGGGATCGATATCGGCGCGAGCGTCGCGTCAGGGAGACGCGCGGACGGTCTGTGTGGCTCACGCCGAACGGAATAGTTGTGACGCGACCCAGGGTGGGAGGAGCGCCCGAGATTCGGACACCGAATCGGCGGGTCCGACGTACCCTCGATACGTCCGAGGCGCCGCCGGTTGGACTTCCTTCGACGAGTCCACAAAAAACGCCCGGGGGCGTTTTCGTGACAACGACGGGCGTCACCTCGCCCGCGGCACCACCTTTTCGCGCGCGCCTCCTCACCATGCCCGAGACCAAGACCGACGGAACCATCATCGTCAACGTCCGGCTGTTCGCCACCATCAAGCCGGACCTCAAGTACCTCACGCGCTTCCAGTACAAGATGCCCGATCAGGTGCGGGGCCCCACGTTGCGACTCAGGCTGAACCCCGAGGTGGAAACCGTCGGGTCTCTCAAGAAGAAGGTCGAGGAGGCGCGCGGGACGCATCCGGTGGAGAAACTCCGCAAGGGCGGCGGGCCCCTCGGCATCGAGCTCGAGCCCGACACCGCCACGCTCGCATCCGTGGGCCTGACCCGCGATCACAGCGTCTGGGAGTACGTCTGGGAGGACAGCGAGGCTGAGTCGGCCAAGTTCGAGGAGGAGCTCGACACCGTTCGCGGCTACGTCCACGAGTTCATGCTCAAGCACCCGGACATGAACGGAAGCGGCAGACAGACGGGCGAGAAGAAGACCGAGGAGTCGACCTGGACCAAGAAGCAGCGACGCAAGCGCCAGGAGATGGAGACGGCGGTGGCGGAGTACAGGAAGGAGAAGGAGAAGAAGGAGGCGGCCAAGAGAGCCGCAAAGGCCGCAAAGGAAGCCAAAGCCGCGGAAGCCGCCAAAGCCGCCGACGCGACCACCGCGTGATGAGCCGGACCCGAGGTAACGTGCTGTACACGTCCTCGCCTTCCCTTCAGATTGCGTCTTTTTACACAGCAACTGGGATCACCTTGATGAATGGTCACGCGGGTAAAATTGTATCCATTGCCCTTGAAGGGAAGGTCAATTTTATACTGCGCCCTTTATCTTTGAACATTCATCAAGGCGATCTGGATTCCATCTGAAGGTAGGGCGCCTCACAAGTAGGACGCGTCGAGTAACGAACGAAACGCGAACTCCGTATGTACGTCTTGAAATTTTACATCGCCGT
>MDTA01096893.1_pt1 | contig 12658 bp, 14 predicted proteins | sample 811151 | NCBI WGS metagenome assembly MDTA01 (sample SAMN05326648, study PRJNA326480) | marine metagenome | isolation source: seawater | place: Indian Ocean: South | collected 2010
AAAAAAGCGCCTAAGATAGAAAATAAGGAGACGTCCTGTGGCTAAAAGAGATTGTTATGATGTCTTAGGTATTCCGAGAGGTGCTTCACAAGAAGATATCAAAAAAGCTTACAGAAAATTAGCATTAAAATATCATCCTGACAAAAACAAAGGAGACAAGGCCTCTGAGGAAAAATTCAAGGAAGCTAGTGAAGCATATCACATACTTTCAGATGACAAAAGAAAAGCTAATTATGATCAATTTGGACACGCAGCTTTTGAAGGCGGTGGAGGTGGTGGCGGTTTTCAGGGTTTTGGTGGATTTGATAGCTCATCTTTCTCTGATATTTTTGAGGATTTCTTTAGTGATTTCAGTGGTAGTACCTCGAGACGAACTAGTAATAGAGGAAATGATTTAAGATATGATGTGGGCATCAGTCTTGAAGAAGCCTATAAAGGAACTGAAAAAAACGTTAGATATACTACTTACAAATCATGTAAATCCTGTTCCGGAAGTGGAGCTGCAAAAGGCTCAAAACTAATAAAGTGTGATTACTGTTCAGGAAGGGGAAAAGTAAGAACTAATCAAGGTTTCTTTACTGTTCAACAAACCTGTCCGCAATGTAGTGGTTATGGCGAAATGATTGGCACACCATGTAACAGCTGCAGTGGAAATGGAAAAAAACAATCAGATGAGAATGTAACGGTAAAAATACCAAAAGGAGTTGACGATGGCACTAGAATAAGACTATCTGGTAAAGGCGAAGCAGGTTCAAAAGGGGGATCAAGTGGGGATTTATACTTATTTATATCTATAGATAATCATAATATTTTTAAAAGATCAGAGGAAAATTTATATTATGAGTTACCTATATCATTTTCAGATGCATCATTAGGTACTTCGATTGAAGTACCTTCTATTGACGGCGGTAAATCAAAAATTAAAATTCCTGCTGGAACGCAACATGGAAAACAATTTAGACTAAGAGGCAAAGGTATGCCAATACTAAGAAGAAACTTATTTGGTGATCTATATATAAGAGTTGTTACTCAAGTGCCAACATCACTTTCAAAAAGACAAAAAGAAATTTTAGAGGAATTTAATGAAATTGAGTCAAATAAACCGGATCCTGTCATCAGAAATTTTTTTGAAAAAGCTAAGAAATTTTGGAAAAAAACATAAATTAAATGGAAACTGATCAGATAATGTCTGCAATATTTCTTTTTGCAGTACTCGCTTTAATCTTACCTGGTTTTTTATCCACTAATAATAAGCTAAAACAATTTTTAGGTAATTTATCTATCTGGACTATAATTATTCTAGTGATTATTGTAGTCATTTACTTAATAAGATAATGAAAAAAATAAATTTAGCTATATCAGGGTGTATTGGTAGAATGGGTCAACAAATCATTAAGTCGGCTCAGAAAAATAAAACTTTTAAAATTGTTTCACTAACTGAAAATAAAAAAATAAATAAAATAATTTCAGGAATTAGACCTGAATTTAATTCTGTGAGCGCTTTTAAAAATGCTAATATAATTATTGACTTTACTGTACCTAAATGCACTTTAGAAATTCTTCAAATCGCATCAAAACAAAAGAAAAAAGTTATAATTGGAACTACGGGTTTTACAAAAAAAGAAGAAATTTTAATAAAAAAATTTTCAAAAAAAATACCTATATTAAAAGCAGGAAATATGAGTTTAGGAATAAATCTGCTAATGTATTTAACCGAAATAGCCTCAAAATCATTAGGCAAGAAATTTTTAAGTAAGATTTACGAAGTTCATCATAAATTTAAAAAAGATTATCCATCTGGTACGGCGATAATGCTTGGAAAAGGAATCGCTATAGGTAAAAGAAAAGATTTTTATAGTTTAATTGGTAAAAAATATTTAAATAAAAAGTCATTTCCATATGGAAAAAAAATTAACTTTAATTCGATTAGAAAAGGAGAAGTAATCGGAGAACACGAGGTATCTTTCTTCAGTGGTAAAGAAATAGTAACCTTAAAACACGAATCTTTTGATAGAACTCTTTACTCAGAGGGCGCACTTGCTGCTGCAAAATGGATAATTAATAAAAAACCGGGCCTCTACTCAATGAGGGATCTATTAAATTTTAAGTGAATAACAAGGAAAAATCAAAGATTATCATTAAAATCTTAAACAAAACTTATCCAAAGGTACCTGTTCCACTCAACTATAAAAATATTTTTACACTTTTAATATCTGTCCTTCTCTCAGCACAATGTACTGACGTCAATGTAAATAATGTAACCAAAAAAATTTATCCGAAATATAATAAACCTTGTCACTTTGTAAAATTAGGAAGGAAAAAAATAGAGCGTCTCATTAAGAAAATTGGAATATTTAGAGTTAAAGCAAAAAGTATTTTTTATTTGTCTAAAACATTGGTCGAAAAATATAATGGCAAAGTCCCTAAAACATACGAAGAGCTTGAACAATTACCTGGGGTTGGACACAAAACAGCTAGTGTTGTCATGTCCCAAGGCTTTGGATATCCAGCTTTTCCTGTTGATACTCATATTCATAGGCTCGCTCAAAGATGGGGTCTTACAAATGGAAAAAATGTTGTGCAAACAGAAAGAGATTTAAAGAAAATTTTTCCAAAGAAATATTGGAACAAACTTCATCTTCAAATTATTTGGTTTGGCCGAGAGTATTGTAAAGCAAGAGATTGTTATGGAATTGCTTGTAAAATTTGTAAAAGCTGTTATCCAAATAGAAAAAAACCAATTAAAACAAATAAAGCTTAAATCATATGAAAATTCTTGGTATTGGAAACGCAATAGTAGATGTAATTTGCAAAGTCGATGAAAATTTCCTTAATTTAAACTCACTAACTAAGAGCACAATGAAACTAGTCAATGAGAAAGAGTTCAAAAAATTAATTTCAAACTTGAAAATTGAGGAAACAATATCAGGTGGGTCCGTAGCTAATTCAATTGTAGGCCTCGCTAAATTAGGGAACGAAGTGGGATTTATTGGAAAAGTTAATGATGATGAGTTAGGCGCTAGATATGAAAATGGATTGAAGAAAGAGAAGGTAAAATATTTTTATTCAAAAAAAAAAGAGATAATGCCTACTGGCACCTGTCTGATTTTGATTACTCCCGACTCTGAGAGAACAATGGTTACTTTTTTAGGTACAGCGGGAAAAATAAATGAAAATGATATTGATGTAAATGCTATTAAGAAAAGTGAAATTTTATTTCTTGAGGGATATTTATGGGATGAAGGTGATCCAAGAAAAGCTTTTGAAAAATCAATTATTAATGCAAATAAAGTTGCGATGTCGCTTTCAGATTTATTTTGCGTTGAAAGACACAAGCAAAATTTTTTAAGTTTGCTAAAAAATAAATTAGATATTGTTTTTGCAAACGAGCAAGAAATTTTGTCTTTATTTGATACCAATAAGTTTGCAGATGTAATTGAGTTTTCAAAAAAAACCAAAAAACTAGTTGTAATTACTAGGGGGAGCAAAGGTGCCCTAGCGATTCAAGATGAAAATGTATATGAATGTCTTGCGAAAAAAAATTTAAAAATTATTGATTTAACAGGAGCCGGTGATTTATTTGCGTCAGGTTTTCTTGATGGATATATTAAGGGCCAATCAATAAAAGATTGCTTGGATAAAGGTACAGATATGTCCTCTAGAATAATTCAAATTATCGGAGCTAGAATTAATTAAAATATTTTTTTTTTCTTTTAAAACTTCCTTTACCTTTTTTTGGTTTTATTATTCTTTTTCTATATTTTGCAGAAAATAATTCTTTAGCGAATTTGTTTCTTTTTTTCACAAATAATAACCATCTTTATTTATAAAAATAAAATTTTCATCCATAAATTTTTCGTTAATTTTTTTTCTTAATCTGTAGATATGTGTTTCAACAGTATGTGTATCTGCATCAGATGAATAGTGCCAAACGGAAGATAAGATATTTTCTTTGGATACAGGTTTCGAGCTGTTTAAAAGTAACTCAATTAGTTGAATCTCTTTTTCTGTTAAAATAATAAAATTTCTATTATCAGAAATTTTTTTTTCATTTTTATTCAATACATAACTTTTAACTTTAATACTTGAATTTTTATTAAATTTTTTTTTCGCTGAAATTAATTCCACAATTGAATTAATTTCTTTAATTGTGGTAGGCAATTGTAAGTGAGCATCATAGCTTATAGAGGAATTCTTTTTTATTGATGCAAGTATTTTTAGAGATTTATTTGTCAAATAGAAGTCTTTATTTTGTTTATTGTTAAGAGACTCTTCATGAAATAAAATAATATCATATTCAATATCTTTTTTTTCTGTAAAATGTTTAAACTTTAAAAAAGGTGTAAGTTCATTTATTGTATTAAGAAATGAAATTGGACCACTTATGAATACTTTTAAATTATGCATATAAAAATAAATAATAATTATCTAACTTATAATAATTATAAAGTAAAATGTACCTTAGGTAAAAAAGGAATTGGAATAAAGCGAAAAGAAGGAGATCTAATAACTCCAAGGGGAAGTTTTAAAATAAAGTATATTTTATATAGAAAGGATAGGATTAAAAAAATTAAATCAAAATTAAGAAAAATAAATATTAAAAAGAATATGGGTTGGTGCGATGACCCAAGGTCCAAAAAATATAATCAGCTAATAAAAACTCCTTTCAAACATAAATATGAAAGACTTTACAAAAAAGAGGGAGTTTATGATTTAATTCTTGTACTAAATTACAATATGAATCCTATAAGGAAAAATTTAGGTAGTGCGATATTTATACATATAGCTAGAAAAAATTTTAAAAAAACTGCAGGATGTGTGGCTGTTAGCAAAATTGATTTACTGAAAATTGTTAAAGAATTAAAAAAAAATACAATAGTTAAGATCTTTCACCAAAAATAGAACTACCTATTCGAACAAATGTAGCTCCATGCTTTATTGCATCTAAATAATCTTCAGACATTCCCATGCTCAATTCATTTAACGTTAGTGATCTATTGAGTTCATTTATAGACTTAAAATATTTTTCTGAATTATCTCCAATTGGAGGGATAATCATTAATCCAACTACCTTTAATTGTGCTTCTTTAATACAGTAATTATAAAAATCATCTAATTCCGGAATAGGAATACCCGACTTTTGTATTTCGTTTCCAATATTAACTTGGATAAAGTATTTAAGTTGCCTATTTATATCAGATTGATATTTAGAAAGTTTATCAGCAAGTTTTTGGTTATCAAGAGAATGAATATATTCAAACAACTTAACTGCATCTTTAGCTTTGTTACTTTGTAGCTTACCGATCATATGTAGTTTTAAATCTTTGTTTTTTTCTTTTACATCGCTCCACTTTGATAAAGCTTCCTGTACTTTATTTTCACCAAAATGGCGATGTCCATGATTAAATAAAGGCATTATATGATTAATTGAAAATGTCTTGCTAACGGCTACAATATTTATCGATTTTTTTGGTTTTAAGCAAATAATATTAGATTTTATTTTATTATATCTTTCAACTATTGTGTTCATATGTTTATTTTTAAAAAAAAATATTTTTTAATTATAGAAAGCATAAAAGAATTTAATGTAGAAAATATTAGAAGATTAAACAAGTTTAATATTATTTATAGAACAAAAAAGAAAGAAAACATTAGCAGTCTTAGGAAATTTAGGAAAATCTGTAAACTTAAACTAATAAAGTTTTTTGTAGCAAACGATATTGAATTGGCTGTCGCAACCAAAGCAGATGGATTATATTTATCTTCTTACAATAAAAACTTTAAAAGTTTATTTCTGAAAGATAAATATTTAATTATTGGCTCAGCTCATAATGTACAAGAAATTGATCTTAAAAAAAAACAAGGTTGTAGCTATATATTAGTTTCAAAATTATTTGTTGTTGATTATAATAAATATTCTAAAACTCTTGGAATACTAAAATTTAATATCTGCAAATATCTATATGAAAAAATCATTCCCTTGGGTGGAATAAAATTTAATAATTTAAATAAACAAAAAATAGTAAGATCTGAAGGCCTGGCAATTTTTTCTGAATTAAAAAAAAAGCCGGCTAAAATAATTAGCCGGCTTTTTTAAGTATTCTAAATTTTACTTATATTAGAACGCTATTGCTAAAGATACAACTGACTGAGTTTCTGATTTTCCAGCAGTGTAGTCTGAGTTATCTACTTCAGCTTGTGCCACACCAATTGTCATACCACCTGTTGTGTATGCTAATTGTAGAGACTTTTGCTCCATAGTAGTAACTGTTTTTGTACCAGAAGTATTCGTTCCAGTAATAGCAGCTCTAGCGTTTTTCTCTGACTCATCTACGTTGTATGACAACGATAGCTGATCATTTACGTCAAATTGAATTCCCATGAATTTATTTGCGTAGTAAGTAATTTCGCTTGAAGCTACAGCTGGTTGGTATCCACCTTCTGTGTAACCAACTGAAACTTGACCTATTGTGTACTTAGCACCTAAGTTAGCAGAGATACCTTCTTCTGTATCAGATCCACCAGTTTCATTAGATGTTTGAGCAAAGTCACCGCCGATAGATAGTCCATCAACTGGAGCCATTGTCAATTGTACTTGTGTTAAGTTTCTTCCTGTAGCGTGAGAAGCCGGTGTAGCACCGTTATCTTCTTTAGCTGACAATAATGTCGTGTCGTTCATATCCGGCACGTAACCAATTTTTACGCCCATACCGAAAGGTAACATACCTGATGGTAAGTGATATTGAATGTTTGAATAACCGTCAACATCATAACCAGTCTTCCATGCACCTGTTGTTCCATTAGCTGGTGTAATGTAGTCATAACCAACTCCTAGAGCACCAACACCTGTTGCTAACTCTTTAGATAATCCACCTTCACTTACGTACAATCCAATTGTACCCATGTCAGTTCCGATTTCTAATCTTGTGTCGTCATTAGCTGTACTTGTTCCGTCTAACTGAACTTGGTACTTCCATGACATACCATTGTCTAGCTCTCCACTTGCTGTGAAGTCTAGCTCATTAGAGATACCTAAGTTCTTTCCTGTACCAGCTGCATCACCACCGATTGTGTATGTTGCTGTAGCACCACCAGTTACAGTCATTTCACCTGAGTAAGATGGAGACATAACTAATGCAGAAAATAGAATACCTACTAATAGTTTAGATATATTTTTCATATTATTTCCTTTGTTAAATTTAATTGTTTAAAACAATTGGCGATAAAATAGTGAATTTGTGGTATTTTTCATTATTTTTGGCTAAATTAGTCAGTTTTTTAATGAAGTGTGGTAAAAATGTCACTTTTTTTCCTCTTTTGGTAGAAAAACATGCTTTTGACAATATACTTGATTAACCCTAATTAATTACAATGCTTTTCAAAAAAAAAATTTTTACACAGCTTATATTTAATAAAAAAATTGTTTCTGCTCTATGTTTACCAATTTTTATATTGTTAGCAGAGTGCTCAAAAAAAGAGGCTAAGCTTGATCCAGACAGGCCTTTAAATGCAGAAGAAAAAAGAAAAAAAAATGTCAAAGAGGGATCTGGAGTTTCTATTGGAGATATAATTAGACCCGATAGATCCACAAATTACGAATTCAGCACATCAAATCCCATGTGGAGAGCTTCCTTAGAAACTTTAGATTTTTTACCGTTATCAACTGTCGATTATTCTGGTGGAGTTATAATTACTGATTGGTACGCTGAAGACTCTAATATTGACGAAGCAATAAAAATCACTCTTAGATTTTTATCAAATGAGATAAGAAGTGACAGTTTAAAAATTATAATTCACAAGAAAAAGTGTAGTGAAGTATTAAAATGTAAAACCACTCTTTTGGCTAGTAATTCCATCAAAGATGAACTCAGATCGACGATACTAAGGAAAGCTTCGCAATTCGAGAAAGAATCAAAACCAAAAAAATAGTATCTATGGAAAGAGTAAATTTTCAAGTAATTGAAAAAAAATGGCAAAAGAAATTTTCTAAATTAAAGTTGTACAGAGAAAAAGGTCAGAAATTTTATTGCTTGGAAATGTTTCCTTATCCCTCTGGAAAAATACACATGGGACACGTTAGAAATTACACAATAGGAGATGTAATTGCCCGCTATAAATTTTTAAATGGTTTTAGTGTATTACATCCGATGGGTTGGGACGCATTTGGTCTGCCAGCAGAAAATGCATCAAAATCAAAAAATTTACATCCAAAAAATTGGACTAATGAAAACATCGAAACAATGAAAGCACAACTTAAATTATTAGGTCTTTCAATTGATTGGGATCTGGAAATTTCGACCTGTGATAAGAATTATTACAAGCATCAACAAGAAATCTTTATTGATTTTTACAATAAGGGCTTGGTTTCACGCAAAGAAACCTATGTTAATTGGGACCCAGTTGAAAAAACTGTGCTAGCTAATGAACAAGTAATTAATGGTAGGGGCTGGAGATCCAATGCAGTAGTAGAAAGAAAGAAATTGTCTCAGTGGTTTTTTAATATAACCAAATTTTCAAACGAACTGCTAGAAGATCTAGAATTTTTGGATGGATGGCCTGAAAAAGTAAGACTAATGCAAAAGAATTGGATTGGAAAATCATTCGGCTGCGAAATAAATTTTAAACTTTCTGATAAAAATGAAATAATCAATGTTTTTACTACTAGACCAGACACAATTTTTGGAGCAAGTTTTATTGCTCTTTCTGTGGATCATAAAATTAGTAAATTATTTGAAAAAAAAAATGAGTTTAAGAAATTTAAAGAGGACTGCAACAAAACCGGCACCACAGAAGAAGCTTTGGCAAACGCAGAAAAACAAGGTTTTGATACGGGTCTTTTCGTAAATCATCCTTTTATAAAAGGAAAAAATATTCCCGTATATTTTGCAAACTTTGTGTTAATGGACTATGGAACAGGAGCAATTTTTGGATGTCCAGCACATGACCAACGTGATTTCGATTTCGCAAAAAAATATAATCTTGAGATTATTAAAGTAGTTTCAGATGGAAATACAAACAAAAATTTGAAAGAAGCATACACAGGGCCAGGAAAAATTATTAATTCTGATTTTTTAAACAATCTTGATATACAAGAAGCAAAGAAAAAGATTATATATGAAGTTGAAAAAAAAGGTATAGGTAAAAATAAAACTTTATTTAGGCTTAAAGACTGGGGCATTTCAAGACAAAGATACTGGGGATGTCCTATTCCAATGATTTATCTTGAAGATGGAACTTTAGTACCGGTTGATAAAAGTGAACTTCCTATTACTTTGCCGGACGACATAGATTTAAAAACTCCAGGTAATCCATTAGATAGTCATCCTACATGGAAAAAAACGATACAAAAATCAACAGGTAAAAAGGCTACTAGAGAAACAGACACCCTAGACACATTTGTTGATTCTTCATGGTATTATTTGAGATTTTGTTCCCCAAAATATAATGATGGTCCTTTTGATAGTAAAAAAGTAAATTATTGGATGCCTGTCGATCAATATATTGGCGGAATAGAGCACGCTATTTTACATTTGTTATATTCTCGATTTTTTATGAAAGGCATTAAAAAGTGTGATGAAAATTTCAAATTTAATGAACCATTTAAAAATTTATTTACCCAAGGGATGGTTTGTCATGAATCTTATAAAGATCAAAAAGGTGAATGGTTATACCCAAATGAAATAGAAAAGATTGACTCTAGAACTGCCATAAAAAAATCAGATAAAAGCAAAGTAATTGTTGGGCCTCCAGAATCAATGTCAAAATCAAAAAAAAATACAATTGACCCTGAAACAATGATCAATCAATATGGTGCAGACGCGGTAAGATGGTTTATTCTATCCGATAGTCCTCCTGAAAAAGATGTTCAGTGGTCGGATGCAGGGGTAGCATCTGCAAATAAGTTTCTTCAAAAAATTTGGAATTTAAATCACTTAATCACAAATAGAAAAGAAAAAAAAATTGACAAAGAAAAAGAAAGAGAGTTTGTATCAAAGATAAATAGTTACAGTTTGAGAATTGATAAATCAATTAAAGAATTTCGATTTAACGTTTCCATTGCTTTATTTTACGAAGTTTATAATCTCTTTAAGAATTTTACTGATGAAAGTATTAGTAATAGAAATTTAAGAGAGAGTATTACTAAAATTATGAAGTTATCTTTACCTTTTATACCACATTTATCCAATGAATGTTTAGAAATGCTGAAATGTAAAGACGTTAACGTCTGGCCAAATATTAAAAAAAACATTATTGAAGAAATTAAATTTGCTGTGCAAGTTAACGGAAAGACTAGGGACATTATTACTTTAAAAACTGACTTAACTGAGGAAGATGTTAATAAAGAAGTTTTAAAAAAATCTAAGGCCAAGAAGTTTTTGGATAATGAAAAAATTACAAAAACTATATTTATAAAAAACAAAATAATAAATTACATATTAAAAGGTTAAATCAATGAAAAAGTATAAAATATTTTTCATAACGATCTTAATGATAATCATAACTAGCTGCGGTTTTAGTATTGTCGAGCATTCAGATAGAAGCACATTTGATATTGCAGAAATAAAGACATCAGGAAATAATAAGATTAATTATAAAATCAAAAATAAAATTTTATTCGGTTCAAGTAAAAATGATAAAAAATTAATTTCATTGAACCTAGACTCTAAAAAAAGCAAAAGCGTAAAAGAGAAAAATATTAAAAATGAAATTACAAAATACCAAATTAAAATTGAAATTAATATTGAGGTTTATGAAATTAATAATTCAAAAAAAATATTTTTTAGAGTGGTAAGAGCAGGTGACTACGATGTTGCTTCACAATATTCACAAACTCTCAATAATGAAAAAAAACTTGTTAATTTTTTAATTGACAACATCTCAGAACAAATATTGGATGAATTAACAGTAAGATTAAATGCTTTATAAAAGTTACATAATTGAAAATGATATAAACATAATTAAACAGGAAAAAGTATTATTTTGTGGTGAAAATGAAGGCTTAAAAGATGAAATAAAAAATAAAATTAAACAAAATAAAAGTTACGAATTTATTAATCTTAATGAAGAAGAAATTCTTAAAAATCAAAATAATTTTTTTAACGAGATAAACAATCTCTCGTTATTTCAAAAAGAAAAAGTTATTATCATAAATAATACATCAGATAAAATTTTAAATGTTATTTCTGATACAATAAGTAAAAAAAGAAAACAAAAAATTTATTTATTTAGTGGTGTGCTTGATAAAAGATCTAAGTTAAGAAGTTTTTTTGAAAAAGAAAAAGAATGTGGCTGCATTATTTGTTATTCAGACAATGAAATTACTATTCGAAATAAAATTATTGAAAAATTAAAAAATTTTAAAGGATTAACGCCTCAAAATATAAATCTTATTAAAGAAAGCTGTAAATTAGATAGAGCAAAACTAAACAACGAGATAGAAAAAATTAAAGATTTCTTTATTAACAAAAATATTGAAACTCAGAAATTAGAAGTGCTTCTCAATGCAACTACAAATGAGGATTTTAATGAGCTTAAAGATCAGGCGTTAAATGGGAATACAGCTAAAACTAACAAATTACTCAGTGAAACGAATATAGACCCAGATAAAATTATTTTATACTTAAACATAATTACCGCAAGAATTAATGCACTTTATGAAATAACCAAAGAAGATAATATTTCTTTAGAAGGTAAGATCAATAAATTAAAGCCTCCAATATTTTGGAAAGACAAAACAAACTTTACTATTCAAGCGAACAAATGGACAAGAGAAAAAATTACAAAATTAATAAATAAGACTTATAAAATTGAGATACAAATGAAATCTAATTTACAAGTTAAAAAAGACATTTTAATGAAAAAACTCATGATTGATATTTGTAATTTAGCTAATTCTTAGTTAGTAAATCAGAAATTAGTTGAAACTGATCAAGATCTTTATATTGGATTGTAACTTTACCAGAATTATTTTTTTTATTAATAATATTTACTTTTAAACCTAGAATTTTTTCAATCCGCTCCTGAGTCTTTAAAATATTGGTATCTAAATTATTTTTGTTATTATTATTTTTTTTATTTCTAGTCAAATATTCGACTTTTCGAGCACTGTAATTTTTTGCAACTATCTCTTCTGCAATAGACGATGCGTTTGAAATTCCTATTAACGGTCTTGCTTGACCTGATGTTAAACTACCTTCTTCTAACATAGAAATTACGTCCTTAGGCAAAGTTAATAATCTTAAAGTATTGCTTATGTGACTTCGACTTTTTGACATTAGTTTTGAAATACTTTCATGATCATATTTGAATTCCTCGTTCAATCTTTTATAACCACGAGCTTCCTCGATAGGATTAAGATCATCTCTTTGTATGTTTTCTACAATAGCTACTTCTAAAGATTCTACATCACTCAAATCTAAAATAGTAACTGGTATTTCATGCAGTCCTGCTCTTTGGGCAGCCATCCATCTTCTCTCTCCAGCCACTATCTCATATTTGCCATTTTCTAATTTATTTGGGCGGACAGCAATTGGCTGAATTATGCCGTTTTTCTTTATAGAATTAGCTAATTCATCAAGTTTTTCCTCACTAAAATGCTGCCTTGGCTGATATGGATTTCGGCTCAAATCACTAATAGAAACAGTGTTAGTTTTTTTGA
>MDTA01069228.1_pt1 | contig 12656 bp, 17 predicted proteins | sample 811151 | NCBI WGS metagenome assembly MDTA01 (sample SAMN05326648, study PRJNA326480) | marine metagenome | isolation source: seawater | place: Indian Ocean: South | collected 2010
CCATTTTATATTCCGAATACTACCCAAACAAAAAATCAAAGTTCAGAGGAACCATCATATTTCAAAACGGGGCGGGAGTATCCCTAAAAGAATGGACTCATAGCAAAGCCTTCTTCAAGTGCCTAACCCAACAGGGCAGTGCATTTATGTACGACAGAAGTGGCCTCGGTCAAAGCTCGCCAGATTACAGCATCTCTTTGAAAAGCCCTATAACAGCGCAACACGTCAACTCGAAACTAATAAGGCTCTTAAAAAGAAACAAGATACAGTCGCCGCATATTATTGTTTCACACTCTTATGGTGGACTTTATGCAGGATATTTTGCCCGCAAATACCCTCACTTAATTGCTGGAATGTTAATGATCGGCCCCGTACCAAGCGACTATCAATATACAAATCAATTTCTCAAAAAATTTAGAATCAATCTTGCAAAAATGGACGATATTTCAAGCGAGGAAGCATATCAATCCTACAACCACACGACTCAAAACGAAAGCAATGGCTAAATCAGAACCCGAGCAGTCTTATATTCAAGGTGCAAAGCGGTCACTTCATACAAATTGACCGTCCCATATTAATTTGCGAACAACTCAAAAAGCTAGTAGAGAAAGCAACAAGTTCCTCCAAATAAAGCCAGAGGACTTGTAAGAGGCTGCTAATCAACCCTTAGCCACACAAGCCCAACTCGTAGCGGAAAGCACCGCACAATCAACCTGCCGCGCCTGCAAGCAACTCATCTTCCGAAAGCTCAGCTTGCGAGTTCTGTAGCTCCTCAGTTGAAATCGCAAAGCCTGCTCCACTAGCTATCTCAGCAACGGCATCAAGGTCAAGGGCGCCTTACAGCTTTTGTTGAAGTGCTGGGTCTGACTGAATGGCTTCCCAAGAACGCTTTGAGTTTCTCTTGACTGTGCTCAAGCCAATACCACCACCCAGATCAAAACGCGTCCGCGCCCCGGTGAAGCCAAGCTGTGGTCCATCGATTGGGCCATCCTCGACATTATTCGAGACAGATCACAACCTTGATGGGAGGTGACAACCTTGCAGACAGTTCCTAACAACAGACTGAGCCTGCTCTCAAAAACGTCAGCCCATCGGCTTGAACAGTGCGTCTTGACTGAACAAAACTCTGATTGATAGCTGTATGAGACGGCAACCGGCAGACTCAGCAAATGGTTGTTCGTAATGCCTGATGACGCCTTCTGTGGTGGCTTATGCCTTGGATCGTCTCGCCGACCTAGGCATCAGGCACGTGTTTGGAGTGCCAGGCGACTACTCCTTTCCCATCAACGATGCAGTGGAAGTGCATTCCCGGTTGAGCTGGGTGCCCTCAGCAAATGAATTGAACGCGGCTTACGCCGCTGATGGTTACGCCCGCCGCAGAGGTGCTGCCATTGTCTGTACCACCTATGGGGTCGGCGAACTGAGTGCGCTGAATGGCCTGATGGGAGCAATGGCTGAGCGTCTACCCGTGTTTCATCTGGTGGGAACGCCAAGCCTGAGGATTGTTCGCCAAGGCCTGATCTGTCACCACACACTCGGCGATCGGACCTATGACCGCTTCGAAGCCATCTCCGCCTCCGCCAGTTGCGTCAGCGCCAGGCTCACCCCCGACAATGCCGTCGTCGAATTGGAGCGGGTGATTGACAAGGCACTGGAGGAATCCAGACCGGCTTATCTCACCTTTCCGATGGATCTGGCTCTCATGCCGATCACCGGCACACCGATCCAAGGCTCACCCCTTGGAGCGATTGATCAACACGCCAGTGTTGTTGAAGAGCTCGACGCAGTGCTGGATCTTCTCGAAACTCGAATCGCTAGTGCATCCAGGCCGGTCGTGCTGCCAACCATCACCTTGAAGCGCTTCGGACTGATGAAGGCCTTCGAGCGATTTCTCAAAGCCTCAGGACTGGCCTACGCCACGACTCCGATGGACAAGGGACTGCTTAGCGAAGAGCACCCTGCTTTCCTTGGGATGTATAACGGCGGCAGGTCAACACCTGCAGCTCTGCGCAGCGTGGTGGAAGACGCCGATTTGGTAATCGACTTCGGCGGGTTGGTGCTTGAGGATCTAAACACAGGGCTATGGAGTGGATCACTCGATCCCAAGCGGGTCGTGGCCTTGCATGCCGACTGGGTCCAAGCCAGTGATCAGGTGTTCACAAGCGTCAGCATCAGTGACGTGCTGGAAGGAATCACCAAGCGACTCGAGAAATCATCGAAACGGCCATCCAGCTGGGGGGTTGATCGCCCCGTCCAACCCGATCCAATCCTTCCACTGCAGGGTGAGGAACAGCAACCCACTGATTCAGCAAACTTCTACCCCCGCTTGCAGAACTTCCTTCGACCCAACGACGTATTGGTGTCGGATACCGGAACATGTCTGCTGAAACTCAACGCCATCCGTCTACCGTCCGGCGTTGCCATGGAAAGCCAAACCCTCTGGTCATCAATTGGATGGGGCACCCCGGCGGCATTGGGATGCGCGCTGGCAGAGCCAGAGCGACGGGTGGTGTTGGTCACCGGTGATGGAGCACACCAACTCACAGTGCAGGAGATCGGCGTGATGGGCTTCACGCAGATCAAGCCTGTGGTGATCGTGCTCAACAATGGGCTCTACGGGGTGGAGGCATTGATCAGTGAGACAGGTCATGCCTACAACGAGTTACCACCATGGCGATACGCAAACATTCCTACAGCACTGGGATGCCAGGGATGGTGGTGCGGCAAAGCTGCAACCGTTGCTGAACTGGAACAATCACTGGCAGCGATCAATGCGCATCAAGGAGCTGCATACCTCGAAGTGCTGATTCCTGCTGAAGAAAGTCAGCCACTATCCGAAGAGGTGATTGAAATCATGCATCAGACGACGACACCCAATGCATCCTTACCTGGGGGAACGATTGACAACTGAACGACCAATCATTTCAAGGATCAACGCATGATCCGACAAACGATGCGTTGACCAACTGACATCATCATCGCCACAAAACCTGTCAAGAAACACACTTTGCAACTTTAACTATAGCGAGAAATACATCAGCAAATCAAACGACACAATACCGAGATCAAATAACTTTAATCCAGCACCTCGACCCCAAACAACTCAAGGTTTATTCGCCCAACAAATCTTTCTTCAACACAACAATACGCGCAAAAAGGTCGGCTCGCTTCTGCTGCTTCAAAAGATTCTCAGCAATGAATTGAAGCATAACCACAAGGCCGATCAATTCCGACACTCCCTGCACAACGCCCCCAATCAAGGGAAGATGATTGATCGAATCCAAGACGCCAGAGACAAGAGAGAGCGCAATACCAACAACAACGGATCCAAATAAAATCAAGAAGACAGGGTAAACCTGCCTGAAGCCCTCAAGATTCAGATCCTTCAAAGCCACAAACCCTTGATTGAGTTTCTGCAGAAACTGCGCAACAGACGCCTCATCCATGGCCTCCTGCAATTCCGCCGTCCCTTCAGCAAGAAGAGCACCAGCCTCAGGAGCGGATGCAATCGCGGGCTCAACAGTGTCTACCGGATCAACAACTGCTTTCAATTGCGGCTCAGGGGGCTTAGGCACTTCAGCCGACCTCTGCAGCGGCAATTCACCCTCGTCACCCGACACCATGCTCATCGATCCAGCGCAAACCAGGAAGGGTCCACTATCTGCCAATCAAATTAATCAAGGAAAAAAATTCAAATAAAAATATCAATGGATACAAAATTCAAGGAAGAATATTAAAGCGGCAACAACTCTCAACTCAAGAAGCAACAAAATTTCAAGCTCAGTTCTTTGCGCTTCAAACCACTCAGGCTCACAACATTCTTTCTCTTCCCCCGGCAGACAATCAGGCATCCACAAGAGCCGGGAAGCAACAGGGTCCTGAAAGATAAGCAACCACTACAACACCTTAAATTCACTCATTCTTTTACAGACAGCCGATAAAACAAAAAGAACAAAGAACAGTAAAAATCTTTGAGGCGTGTGGGTGATGCTCATGACTAATATGAGCCATGCAGGCCCCAAGCAAAAACGCTAGATTCTATTCCTGATCTAACTCATCGTCAGACACATAGAAGGGTTCACTGGAGCCTGGCTCATCGTTGCCCAGCACCAAAGCCTTTAAGGAGTCGTCGCTTTCGAATACAAACAGGCTTTCCTCATCAGGATGAATGCCCTTCATCTCAGGATGATCATTCACCAACCGGTCTAAGCGGCGGCGTTCCTTCCACCATCCAGCCGCCTTCTCCGAGACGTAAATCAACAGAGCAAGGTTCACCAGCACAAGAGCAAGGAATTCCATTGCCTGCATCAAAGAAAACCCGATATGTCTTGTGACCCTAGCGAGGGTTTCAAGCCTGGCCTGTGCCTAATGCTGCTAGAGCCGATCAAAGCAGCGGTGGACGGCGACACGTCCAGCAGGCCATGATGAGAATGGTTCCCACTTCAAGAGGAAGGTTGTTCCATGGGTCAGGTGTGCCTGGTCTCAGGGCCTCCCGGATGCGGCAAAACCACTTGGGTGCTTGAAACCCTCAAACAGCACGGCGGTGCTTGTGCCTTCCTGCGATTGGATGGAGATCGGTCTGAGGGGCTGGAACAGGGTGAGGATGGCGGTATCGATCAGGCGCGACTCAAGGATCAGATCCCTCAACTCATCGCGCTGGAGGCATCTGATTCAATAGACGAGGCGCTGGATGCATCCCCACTCACCCTGATTGAAGTTCAACAGTTTCGCGTTCCAAAAACCAAGGGCATCGATGGCTACGGAAACAGCATCCGCGAGCGACTAGAGGCGCTCGATCTGCACCCGGATCAGACCTTGCACTTTGGTCGGGATTCGGTTTTGCCGGCCCACGACACACTGGAGTTCAACAAGCTTGAGGCTTGGACGATCAGCCTTCAGAGCTGCGTCTGGGATCCCAACAGCCTCAGCAGTTTCTGGTTCGAACTCGTTAACGGGGCCTACGGCGATGTGTACCGCGCTAAAGCATTGATGAATCTCCCCGATGGTCGTTCGTTTTTCTGCAACTGGATGGTCAGTCAGCAGGAGTCACAGTTTTTGCCTTTGAACAATGTGGCTCCTCCCAGTGGACGACCAGATCGCACCTCTGCCCTCGTCGTCCAAGGAAAGGCACTGGATCCTGCGGGAATCCAAGCAACGATTGACGACTGTTTGCTGAACGATGACGTGCTGGCGCTACAGCAACAGCAGCTGCAAGACCAACTTCAAACATCCTCAACACAAGGCTGATTCACCATGAACCACGCTGTGATCTCCTGCTTGCACGCGAACTTGGCTGCCGTGGAAGCGGTGCTCGAGGATATTGACTCCCAGGGAATTAAAACCATCACTTGCCTGGGCGATCTTGTGGGGTATGGACCGCAACCCAACGAAGTGGTGGAGCTCGTCAGGGAGCGCGGCATTGCCTCCTGCCAGGGCTGCTGGGATGAAGACATCATCGATGGCTTGAACGCCTGCGAATGCAGCTATCCCTCCCAACTCGCGGAACGCCGCGGGCATCGTGCGCATCATTGGACAGCCGAAGTCCTGACGGACGCCAACAAGGCTTTTTTGGCAGAACTCCCCATGACGCTGCGCAGGGACACGTTGCTATTCGTGCATGGCAGTCCCAACAGTCAGCACGAATATCTGCTGCCTGACATGAATGCTTTCGCTGCACTGGAACGCGTGGAAACAGCAGGAGCAGAAACCCTGTTTTGCGGACACACGCATCAGCCTTATGTGCGAGAGCTCAGTGGCGGCAGCATCCGCGTTCGAGTTCAACAAGCCAACAACACGCAATCGACCGTTGATCAGGAGCTCACACTGCCGATGCGGCGCATCGTCAATGCAGGGTCCGTTGGAGAACCGCGCCATGGCAACACCAAGGCCACCTATGTCATTCACAACGACAGCACGGGAGACGTGAGCATCCGCGAAGTGGCCTACGACGTCGCGAAAACATGCCGCGCCATTTTTGAAGCAGGCCTTCCCGAAGTTTTTGCCTGGCGGCTCAGCCACGGCTTCGAATATGCAGAACGAGCCGACGATGCCAGCCACGTGTGTGAGCGCTGATGGAACGCTGGGCACTGGTGAGTGGTCTGAATGGAGACCTGGATCTCTACGAGCGGATTCAACGCGACTTAAAGCGTCAGCGTGGTGTCGCCAACCTGTTTGTTTTAGGTGACCTCGTTGGAGCACACACCTCTTGCAATGCCTTGCTGGAGCGCTTGAGGCGTCCTAAGCCTGATGATCTCCAGCCTGACTGCATTTATGGATGGAGAGACGACCAGTTGTTATCCGAATGTGGCTACCGAGGTGAACGCAAGGCTGATGCTCTGAGGTAAGCAGAAGGTGAGGCTTCTGTGTCCAACTTGTTGGCAGCCGTGGATCCAGACCATCTCGATTGGCTGGCATCACTGCAATTTGGATTCATCGAACTCGACTGTGCACTCATCCATGGCAGCTCAGCCGATGTTGCTGATGACCTGACGGAAACCAGCTCCCCCCTGATTCTGATGGATCGGCTCACACGCCTCGACGTCAACCGTCTGTTCACGGCCCGCAGCGGTCGCCAATTCAGGCTGGAGCTGACCGGCGGCCAGATTGAATCCAAAGTGACTGATCACAGCGGAGAGCACAGAGAAGAACAATCCCTGCCCAAGCGAAGCGTGATCGGTATCGGTGCAGCAGAGCGTTACACCCTTTACGACCCGGCCACGGATCACCTCGCTTTCCTCAAAGTCGACAACAACCAGCGTCAACCAAGCCGCGGCTTTGGTTAGAGCCAACGCTGATGGCAGACAATGCGCAAAAGCATCGCTCCGCTGAACGATGCACCAGCATCAATCCACGCCCATGAATGACACCACGACGAAGTCATCCACAAGGCGAACAACTCTTCAGATCAGTGCTTCCTTCATCCTGTCAGCGTTGAGTTGCTTCAGTCTGATCTCGATTGCCATCCTGCTGATTCCCCAGGCCGTGAAAATCCACCGTTACAACAGGTGTGTAGACGTGCAAATTGCGATGCGTGCAGCCATCAATCCACAAGGGCTCCGTAGCCCAGGCAGGATGCATTATTTGAAAGCCGTCGAACACTGCGAAGGCTTGTAGATCACTGGCTCGAGATCATGGCGTTCTCCACATTGGTCATCTCACTGGTCAGCCTGCTCTTCAGCAGCTCTCCATCCCATGCCCATGGCAAAGGGTTGTACGCCACAGAAGCCGAAGCCCAACAGAAAGCTGAAGAGCTGGGCTGCAGCACCACGCATCAAAACAACACGCGTTGGATGCCCTGTGCGAATGAACAGGAACTACACCAACAACTGCGAAAGCAATGAAACGGAGCGCACCGACGCAACGACAAGCACGACGGCTGCACCGGTGGATCGTGCCGATTGCATCCATTCCTCTCTTGATCACAGCGAGCACGGGATCGCTCTACAGCCTGTTGTTGGAGCAGGGGATTGATGCGTTCTGGTTACTCAAGGTGCACACGGGCCAGTTCGGCTGGATCAATCTCCAACCGGTGTATCCCATCGTTCTTGGTGCACTCACCATCGTGGTCACCGCGTCAGGCCTCGCCATGCTTGTAAAACCGCAACGTTGACCTTGGCATTGCCGTTGCGATCTCAGTAACGATCAAACACAGACAAGCTGCCGTCATGGGCGATGGCCATCACATCAAAGCGCTCAGCATCAACGCCTCTTACCTCCATCCCAGGAGAGCCCATGGGCATGCCTGGCACGACCAGTCCTCGAATCGCAGGACGTTCAGTTAACAAGCGTTGAATCGACGCGACGGGCACATGTCCTTCAATGACGTATCCCTCAACGACCGCCGTGTGACAGGACGACGTCTCGGGTGCGATGCCTTGCCGCTCTTTCACACCAGCCATCGCTTCGGTCACCTGGTCATCGATGCGAAATCCTGCTGTTGCAAGGTGCTCACCCCACTGCGTACAACAACCACAACTGGCTGACCGATACACCGTGATCTGTGGACCGCTGGCATGCGTCGTATCGGGCATCGTCTCGGGTCCACCGGCGCCACCATGAGCCATCACCGGCAAGGTGGAACAAAGAAACACTGAAAGCATCAGTGCTCCAACACTGCCAGCAGACTGAGAGACCAGTGGACACACAAAGCTTGGGGTCGAGAGCATGATCTCTAAGCAAGTGTGGTTCGAACCCCATTCAAGCGAGTCGATCAGGCCCACAGGCCATGGTTAACGATGCTCTTCACAGCTAATCAGCGTCGTTACTCCAGCCATTGACTGGGTGTGTTCCAATTTTCTGGTACAGCTCAATGTCATGACGGAAACCACAGTTCTGGACTTCAAGCTCAGCACAACCTTTGAGAGCTATCGCGATCACATGCATGCGCCTGAGCAGCAAGCCATGTTCACGGCGATGGGAGTCAAGACCTTCTACATCGGCGTTTGTCAGAACGATCCCACCCGAGCAACCGTGATGTTTCAAGGCCCCGAAAACGTTCTCTACGACATCTTCATGGCTCCTGAAACCAAACCAGTCGTTGAAGCGTCGGGCCATGTCTATGACGGCACCGTGATCACCCGTTGGCTGGCTGACTAGTAGAGAGACAAGCGCTCCAATGATTCACAGGGCTTGAGTCATGGTTGGTCACTTTTTGAAGCTTGGCGAGAAGCAAGAGAGGGCTTTGAATACAACAACAACACGGATGGCGCCCCTTGGAAGAGGGGCGTTTTTTTTGAGCTCAGCCCTGTCGTTACCGCATTCGTAGGCAATGGATTAAGGCATTGCTACCTACGAAGCAGTGAAATGCCACCACATGGCTACGACGCGCCTCGCCAGCATGATGCTTGCCATCGCAGCAACCATCATGCTGATGGGAGAGCCTGCTGCCGCTGAACCAGCCCAACATTGCGAGTCCAACGTTGGGTCTCCAGACAATCTCAAAGAGTTGAAATATGGCCTGCTGGAGGGATACCTACCCCCGAGCTCGCTTCCCAATTCACTGGAACTGCTACCAGCTCCGCCCCAAGCCGACTCCACCGCCTACACGCTGGATGTGGAAACAGCGGAAGCCACTTTCCCGCTTCGAGGCACGCCGCGCTGGGACTTGGCAGCGCGAGATGCCGATCTGAATTTCCCAGCTGCAGCATCCATCTATTCCTGTGCTCTAGGCGTACCCATCTCCAAAGAGGAGACACCGCGTTTGTACACCCTGCTGCACCGAACGCTCACCGATGCCGGCCTTGCTACTTATCGCGCCAAAAATTACTACCAACGACCTCGACCCTTCACCGTCAACGACCAGCCCATGTGCACCCCTGAGGATGATGAAGGCCTCAGGAAGGATGGGTCTTATCCATCAGGCCACACTGCCGCCGGCTGGGCCTGGGCGTTGGTGTTGAGTGAAGTGGCACCGGAACGGCGTGATCAATTGGTGGCGCGCGGCATCGAATATGGAAAGAGCCGCAGCATCTGCAATGTGCATTGGCTCACTGATGTGCAAGCCAGCCAGATCATTGGTTCTGCCGCCGTAGCACAGCTCCACACCGATCCTGTGTTCAGAGCTGATCTACGTGCGGCAGCCTTAGAAGTGAAGGCTTTGCGCACACAAGGCCGAACTCCTGATGGCACCTATTGCTCACTGGAAATCGAAGCTTTGAATCAATAGGGATCAACGGCCATCCAGATTGGAGGGGCTGATTCACATTCCTATTCACCCGTAGTCAGAAGTCCAGTCAACGCATGGAGTATGCGACGTGATCCTTGTTGCTTGCAATGTGGATTATCGAAAGTCTCAATCTGAGCACTTACAGCCACAGGAACCATTGCCATGACAAGGTTCATGATTGGGGTGGCCTGTTGCACAAGCATCTGAGCAAAAGTGTTGACCGTCACGAACCACAGCCGTGGAAGGCTGCACGTCACAGACACACTCCGGGCAAGCACAAGCCATTGCAGCAGGCATGATTCGATTCATTATCCAGAATCAATCAACATCAATCCATCGACGATGTAAAGCGCATGCGCATCAATCAACACAGGGAATGAGAACCATTCTCGCTCAGTCAGACACACGACACCCCTTCAATCCGAGTGCCGACGAAGTCATAAACCGAGAATGATTATCATTTTTTAAGGACGCGAATTGTCTCATTTACATTGGCCAAATGAAGGGATTTGGCCACAGCAAAGAAATCGCATGGCATTACACAACTGCCACTCGATTGCTTCCTTTAATCACGACCCGCGCACTCAAACCACTCAGCACTGACTCGCGAACGCCATCGGTGGTCTGGTTCACCAAAGCAGAGTTCTTTGAACCGATGGCGTACCCAAGTTGGTCCGACACCAAGGGCATTCGTCGCACGCTGACCTCTGAAAAGGAAATCGCCGACAAAGCCAATGGCCTCCTGCGCGTGGGCGTCGCTGTCAACGACGCCTGCATGAGATCGCTCACTCAGTGGCGAGACAAGCAACATCCACACGATCAATGCAAAGTGGACGAGATGTTGACAACGGCCAGAGCCCTCGGATCTGACCCAGACAACGACTGGTTGGTAAGCCCTAAACCCGTCAGCCAAAAACGCTGGCTCCACCTACAAATCGCCTTCCCAGAAGATGTCGATGAGCAAGGCGTCAAAACCTGGAGCGAATGGGACCTCCGAGCGCCATACACCAAGGAACTCTTGAAGCTGGATGCAGAGCAACGTGCAGCGGCAGCCTGCGATGAAGGAGAATCATGCCTCTGCTGCGAACCCAATCAGGCGTGGAGGAACGGCAACCCTCTGGTGCAAAACCTGGAAGCAATGATCAACGGGTGAGCCAAATCAGCCGCTGATCATCCAGCAGAAGCAGAAGGATCAGCCATCAAAGTGGCATGAAAATTCCAAGCCTCACGGTCTTCGTGCCAGAGCTCCCAGGCCATCACCGTTCCATCCTGCAAAACCAGTCGTCCCCCGAAGCCGGCTGGAGACGGTTGATAAAGGTCAACCATCTCAACAACAGGATCCCCATCGCGGGTCAACAGCGTGGCGACACGACGACCGAGACGCTCAGATAAATCCTGTCGGAGGTCTTCAATCTCCATCAAGCGTGAGCAGAAAAGTCGAGCACCAAATCGCCAAGGTCGTCCCGACGAATCACGTAAGAGAAGCCATCCAACGTTCCGCGCCAGACGCCAGCGACGCTATCGGCATCGGCACCAACCGGTTCTTGAACACGATGATCGAATAGCACTGCAAAACAGTGAGCCGCCACGTTTGCTGCTTGTGCTTCATCCATCTCATCAAGCTCATGAGCTTCAACGGAACAACCGTCGAGCAACTCAGCGTCAATCACGTTGCCCGTCCCCACATCAGCAACGAGTGCCTGGAGTCCAGCGAGGCTTTCAGCGTCCAACTCAAAAAAAAACACAGATGTCAGATCCTAGTAGTAGAGATGGATCGCCCGTAAAAACCGCGATCGTTTTTGCTGCACTAAGCGCAGAAATCACCATTGATCAGGCCACAATCAGCACGAAACTGATCATGAATCAACCAAGGTGATCATCGAACCGATTGCGTTCAACCTCAATCAGCATCGCGGGCACTCAAGAGAAAGAATGGAACTAGCGACGAACAGTTCATGACAACCATGTCATGCCGATACACCGGCAACCTTCACTGCGAGGCTACCCACACAGCATCTGGGGCTCAACTCAGCACTGATGCCCCTGTCGACAATCAAGGGCTCGGCGAGCAGTTTTCTCCAACCGATCTGCTGGCCACCTCCCTGGCGACTTGCATCCTCACGATCATGGGCATCACAGCGAAAAGCCGGGGATGGTCGCTGGAGGGAAGCACGGCAGATGTGGAGAAACAAATGACGCAGGAAGGGCCGCGACGTGTGGAGAGCCTGACGGTGAATCTAAAACTGCCATCTGAACTCAACAGCGAGCAACGCTTGTTGCTGCAAAGGGTGGCCGCCCAATGCCCGGTCAAACGAAGCCTGGATCCTCAGATCGCGATCACTTTGAACTGGAACTGACCCCACCACTGCGGACTGGTTATCACGCTGAAGATGACGTCGCAGAAGCAACCATCAACCCTTGTGCCAGAGCCGATGGAACGGCCGTGTCCACACTGAGAATGCGTTCGCCCAAATGCACACGTTGGGCACCGACTGAACAGGCCAGTTCAATCTCGAAAGGAACGAAGCCCCCCTCTGGCCCGATCATCACAACGGCTGGTCCTGGTGGTGTTTGGGCCAAGCCCAGAGGGGCCCCATGATCGGCGATCCAACAGGGTCGATCCGCAAACAGCAGCGGCAACTGATCTTCAACGAAGGGGCGGAAGCGCTGATAACAATGAATCTCAGGCCTGACGGTGTCGCGAGATCTCTCCATACCAGACCAAAGCGCTTCTTCGAGCTTGTGATGAGCCAGGAGCGGGCTCTGCCAATAACTCTTATCCACACGGGCACTGTTGATCAGATGCAGATGCCCCACCCCAAACTCCGCAACAGTGCGCAGAATCCTGCGCAGCATTTTGGGACGCGGCAATGCCAAAACAACATCAAAACGATGCCTCGGAGGAGGGGGATCAGAGAGCTGCACCGAAAGCAGAACCCCAGATGCATCAATGGCCTGCACTTGAGCGAGGCCTTGATCCGCACCTAACACG
>MDTA01129451.1_pt1 | contig 12656 bp, 13 predicted proteins | sample 811151 | NCBI WGS metagenome assembly MDTA01 (sample SAMN05326648, study PRJNA326480) | marine metagenome | isolation source: seawater | place: Indian Ocean: South | collected 2010
ATGACCGCCTTTAATAATATTTTTTGACATCGGCGCGCCCATTACACCTATTCCAATAAAACCTACTGTTGCCATTTTAATCTCCATTAAATAGTTTTAATTATTTTAACAATGATTTTTGCTGATTTACAATTCTTTATTTTAAAATTGGTGCACTTTGTCCATTTATTAGAACATTTAGACAAGATGGTTTCTTAGAATTTTTAGCTCGCTTTAAAGAAGACTCTAATTTTTTTATATCCGTAACAAGTTCACCGTAACCTCCAAGTGCTTCAACAGCTTTATCATATCTTGCATCTGATAATTCGCAGCCTATTAACCTATCCTTACCATATTTTCTAACTTGAATTTGATGTTCAGCGTTCCAGCATTTATCATTTCCTATTATCACAATTATTGGTAATTTATATCTTACAGCAGTTTCAAATTCAGAAAAGTGAAACCCAGCTGTTCCATCACCCATAAATGCAAAAACCGTATATTTCGGATATGCTAATTTTGCAGAGATAGCATAGGGTAATGAAGATCCTATTGCACCAGATGGACCATTGATTAATCTTTTTGTTCCTTTTGTTAAAGACTGAGCCCATTGTCCAAATTCACCTCCATCGGATACCACAATTGATGGTGAATTATTTGAAATAAATTTTTGCACGTTAAAGCAAAGTTCAGAAGATGAAATTTGAGATTCATCTATTAAAACTTTAGGGCGAAAATCAATTTTTTTATTTACATTTTCTAGCCAGGGTTGATTTTTAAAATTTAAATTACGTATTTTTCTTGCTACCTCAAAAGGGTCAGCTAAAATAAATGTAAATTCTTGATCCTTTAAATTAATTTTTATTTTTTTATAATCTTGGCTTTCTGATGATATAAAAAACCATTTACAATTTTTAGCATAATTTTTTTTATTACCAAAACTTAAGGTAAAATCTAGTGTTTTTGCAAAACAAAAAATTTTGTCACAACTTTTCAAAACACTCGATAATTTTCCCAAACTTGGGTCATTTATTCCCCTAGGACTTTCCATTACAACAGTTGGAATATTTAGTCTAGTTATTAACTTTTTTGATAAATAGTTTGTTCTTGTATTGTTTAGTGAAGGACCCAAAATAATTAAAGGTCTTTTTGAACTTTCCATTTCACCTCTTAATAATTCTAAGTCTTCGTATCTAGTTTTACTAATGTGTTTTTTAAAATTACTGGCATTCATAGTAGTTTTGTTTTTAATCTTTTTTTCTAAAATATCTTCAGGAATAGCTAAATGAACTGGACCAGTTTTCTGAGTTAGCGCTGTTCTTATTGCTTGGCGAAGTATTTCTTCTAAATCCATAATATTTTCAATTCTTAAGGATAATTTAGTAAGTTTTGATGAAATTATTGTTTGATCAAGCTCTTGAAATGCTCCTTTTCCATCTTGCTCTACTGGAGAGTCTCCGCTAATCAGAAGCAATGGAGTGTCAGATGATTTTACACTAAATAGAGGACCAATTGAGTTAGTATAACCTTGAGCAGCTGTAACAAGAACAACACCAATTTCGTTTGTTAATTGAGACCATGCTTCAGCCATTGATACTGCAGCTCCTTCATGTCTAGTGTGAATGATGTTAATTTTTTCATCAATACATGCATCATAAATAGACATAATTTGATTTCCTGAAAGGCTAAAGATTTTTTTAACACCTGCTTTTGCTAAAGTCTTAACAAGAATTTGAGAACCTAACATTTTTTCCTCGTAATTATGCTCAAAATAATCTTAATATATGTTATTAATTAAATAAAAAATATAATTTTTGGAAAAAAAATGAAAATAACTGATCTTAATATAACTTTATTTGACTGGGATGATATTCCAACGGCTTCGTATAATGCATATACAAATTTTGGTGGAAATGTAAAATTAGGTCTTGTTGCTATTGAAACTGATCAAGGTATTACAGGATATTCTTTTCTAGGTTCATCAGCTTACAGTGCTACAATTGACGCGCCTGGTTTAATTGATAAATTAAAACCACTACTTCTTGGAGAAAATCCTTTAAATAGGGAATATTTGTATAAAAAAATTGTTAAAGCAAGGAGATGGGTTAATTTAAGAAGTATTGGTGCTGTTGATGTTGCTTTATGGGATATTAATGGAAAGGTTGCGGGTTTACCAATACATGCACTTATAGGAACCTATAGAAATTCTATTCCAGTTTACGCATCTTCTGCAGTATTAGAAAGTAAAGAAGCATATGCTGAGGAGGCATTAAAATATAAGGAAAAAGGTTGGAAAAGTTACAAACTTCATCCGCCTGGAAATCCTAGGGATGATATAGCTGCTTGCCAAGAAGTAAGAAAAATTGTTGGTGATGACATGATTTTAATGCTTGATTCTGCTTGGAGTTATGATTTTGGAGAGGCAATTAAAGTTGCGCACGCTATTCAAGAACTAAATTATTATTGGTATGAAGACCCCTTAGCAGATGATGATATTTATGGATGTATGAGATTAAGAGAGAAAATTGATATACCACTATTAGCTACCGAATGGACACCAGGAGGATATGGTTCATATGCTGAATGGATATTATTAAAAGCTACAGATCATTTAAGAGGTGATGTTGCTATTAAGGGTGGCATTACACCCTTAGTCAAAGCAGCACATCTTGCTGAGGGTTTTGGGATGAATCTAGAAGTTCATCATGGAGGCAATTCAATTAATAATGTTGCAAACCTTCATCTTATAATGGCTATCAAAAATTGTGATTTTTTTGAGGTAATGATGCCTCAAATGGCACATAAATATGGTCTAGTAAAAGATATAGAAATTGACAATAATGGTATGGTACATTCTTTTAATGCCCCTGGATTAGGTGTTGAAATAGATTTTGATTTAATTAAATCTAAGTATGTGAATAAACTTAGTTAGCGAACTGCTGTGAAAAATAATAGAAAAAAATATCTGTCTGTAAAAGTTTGGAGGTCTAAAAAGGAAACAGGAGGTTTTTTTGAAAAATTTTCTGTTCCTTTTTTTGAAAGCCAAACTATTCTTGACTTAGTATCTTGGATTCAACAAAATGAAGACCCAAGCCTTACTTACAGATTTGCTTGCCGTGTAGGCATGTGTGGTTCCTGTGCAATGATGGTCAACGGTGAGCCAAGATGGACTTGCAGGACGCACGTAAATAAAATTCTTGCTAAATCAGAGGATATTGAAATTGCTCCTTTAAGGAATTTGCCAGTTATCAAGGACCTAGTTACAAACATGGACAAATTTTTTGAAAAATGGATAGAGGCAGAAGGGGTTTTTCATCCAACAAAAACAAAAAAGGACAAACTCCCTTTAATTAAACCAGATACAGAAAAAAGAGTTGAGGTTAATAATGCAATTGAATGTATTAATTGTGGTATTTGTTATTCAGCTTGTGATTTGGTTTCCGCGAACTCTGAATATTTAGGACCTGCTGCGTTAAATAGGGCTTGGTCACTATTAAATGATGAAAGAGATGGGGCAGAAGATGAAATAATTGATGCAGTAAGTCGTGGAAATGGTTGTCATAATTGTCATTCACAACAAGGTTGTGTTAAATATTGTCCAAACGAATTAAACCCAACTTTTTCAATTGCTGGTTTAAAAAGAAAAACTGCTTTTTCCTTCTTTAAGAAAAGAAATAAATAATGAATGATGTAAAACTTTATATACTTCAAAGATTATCTGCACTTATTATGATTCCACTAGTCTTTTGTCATTTAGGTTTAATGATCTATGCCGTCCAAGATGGACTTACAGCGACTGAGATATTATCAAGAACCAAAGGAAGTATAATTTGGGCAATTTTTTACAGCACATTTGTTTTAGCTGTCTCAACTCATGCATCAATTGGATTAAGGGGTATAATTTTTGAAATTTTTGGTTTTCACGGAATAATATTAAATTTTATTGGCTGGATTATTTTTCTTTCCTTGCTTAGTTTGGGAATTTATTCTGTATATGCGGTAACAAAGTTATGAGTTCGATTAAATTAAATAGACCGCACAGAAAAAATATACTTTGGGTTGCTTTTTTGTTGCATAGGACTTCTGGCATAATCTTATCACTATTTTTGCCAATTCATTTTTATGTTTTGTCGCAAGCTTTAAATAGTCCAGAAGTTCTTGAAGGATTTATAAAATGGACTGATTTAATGATTGTAAAGTTTTTTGAATTTGGTTTAGTTTTTCTCTTGGCGATTCATTTTTTTGGAGGGATAAGGTTATTAGCACTTGAATTTTTACCATGGACCTCTAAACAGAAATCATTAGTTGCGTTTGCTATTGCTAGTTCTATATTTATATCAACAACTTTCTTTTTGAGTGCAGTCTAATGAATTTTGAGACACAAAATACAGATATTTTAATTATTGGTTCAGGCGGCGCAGGACTATTTGCTGCATTACACGCCATGAAATCAAATCCAGAGAATAAAATAACTATAGCAGTTAAAGGACTAATTGGTAAATGTGGTTGTACTAGAATGGTACAAGGTGGTTACAATGTTGCACTTGCTTCAGGTGATTCTGTTGAGCGTCATTTTATGGATACAATTATTGGTGGGAAATGGTTGCCAAATCAAGATATAGCTTGGAGACTTTGTAAGACAGCAGTAGAGAGAATACAAGAACTTGAAAACGAAGTGGGATGTTTTTTCGATAGAAATAAAGATGGTACAATTCATCAAAAAGCTTTTGCTGGTCAAACTTTCGATAGAACAGTTCATAAAGGTGACTTAACAGGAATAGAAATTATTAATCGATTAATGGAACAAGTTTTATCAAGACCTGTTGAAAAATTGCAAGAGCACCGCGTGATTTCTATTATTCCTGATAAAGATGGAACTCAAATTTCTGGTGCATTGTTTATTGACATGAGAAAAGGAATTTTTAGATTTGTCAAAGCTAAGGCAATTCTTATGGCAACTGGTGGCGGTCCAACAATGTATAAATATCATACACCTTCAGGTGATAAAAGTATGGATGGTTTGTCAATTGCAATGCGTTTAGGTTTACCGCTTAGAGATATGGAAATGGTACAATTTCATCCTACTGGAATGTTAGCAGGTGATCATACTAGGATGACAGGAACAGTTTTAGAGGAAGGTCTAAGGGGTGCTGGTGGAAAGTTATTAAATAATAATAACGAGAGATTTATGTTTAATTATGACGATTTAGGTGAAAGGGCAACTAGAGATGTTGTAAGTCGAGCAATTTATGCTGAAATGCAGACAAAAAAACGCTCTCCTAATGGAGGAGTTTACATTTCTATGTCTCACTTAGGTCCAGAAAATGTTAAAAATAAATTTCCTGGAATGGTTAAAAGATGCGCAGATAGTGGATTTGATTTGGCCTCTGGAAAAGTTGAGGTGGTTCCTACTGCACACTATTTCATGGGAGGTGTAATTGTTGATACAGATACGAGAACATCCTTGCGAGGATTATATGTTGCAGGTGAGGATGCCGGTGGAGCACATGGGTCCAATCGATTAGGAGGAAATGGTGTTGCAAATTCAACTGTTTATGGAGGAATTTCTGGTGATGTAATGACAGAGGATATAAAGAAAATAAAAAATTTTGCTGATCCAGATAATGAAAAAATTTACTTAGAAATTGAAAAGGCAAAATCACCTTTTAATAAAAATAAGAATTCTAATCCAAAAGATATTTTGTTTTTAAGAAAGCAATTAATGGATGTAATGTGGGAAAAGGTTGGAATTATTCGAGATGAAGAAAACCTAAAAGAGGGTATAATCAAAATCACAAATTTAGAACAAAATATAAATAATATTGGAATGAATGATAAAAACTTGGAATTTAATATAACTTGGCATGATTGGTTAAATTTAAGATCTTTAGTTGATATATCTAAAGTAATTGCAAAAGCTTCTCTAGAGAGAACTGACTCTAGAGGTGCCCATTTTAGAAAAGAAAATCCAGAAAGTGGACCATTGGAAGAATCAAAGTTTACTGTTGCACAAATTATAGAAGGTGATCTTAAAGTTACTGAAAAACCTGTTGATTTTAGTATTGTTAAGCCAGGACAAAGTCTTCTAAAGAATGATGAACCAACTAGTATGATTGAGGTAGCAGAATGATTAAACAGAAATTTATTCAGCAAACAGCTGAGAGACTCATGAATAATGCTGCTATTGAGATTCCTGATGATTATCATGAAGGATTAAAAAATGCTGCAGAACAGGAGGATGGAGATTTGTCATCATTTGTTCTTAATGCAATGTTAGAAAATTATGAAGCTGCTAAGATTGATAAAAGAGCAATGTGTGGTGATACTGGTTGTCCGAGGTGGTATGTGAAAGTTGGAAATGAAGCAGAAATCGAGGGAGGAATGGTTGGACTTGAGACTTCACTCCGTCGTGCTACAGCCAATACAACTCAATCAATTCCACTAAGACCTAACAGAGTTCATCCCTTATGGAGGACTGATCACAATAATAACGTTGGTATAGGAGCACCAGAAATTGAATTTGGTTTCGAACCAGAGGGTAAGTGGATTGACCTTATTACTGTTCACAAGGGAGGTCTTTTTGGTACTGATTATAGAATGCTTTTTCCATCAGATGGCATAGAGGGTATAAAAAGATTTTATCTAGATAGCTTAGTTGCTTTTGGAAAACGTGGTTTAGCTTGCCAGCCAGCAATTATAGGAATAGGTTTAGGAGGTTCAAAGGATACATGTATGGTTATAGGTAAAAGGGCAGCATGTCTGAGAACAGTTGGAAATCGTAATCCAGATCCAAAAATTGCTAAACTTGAAGAAGAATTTAAAATACTTGGAAACTCTATTGGAATGGGAGCAATGGGGTTTGTTGGAAAATCTATGGTTATAGATTGTCACATTGAAGTCGGTTATTGCCATACAGGAGGGATGCAAATGTCAGTTCATGCTTTTTGTCTTTCTTCAAGAAGAGCCGTTGCTAGAATACATGATGGAGATTTAGTTGAATTTAGAACAGACCCTAATTGGTTTACAGATTATCAAAGAAGAGAGAGTGTAGAATGGGAGAAAGTTCAAACTATAAATCAGTTCGCTTAAATACATGTCCAACAATTAATGAACTTTCCTCTCTAAGTATAGGAAATATTGTATATTTAGATGGATTTGTTTACACTGGCCGAGAAGGTGTTTACATGCATGTATTAGAGAAAGGCAATAAATTACCATCCAAATTAACTGATATTTCTCTTGCGAACTTTCATTGTTCTCCTGCGGCAACTCAACATGAAGATGGAACGTTTGACATGGGAGCAGTAACAGCAACTGCTTCATTTAGATTTTCGAAGTGGATTGGTGAGTGGCTTAAAATTTCGAATGCAAAACTTATTATTGGAAAAGGTGGAATGAATCCATCTGATTATAAAAAACACTTTGTTCCTAATAATGCCATATATCTAACTACAGTTGGATATGGAACAGGCGCTTTGCTGGGTAGGGGAGTAAAAAATGTAAAAGATTTGCATTGGAAAAACGAACTTGGATTAGCACAAGCCATGTGGGTTATTGAAGTTGAAAATTTCGGACCATTTATTGTGGAGAGTGATTTGAATGGAAACTCATTATTTGAAAGAGAAAATAAAAAAATTTCAGAAAATTTAAAACAAATTTATAAAGACACAAAAGCACCTGTTTTAAGAAGATTTGGTGAAACAGATGATCGTTCTGAGGAATTAATTTAACCAAAGGTTTAAACAATGAATTTTCTGAGCAAAAAATCTGTTTTGATTACAGGAGGAGGGTCAGGAATCGGTGCCTCATTTGCAAAAAAATTTGTATCTCTTCAATGTAAGGTTTGGGTTGTTGGAAGGAATAAAAATAAGTTAGAAGAAGTTTCTAATTTAGATGAAAATATTAATTATTTTATTTGTGATGTAACTGATGAAAATCAAATAATTGATCTATATGATAAAATTGGATCTCCAGATATAATTATTGCAAATGCTGGAAAGGCAGAAAGTTCTGCTTTTCATAAAACTACTCTAAACCAATGGCAAAATATTATGGATGTAAATTTAAAAGGGGTTTTTTTAACTCTTAGAGAGGGATTATTAAGGTTAAAGAATGAAAAAAAAAATTGGGGCAGATTGATAGCTATTTCTTCAATTGTTGGAAAAAGAGGATATCCATATCTTAGCACATATGCAGCATCAAAACATGGAGTAATTGGATTAGTAAAAAGTGTTGCTCAAGAAATAGCAAAAACTAAAATCACAATTAATGCTATTTGTCCTGGATATTTAGATACAGATATGACTAAAGAATCAATATCTAATATTTCTAAAATTACAGGACTATCTGATAATGAAGCTCTTAATAAGTTAAAAGAATTTTCTCCTCAACATAGATTATATACGCCTGAAGAAGTTACAGAAATGATTGTCTTTTTGTGTCAAGAAATGTCAAATGGAATAAATGGTCAAAGTTTGTCAATCTGTGGAGGAGAAACATATTAATAAAAAATTGATATTAACATGAGTCAAAAATCAGACAAAGCTATTACTATTTTTGAAATTTTTTTAACTTTTTTGTTTCTTGGTTTTACATCCTTTGGAGGACCAATAGCTCATGTTGCTTTTTTCAGAGAAACTTTAATTAAAAAAAAAAAATGGTTAGAGGAAGAAAAATTTGCTGATTATTTAGCTCTTTGTCAATTTCTTCCTGGTCCAACATCCAGTCAATTAGGAATTGCAATTGGATTTGATAAATCAGGAATAAGAGGTGCGTGTGTAGCTTGGTTTGCATTTACTTTTCCTTCTGCATTTTTAATGATTTTATTTGGATATGGTATTTTAAATTATAATGAAATAATTCCAATTGGGGCTTTACATGGATTAAAGATAGCTGTTGTTTCGGTGGTTGCATATGCAATTTTAGATATGGCTAAATCTCTAACTCCAGATTTTAAAAGAAAAATTTTAGCTTTAATAATAGCAGTCTTCTTGGTTTTTAATTCAGGACCTTTAATGCAAATGTTATCTATACTATTAGGTGCAATATTTGGAATTATAAGCTCAAAAAAACAAAATATAAATAAACTTGGATTTCTACAAGTTAAAAATGAACAAAAACTTCTTTCAAGTTTTTCACTTTTAATTTTTCTATTTTTACTAATAATTTTACCTTTTTTTTCCAAAAGTTTTGATAATAATACAATTAAAATTTTTGATACTTTTTACAGATCTGGTTCTCTTGTTTTTGGAGGAGGTCATGTTGTACTTCCATTGCTTCAATCACAAGTTGTGCCTCAAAATTGGGTTAGTACAAATGATTTTATGGCTGGGTATGGTTTGGCTCAAGCGATTCCAGGCCCTCTATTTACATTTTCTGCATATTTAGGAACAGTAATGAGCATTGAACCAAATGGATGGCAAGGTGGTATAATTTGTCTTTTTGCAATTTTCCTACCGTCTTTCTTATTGGTATTTGGAATTCTGCCCTATTGGGAAATTTTTAGAAAACAAAAATATGTTCAGGAAGCATTAAAAGGTGTAAATGCATCTGTTGTAGGTTTGTTAACAGCTACTTTTTTGAATCCTGTTCTAACAAACGCAATAGTAAAAATAGAGGATATAATACTTGCTATAGCGTTACTAGCATTGTTATTCTTTTCTAAACTCTCATCAGTTTTTATTGTTATCATTGCCACTATTTTTGGATGGATCTTTACTCTTATTTAAAACTCTGAATTTCATTATACCAAGTTTTGTGACCATCAAAGAAATTAATACCATCTAAAATTAGTTGAATATATCCATTTTTTGCAGTTCCATTTTTTTCATCACAAGCAAAATAAATTAAACTTTTACATATTGCTTTACCAATATTAACTTCAACGTATTCACGATAATAATAATTCCTTTTTACTCCCTCGATTTTGTCTAAATTTCTTTCGTGTTTTTCATTAATAATCCATAATATTCCATATGACATGAAATTTGATTTTGGTAATAAAGTTGCTACACCCAATTTATTTATTGTAAATTTCATATTAGTGATTGCACCTATCCCTAAAGGTATTGCGCCTGGACATCTTTTACTCATTATTTGATTATTAACATTTGATCCGTACCCAAAGTAAAACCTATCACAATCAATAGGATCTTTGAATGTTCTAATAAATTTTGTATTTGGAAAAAGCAATTACCAACTTCCAGTATTTTCCATTGACTTCCAGGGTTCTTCAACAGGTAAGGGATCACCATCTTGTAAAAGCTCTAGTGATATACCATCGGGTGATTTAATAAAAGCCATATTTCCGTCACGTGGAGGTCTATTGATTACAACACCACTTTTTTGTAATTTTTCGCATGTGTTGTAAATATTTTTAACTGTAAAAGCAAGGTGACCAAAATTTCTTCCACTTCCATATTTTTCCTTGTTATCCCAATTATACGTTAATTCAATTTCTGGAGGTCGAGTGTCTCCTGATAATTGTAAATCTTCGTCAGTTGTAAGAAATATTAGTGTAAATCGACCATTTTCGTTATCCTTCCTTCTTGTTTCAATCATACCAAGTTTTGCACAAAAAAAATCTAAAGCTGCATCTATGTCGTTCACTCTTATCATAGTATGTAAATACTTCATTTCTTTATTCCTTAATAATTAAATAATTTATTATTATATATAACTCTACAATTGACCAGTTTAAATAATCTAGATAACTTAAATTAATGTAAAATTTATAATTATTGAGGCGCGTTATGAGACGAGTTGTTCATTTCATCGGAGATAAATTAACCGAAGGATCTTCAAAAAGAATACAAGATATTTTTAATCCAGCATTAGGAGAAAAAAAAGGTGAAGTGATATTAGGAACTTCTGAAGATGTTAAATTGGCAATAGAAAAAGCAAATGAGATATTTCCAACTTGGGCAAATACTCCTCCAGTAAGAAGGGCAAGGATAATTTTTAAGTTTTTAGAATTAGTTAAAAGAGATAAAGAAAAACTTGCTAAAGTAATTACATCAGAGCATGGAAAAGTTTTTACTGATGCATGTGGTGAAGTTGAAAGAGGTATTGAGGTATTAGAGTTTGCGTGTGGTATACCCAATTTATTGAAAGGTCAATATTCGCAAGAAGCATCAACATCCATAGATAATTGGACATTTCGTCAACCATTGGGAATTGTTGCAGGCATAACACCATTTAACTTTCCCGTTATGGTTCCCATGTGGATGTATCCTTTAGCAATTGCATCAGGCAACTGTTTCATTTTAAAACCAAGTCCAACCGATCCAACTGCTTCTATAATGATGGCAGAATTACTAAAAGAGGCTGGATTGCCAAGTGGAGTATTTAGTGTAATACAGGGAGATAAAGAGGTAGTTGATGCGATATTAGAAGAATCCAACATTAAATCTATATCTTTTGTAGGATCAACACCTATTGCAAAATACATATATGAAAAGGGAGCAAGGCACGGTAAAAGAGTTCAGGCACTTGGGGGTGCGAAAAATCACATGATGGTTATGCCTGATGCTGATATGGAAAAAGCAGTTGACGCTTTGATTGGATCTGCATTTGGGTCAGCAGGGGAAAGATGTATGGCAATATCAGTAGGTGTTTTAGTCGGAAGTGTTGGTGACAAAATAGTTCCAATTTTAAAAGAAAAAATTCGTTCTTTAAAGATTAAAAATGGTATGGAGTTAGACGCAGAAATGGGTCCAATTGTCACAGAGGCAGCATATAAAAGAATTTGTGATCTTATTGAAAAGGGTAAAAATGAAGGGGCAGAGCTTGTTGTAGACGGAAGAGAAATTAATGTCCCTGGACATAATCAGGGATTTTTTATGGGTGGATCATTATTTGATCGTGTAAAGCCAGAAATGTCAATTTATAAAGAAGAAATTTTTGGTCCTGTGCTTTCTTGTGTAAGAGTAAAAAATTCTGCAGATGGAATAGACTTAATTAATAATCATATTTATGGAAATGGTGTTTCTGTTTTTACATCTGATGGTCATACAGCAAGAGAATTTTCAAATCAAATACAAGTTGGAATGGTAGGTATAAATGTTCCAATACCAGTACCTATGGCATGGCATGGCTTTGGTGGTTGGAAGCAAAGTTTATTTGGTGATTTGCATGCATTTGGTTCTGAAGCTATTCAATTTTATACAAAACAAAAGTCAGTTATGCAGAGATGGCCGGAGTCCATTGCAAAGGGGGCAGAATTTGTTATGCCAACAACAAAATAATGCAAAAAGTTGACATTAGTTTTTTAAAAAAAAGTGTTATCGAAGCAGGTAAGGCTATCATGCAAATTAAAGAAAGTGGCATTAACACAAGATATAAAGAAGATATGTCTCCAGTAACAGAAGCTGATGAAGTGGCAGAAAAAATTCTTATAAAAGAATTAAACAATTTTTTTCCAAAAATACCTGTAATTTCAGAGGAAAACAAAGAAAGTCATTTAAGAAAACCAGTAGACCAATATTTTTTGGTTGACCCATTAGATGGAACAAAAGAATTTATAAAAAACAATTCTAAAGGTTCATTTACAGTAAATATTGGATTAGTTGAAAATAATAGAGCAGTTGCAGGTATTATTTACGCACCAATGTTGGATGAATTGTATCTGGGGGATAAAAATGGCGCAAAGATGTTAAAAAAAAATATAGAAGAAAAAA
>MDTA01158302.1_pt1 | contig 12655 bp, 9 predicted proteins | sample 811151 | NCBI WGS metagenome assembly MDTA01 (sample SAMN05326648, study PRJNA326480) | marine metagenome | isolation source: seawater | place: Indian Ocean: South | collected 2010
AGCAGCAAATACGGGTAAACCAGATCAACCTGCATTCGACAAACGGTGCTCAGGCTCAGTAGACTGCCGCTACTCAGTTTTAAGCGCTTTGTTAACGGAATACTAATGAATACGGACATACTTTTCAGACCTTTTACGCATCCTAAACTCCAGCTGCCCAATCGCATTGCGATGGCGCCCATGACGCGGCAGTTTTCGCCACAGGGTATTCCGGACGCCGCTGTGTGTGATTACTACCGTCGCCGCGCGGAGGGTGAAGTCGGCCTGATTATCACGGAGGGGACTACTGTTCCTCATCCGGCGGCCTCTTCTCACATTCAAATTCCGAAATTTCATGATCAGTCACTGGAGGGGTGGGCTAAAGTTGTCGAGACCGTGCATGCTGCAGGGAGCAAGATTGCCCCGCAGCTCTGGCACGTTGGCGTGATTCGTAAGCCGGGCCAAGGCCCCTATCCGGATTATCAAACCGTTTCCCCGTCCGGCTACCTACGGCCTGAGAAAAAGGTGCTGCAGCCGCTCTCAACCGCCGAAATAGACCAGATTATTGAGGCGTTCACTCAGTCCGCAGCCAACGCCAAGCAGCTGGGATTCGATGCGCTCGAGCTGCACGGTGCACACGGGTATCTGATTGACAATTTCTTTTGGGAAGGCACCAATGTTCGTGAGGACGCGTATGGTGGTTCGCTGATCAAGCGCACTCGATTTGCGGTAGCGATCGTCGAATCGATAAGAGCAGAAATTGGCGAGGACTTTCCGATTATCCTGCGATTCTCTCAGTGGAAACAGCAGGATTATGAGGCAAAGCTTGCTCAAACCGCAGAGGAACTGGAGCAATTTCTAAAGCCTCTGTCCGATGCGGGCGTTGACATTTTTCACTGTAGCACGCGTCGCTTCTGGGAATCTGAATTCGAAGAATCGCCGCTTAATCTGGCTGGCTGGGTCAAAAAAATTACCGGCAAACCGACCATCAGCGTCGGCAGCGTGGGGCTGTCCGAAGAATTCGTTGCCACTTATCGGGAGGGTACTGCTGAAGTTCGCGGAATCGAAGATTTGCTTGCCCGCATGGAGGAGGATGAGTTTGATCTGATTGCGGTCGGTCGAGCGCTCCTGGCGAATCCAGACTGGCCGAAACTTATTCGTGCGGGTGAAACCGATAAACTCAGGACTTTCAATAAGGAACAGCTTGCGGAACTGATCTAGATGGGGCTGTTAGCATGAACAGATTCTCAGTAACGCTCTCGCTGTCAGGTCTGACGGCCATGGCCGGTGCGCTTTTCTGGGTGTTCGCTCCCCCACCCGCTGCAGTTAACGCCGTGATCCCGAGCAGCGACGATGCAGTTGCGCGAGGGGAATACCTGTTCAGCGCTGGTGGCTGTATTAGCTGTCACAAGGGTGAGAAGCGTCCTGAGAGTCCTAGTGGAGGTCTTGCATTGAGCACGGATTTTGGTGTTTTCTACGCTCCTAATATTACGCCCGATCCGGTCAGCGGCACTGGTAACTGGTCTGGCGGTGACTTTATCAATGCGGTCAAGTATGGGCGGGCACCGGATGGCAGTTACTATTTCCCGGCTTTCCCCTATCGCTCGTATGCGGGGTTGAGTGATGAAGATGTGCTGAATATGGCGGCTTATATGCTATCGCTGGACGCTGTTGATTTCCGGTCACCGGAGCCCGAACCGGCTCCATGGTTGCGCCGCTGGATGATTGCCGGCTGGAACAGGCTTGCTGATCTGTCCCAGCCGGACAGAGAGACATTCGCTGATGAAACTGTGGCTCGTGGCGCCTATCTTGCAAGAAATCTCGGGCATTGCGGAGAATGTCATACCCCCAGGAACGGCCTTGGCATACCAGATTGGAGTCGAGAGTTCGGCGGCAGTCAGTTGGGTGATGAGCTTATTGAACCCATTGACTCAGAAGCACTAGCACACTGGACTGCTGCCAATTTCGATCTGTTTCTCATGTTGGGTATGAAGCCCGAAGGTGAGTTTGTCGGTGGCGACATGAACGAAGTGATCGAGTTCAACACCAGCAGATTGACAGACCAAGACCGCGAGGCTTTGGCTGCGTTCTTTACGCGCCATCGGCGCCCTGATTGATACCTGATGGCATGCTGGTTTGTCCCGTGTCTATCGCGCAGTGACAAAAAAGACGGAGGCTGGAACCACATAATTGCGGGACATTTTACTGTCCCGCTGTTGATGGTTTTTCCGCAGGATTACTCAGTCGTTGTCGACTCGGTAGGTATCGTGACAATTGCCGCAGGAGCCGCCCAGCGCTCTGAAGGCGCCCATCGCGGTTGCAAATTCTCCGGTCGAAGCCGCGTCGGCAAACGCAATAGCATTGTCTTCCAGTGCCTGAGCCTTATCGCTGAGGTCACTCATGTTGTCCCAGATGCTGTCTAGCGCGGTGGTTTCTACCTCAAACCCTCGCGTGTCTTCTGCCATCACTTCTGGAATCATGCTGGCTATCACGCCAATTCTCCGTGCGTTCCGTTCGGCGACTTCCGCGTTAAAAGGCGCGCCCTGAGCCATACCGGCGATAGGGATCAAGTTAAAACGGAGCGTCTTGAAAAGGGCTTTGCGTTGATCAACGGCTTGCGCTGCGCGCTGCTCTGGAGTGATGTCGTCTTGCGCAGATACGACCATCAGCAACCCAGACACGGTCACGCATAGCGCGGAAACCAGAATCAGTATTTTTTTCATTATTGAACCTCCAGCACATAAGTCAGCAGGCCAGTTGAATTTATGAAACAGTTTTTAGCCTGCGGGATTCGCTGATTATCCCCGTATACAATAGGCTTCTACTCAGCTTAAGCCGAATATATTACAAAGCGGGAACGCACGCCATCGGCGGGGGCCGACGTGTCCGCCTAGCTTGCCACCTCTTTCCAAAGGAAGAGTCGGGTAGCAGCCAGAAAACTGATTGCCAGCCACACAGCGATACCTAGCAGGCTTGGCAGGATCTCGGTCAAGGCGGCTCCGGCGTTGGCGATTTCGCGCATCCCTGTGGAAACGAAAGATAGCGGGAGCAGTTGGGCCAGCGGTTGTATCCATTCCGGCATTGATTCGATCGGATAAAAAATGCCTGAAAGGAATATCTGCGGCATGATGACAACGTTGCCAAGCGCGCCGATAGTCTCCTGAGTTTTTGCCAGACTGCCTAAGCTGAATCCGAGGCATAAAAACAGAACTGTTCCAAAAATAACAACAAAATAGTAAGCGAAGAAGTTGCCGACAATCCGAATATCTAGCAGCACTACTGCAAGGAAAATCAGCACGGTAAGCTGCACCAGCACGATAGTCATCCGCGCAAGGACGATCGCAGTGATGAAATCTTTTGGTTCAATCGGCGTGACGAACAGCCGCTTAAGAATGCCCTTGCGGCGATATTCCACAATGTTGAAGCCACTGCCGGCGATAGATAGATTCATCAGTGTCAATGCCATTAACCCCGGCAGCAGAAAATCGATATAGCGCTGCGATCTGGCTTGGACATCTTCTATAGCGATGGTGAATAGGGGAGCGATGCCGCGAAATTCTCGCTCAATGGACAGCAGCGTTTGATCCAGCACAGGCATGATCAGACCTAATTGGCTTACTTGGGCCGCATCGACAACCACGTTAATTTCAGAACTGCGCGTCTCAGGGGACTGGCCAAAATCGGCGGGTAGTTCCAGCACCATCGTCTGATCGCCGGCAATCAGCGCTTCTCTGAGTGGAGCCGACTCGCCGGTGACAGTATTAAACACAGGAGAATCGCTCAGCCTCTGGACAAAATCTAAGGCGACTTGGTTTGATGATAGGTTGGCCACTCCAATGTTGATGGGCTCCTGTTCGCGAACATTCGCCAGACTAAAGACGGTCATGAATATGACCGGGAAGAATAAGCTGAAAAAGATTGAGCGCCGGTCTCTCAGGAAAATTTTTAAAAAGACCGACGTCAGATGTCGCTGGAGGGGATTGAGCATCATCAGTTACTCTCTCAAGCCGTGGCCAGTTAAGGACAGAAAAACGTCTTCCAGATTTCCGTGCAGTGGGGCGTCAGGCGGCTCGGGTGCGAATTCAAGTATCAATGCTTGGGGCGTGCCTTCCGCGATGATCTTGCCGTGGTCCATGATGGCGATGCGATCGCAGAGCTCCTCGGCCTCTTCCATGTTGTGGGTGGTCAGCACAATGGTCATGCCACCGTCATTTAGGCCCTGTACCAGATCCCAAAGATTGCGCTTGGCCTGAGGGTCGAGACCCGTGGTTGGCTCATCAAGGAACAAGACCTTCGGCTCGTTTACCAGCGCACAGGCAATTGAAAAGCGCTGTTTCTGACCACCTGACAGGGCCGCAGGCTTTGCTTTGGCTTTGTCCTCCAGCTGAACTTTGGCGAGCAGCGCAAGGGGGTCTATGGTTCTGTGATACAGCGCGCCGAACAGGGAGAGAAGCTCTCCAAGACTGACGTTGTCAAAATATTCATTCGCCTGAAGCTGGACGCCAATCCGCTCTTTGACCTGATAGGGGTCGGTCCTGACGCTGATGCCGTCAATACGGGCTTCTCCTCCATCAATATCGTTTAGGCCCTCGATCATTTCGAGCGTGGTGGTCTTGCCGGCTCCGTTCGGACCGAGGATACCAAAAACTTCGCCCTGCTCTATCGAGAGAGACACGCCGTTCACTGCAAAGAACTTTTGCGATTTGTCGTCCGGCAGGGGATATTTCTTCTGCAAGTCACAGACTTCGATTATTGGCATGGTGGGTCTAGTCCGGCGGCATAAACGGGCGGCAGATGGTAAGCTGGGGTACCCACGAAATACGCGACTAAAGCGTAGTGCGATTGCTTTTTCCGCATCAACATTTAACGACAAGGTTCGGGTAATACCTCTATGACAAGCTGGCGCGCCCGGTTTTCGGGCTTAACCCTCATCGCTCTTCTGCTACCTTCACTGGCCGGGGCCGACGATTTCAACGACAGCGTGGATGCTATTTTTGCCCAGATTGACGCTGATACTGATCCCGGCTGCAATGTTGGTGTCATTGCGAGAAGTGAATTGATCCACCGGTCCGGGTATGGCTTGGCTAACCTTGAACTGGATGTGCCGCTGGATGGCACGCAGGTGCACCGGATTGGTTCGGTATCAAAGCAGTTTACTGCGTTTGCAGTTTTGCTTCTGGCCGAAGAAGGCAAGGTCGATCTTGAAGAGGACATCAGGATGTACTTACCCGAACTGCGTAGTTACGGCTACCCCGTCAGTATCAATGCGGTGCTCGGACATGTTGCCGGTATGGCAGACTATGACTATGTCTCTGGAGGTGAAGACGGCCCGATCGAGGGAGGGCTGAATCTTACCTCCGTTGCGGGGGGGCCTTTTCGACTCGGCAATGAGGACTATCTGAACATCCAAGAGTTCTTCGACGTGGTAAAGCAGATTCCCCTGCGACAGGCGCCGAACGAATCCTATCGCTACAGCAATCTGGGATATTTCCTGCTATCTATGCTCGTAGAGGAAGTGTCCGGCGAATCTTTGCGGGAATACGCAGCTAGACAGATCTTCGAGCCCCTCGGCATGAGCAACACTTTTTTCAGCGACGATCCGGTTGAAATTGTAAAGAACAGGGCCAGTGGCTATCGCCCCGAGGCCGGCGGATATGTGACTGATATGACGAACCTTTTCTGGGTCGGGGATGGTGGTTTACATACTAATGTAGACGACCTGGCGATTTGGGATGCTCACTTTTATCAGCCGACTTTGGGCCTCAATCCAGAAGTGCTGATGGCCCAGTTTCTGACGCCCAACAGCTCGATTCCGTCCGCATCGAATACGCTGTATGCCAACGGCCAGAACATCGGCAGAGCGAACGGTAAAGAGCGGATCTATCACTCCGGCGGATGGCTCGGGGTGACCACGTTTTATGCGCGTTATCCGACGGAACAATTTTCCACTATCCTGCTGTGTAATGATATCGGCCTCTCTCCGTCCAGCTTGTCAGAGGAGATCGAGCGACTTTATTTCAGCTCGAGATAAAACTATGGTAAGTCGACCTCTTCTAAGGGAATTAAGTCAAGGTCAAACCCAAAGCCGCGAGGCCCGGTAACTGACAGTGCCTGTGCAGTGCGATGGTGATGGGTATAACCGATGCCAAAAACGGCTACCCCTTGTCCATATCGCATCTGTTCAGCATCCAGAGGTCGCGCCGTTTTCGGCACCCTCACGGCTTGCCGGACTCACCCAGCCCGTGCAGTGGTTGCCATACCCAGCGCGCTTTGTCATCTCAGTCTCTGCCCAGTTGGGTGAGAACGACTCCGTAAACCATTATCGCATCCCAGAGATTCTGTAGCCGAAGATTTTCATTCTCTCCATGCTGATTGTTGTCATGGTTGGCAAGCGGCAACACGATGATCGGTGTTTCAATGCGGCTGGCGAACGCGTTCAGGGGCAGCCCACCTCCCATGGTCGGAGTCAGAATGAGCTCCGGCGTCAGTTCCCGCATTACATTAATTAGACGCTGAGCCATGGGACCATCCATTGAAGTTCTCAGTCCGGGTGACCCGCCTCCCCGCCAGTCCAGTTTGACGACCTTGGGGTTGGCTCGAAGAATATCGTCAGTGGGGTCCTCGTAAATAATAGAATATCCTTCCTTAGTAATGTGGTTCTCGATGATCTGGCGAATGCGCTCGGGTCGCTGATTCGGCACGAGACGGAGATTCAGTGAAACCGTAGAGCTGCTCAGGATAATGTTGCGGCCCTGATCGCCGACACCGCCTCCCGTGATTCCTCTGGCATTGAACGCGGGTAAGGTCACGAGTTCCTCAATCCGTGTGCCACTGCCTTCCGGCGTATGCACGGCCAGTTCGTCCTTGAGCTGAGTCTCTATGTTCGGCATGGCATCGATGGCCGCGCGCTCCGACTCGGTCAATGCTGCTACATTGTCATAGTATCCCTCAATTAAAATCCGGCCTGTTTCATCGCGCATGCTGGTTAACAGATACGCCATGGACATGATTGGGTTCGGGCCCCAGTTTCCATAGTGGCCAGAGTGAAGTGGCCGATTGGCGCCGTAGGTCGTGATATCCAGTGTGCGGCCGCCACGCACGCCAAATACCAGCTGCGTCTGGCGCGACTGGTGCATCGGCCCATCGCAGAAAAGCAGTAGGTCTGCATCAAATAGACCAGGATTGTCATCAATCACCTGACCCAGAGTCGGTGAGCCGCGCTCCTCCTCTCCATCCAGCAGCAGCTTGAGGTTTACTGTCAGTTCAAGGCCATTCGCCCGGAGCGCATCAAGCATATGGATCAGTGCGATCACGGGCATCTTATCGTCACCGGCAGATCGGGCATAGATGCGCCATTCCGGATTGAACTGGTCTGCGACCGAATTTAACTCGATCGGCTCGCCCCCCTCCTGAATCAGACCGTTGAGCAGGGTTGGCGTAAAAGGTGCGTAGGTCCAGTTTTCGGTCTGTACAGGCTGCCCATCGAAATGCGCATAGATAAGAACGGTTTCCCTGGCTCCAGGTGTACTTAATTCTGCAAATACATAAGGTGCTCCGCCTGAGCGAAGTGTTCGCACAGTAAACCCTCTCGGTTCAAGCAGCGCGGTGATATGCCGGGCATTCGCCTGCATGTCCGGCAGGCTGTTAGCCACGTTCGGCAGAGCTAGAAACGCAATAAAATCCTCAATGATCTTTCTCTCGCGAGCGGCCCGAAATGTGTTGACCGCGTCTGCGACTTCTAACGCTGACGGAGTCTGGCCCAGGCAGGCAAATGCCTGTAGCGAGAGCAGGCACACAACGGCCCAACGGATGGTTGGTTTTGCAGGCATCATGGGACTCTCCTCTCTTCTAGCCGTCAGTCTGGGGTTCGACGCATTAAAACACCAGTGTCAGCACACTGGATAGTCCCAGTGACTGGCAGTGGCCAGCTGTTTATGCTTTTAGATACATCGGTTTATACTGCCCGTGAGCCCACATCGCTTTTCGGGGAGCCTAACGTGTTGAAAACGCCCACTCGTCTTCTTATTACCTTAAGCGCTCTGGCGCTGGTTCTGGCATCGTGCGAAGAAGCGCAACTGGAATCAAATGACGCAGAATTGCCCCAGGTAGTTGCAGCGCCTGAAACGCCTGCCTCCACCAAATATGCCTCGCAGAATCGACCGGATGTCAGAGGGCGAATTGGTGCGGTGTCTGCTGGACATCCTCTGGCGGCACAGGCCGGGCTAAGGGTCCTGCAGAGCGGCGGTAATGCGACGGACGCCGTGATTGCGATGGCAGGCGTGTTGGCCGTCGTACGTCCGCACATGAATGGTATCGGAGGCGATGCATTCGGGATCTTCTACGACGGAGAGACCGGAGAGGTTGCGGCGCTCAATGCAAGTGGCAGGGCGGGAGCCCTCGCAACACCGGAGTTTTTTGCCGCCGCCGGGCTTGATCAAATCCCGGGAGCAGGGCCGCTGTCGGTCAGTGTGCCCGGTGCCGTGGCTGGCTGGGTCGATGCCCATGAGCGATATGGCAGCATGGATTTTGCAGACCTGCTGGAAACAGGGATTGACTATGCCCGTAATGGATTTGCAGTCTCGACACGATTGGCACAAGATTTTGAGGAACAGGGAGCCAACCTCAATCAGGCTGGCCTTGACCTTTACCTCCCGAATGCTGCGGCGCCTCCGGTGGGCAGCTTGCTGCGCAATCCGGCTTTGGCAGATTCGCTTCAGATTGTGGCCACCGAGGGCAAGGAGGGCTTCTATCAGGGCGACATCGCCAAGCGGTTGTCGGCGTTCATTACAGAGCAGGGTGGTTATCTCCGGCCGGAAGACTTTGCCAACCACACGTCTAACTGGGTGACGCCGCTGCGCGGTGATTATCTTGACCACGAATTCATTGTGATGCCACCGAACACTCAGGGCGTCACGCAGCTCGCGCTTTTTGCAATGGCGAAATCTCATGACTTGAAGCAGCAGGGACAAAACACAGCAGATTATCTACATACGCTCATTGAACTGAAAAAACTGGCATTCGCTGATCGTGATCGCTGGGTAGCAGATCCGGAGATGGCGCCGGTGCCGGTGCCCCAGTTACTTGATTCCGACTATCTGCGGCAACGAGCCCTGGCAGTCGATATGGCGGTTGCCGCGGTTGAAGTGGCGCCGGGCTTTGGAGAGGTGGCCGCGGCCGCGCCAAACGGCAGTCGCTCTGATGCCGGTGATACTGTGTACATCACTGCTGTAGACCAGTGGGGCAACGCAGTGAGTTGGATACAGTCCAATTTTGCTGGCTTTGGCTCAGGGCTACTGGACGAAGCTACCGGGATTCTGCTTCACAATCGCGGCGCTCTGTTTACTTTAGAGACTGGTCACCCCAATCAGGTGGCTCCGGGAAAGCGACCCTATCATACCCTGTCACCCATGATGGCTTTATATCCAAACGGTCAGTTTGCCTTTACGCTCGGAACACCCGGCGGCGACAGCCAGACGCAAACGATCATCCAGATTACGCAGAATTTGCTGATGTTTGACATGACTCCTCAGCAGGCTCTCGAGGCCCCACGGTTCCGTTCCCAAACCGGTAATCGGCTCGCGATTGAAAACCGGATCACAGAGGCGGTGCTGGCTGAACTTCGATCACGAGGCCATGAGCTGAATGTCATTGAAGGGTGGACGGCGACATTCGGCGGCGCGCAGATGATTCATCGTGACCCTGCGACCGGAGTGCTCACAGCTGCAGCAGACCCCAGACGGGAAGCCTACGCCATCGCGTATTGATCTGCCGACAGGTCGACTGCGCGTTTTTACCTGACGGTGAAACCAGGCCCGTGCAAAATCCGTCCGGGCCTGCGACCGGTGTGGGCTCCGTTCTCCACTACCACCTCTCCATTTACCAGAACAAACTTCATCCCTGTCGCATACTGATGGGGTTGTTCGAAGCTGGCGCGGTCGATGATTTCCTCTGCATCAAAGACTGCCACATCGGCAAAGTAGCCTTCGGTAATGAGTCCACGATCGTGAATACCTAGTCTTCGGGCAGACTGGCTACTCATTTTTTTAACGGCCTCTTCCAGTGTGATGACGCCGCGCTCTCTGACATAGTGCCCCAGAATCCGGGCAAAGGTCCCATACTGTCTTGGGTGGGGAGCGCCTTCACCGAACACACCGACGGGCCCATCGGACCCAATGGCGGTAGCTGGATGGCGCATAATACGATCAACATCCTCTGGTCCGATGGCGTGGTAAACAGCGGTTGCTCCACCTCCGCGTATGATGTCGAAGACTATCTCCGCTGCATTTTCCGGCGTTGGCTCCATGCCAGCTTCCATGGTTAACTCCGCCAAATTCTTGCCAGCCATGTTGGGATCCCAGCTGTTTCGAGAAATAAAAACGTTTTTTGGATCACCGCCTCCGCGGTCATACAAGATCTTCGCTATCACTTCATTTTTAATAGTTGAATAGGTTTCAGGGCTGTTAATTCGGTTCAGCATTTCTTCCCGGCCGCCGGCCTGTGCCCATTGCGGGATCAGTGCATTAATGCTGGTTTGTGAGGCAGTATAGGGATACTGATCAATCGTAACGTCTACACCGCGAGCACGTGCTTCATCAACTAATCGCAAACTTTCAATTGATGCGCCCCAGTTTTCCACCCCTATTACTTTATGGTGGGTAATTTGCACGGGAATCCCGGCTTCCTCTCCGATCCGAATTGTTTCTTGGACCGAGTCGATAAGCTGTGCGGCTTCCTCGCGAATGTGAGATATATATATGCCGTTATATTCAGCCGCCACTTTGGATAGTTCTATAACTTCCTCTGTTGAAGTAAAGCTTCCTGGAACGTAAAACAACCCAGTGGAGATACCAAGCGCGCCCTGCTCCATGGCGTCCCTCACCATTTGCTTCATGCGATCCATTTCTTGAGGCGAGGCCTTTCTGAGCCCGAAACCAATGACCCTCTGTCTTATGGTGCCTTGACCGACGAAAACCGCCCAGTTAGGGCTTATTCGCAAATCTTGAATGTCAGCATAGTGTCTATCGATCGGGTAGGGTGAAGAGCCATCGTTTCCCTCGGTAAGGGTCGTAACTCCCTGTAATAGGGCGCTTTCGGCATTAGGGACATCGAAAATTCCTCTTAATGCGTGTGTGTGCGGATCTATAAACCCCGGTGCGACGATCAAGCCCGTTGCATCGATGACCTGGGGGGCAGTCGCCTCAGAAAGATTGCCAACGCGAGTGATCCGGTCTCCAACTATCCCAACGTCAGCTTCGTACCAAGGTGTGCCTGTGCCATCAACGATGCGTCCATTTTTGATCAGTAGGTCAAAAGATTCCTGAGCGACGGCATACAGGGGCAGCATAGCTGTCGAGATTGCCAGAAAAGCCAGTGAATGAAGTATCATTTTCATAGTGTTGGCATGCCCCTGAACAGCTATGGTTTTTGAGTGCAAAAAAAGGGTAGCTACAAGCTACCGTTTTCTTGCCTATTGATCTACCAGATCCTGATCCGTTGCTCTGGCGGCAGGTAAAGCGCTTCGTCAGCTTGTACGTTGAAAGCCTCATACCACTCATTGAAGTTGCGCACGACGCCGTTCACTCTGAACTCAGACGGAGAATGTGGATCGGTCGTCAGCCGCTGGATGAGAGCATCCTCGCGGTACTTGCGCTGCCAGACTTGGGCCCACGCTAGAAAGAAACGCTGGTCGCCGGTTAATCCTTCGATCACCGGCGCTTCCTCGCCATTGAGCGCCATTCTATATGCTCGGTAGGCCAGTGACAGACCACCGACGTCACCGATGTTTTCGCCCAGGGTAAATCGACCGTCGATGAAGTAGCCGGGCACCGGTTCGAACTGGCCGTATTGCTCAGCGAGGGCGTCGGCTTGTGATTCAAAGTTGTCGCGGTCCGCATCGGTCCACCAGTTGCGCTGGACTCCACGCCAATCCGATTTAGAGCCCTGGTCATCGAACCCATGGCCCATCTCGTGGCCAATTACTGCTCCGATTCCGCCATAGTTGACTGCAAGGTCGGCAGCAGGGTCGAAGAACGGTGGTTGCAGGATACCGGCCGGAAAGACAATCTCATTGAAAGAGGGGTTGTAATAGGCATTAACTGTTTGTGGCGTCATGCCCCATTCCTCGCGGTCAGTCGGCTGACCCAGCCGGCCAATTTCATCCTCATAGTTGAACAGTCGGATGTTCTGCGCGTTCTGAAACAGATTGTCCTTGCTGATAGCGATGGACGAAAAATCCTTCCATTCATCTGGATAGGCGATTTTCGGTCTGAAGGCTTCCAGTTTCTTATAGGCTTCCTCTTTGGTATCTGCACTCATCCAGTCGTTCTGTTCGATGCTCTGACGCAGCGCCGCACGCAGATTCTCCACCAGCTCATCCATCTGTGCCTTGGCTGATTCGGGAAAGTGACGCTGGACGTAAACCTGTCCGATTGCTTCGCCCAGGCTGCTCAGGGAGCCCACCCTCATCACGCCTCGCTCCCAGCGTTCGCGCTGCTCAGGCACGCCATTGAGAACAGTCGAGTAGAAATGGAATGCCTCTTGATCAATCTCCTCTGAGAGTACGTTCGCGCTGTCGACGATAAAGCGGTAGGTCATGAAGCTCTTCCACTCTCCCACGGGTCGTGAGGCAACAAGCTCAATTATGGGAGACATGGCGCTTGGGTAGGACACGTTGAGA
>MDTA01169867.1_pt1 | contig 12650 bp, 13 predicted proteins | sample 811151 | NCBI WGS metagenome assembly MDTA01 (sample SAMN05326648, study PRJNA326480) | marine metagenome | isolation source: seawater | place: Indian Ocean: South | collected 2010
ATTCTAAGGCTTTTTCTTTATCCATTTCGTGTCTTTCTGATATCTTATGTACGGTTGCCATTTTCTTTCCTTATGTCATATTTATAATTTTTAAACAATGAGTCCTTTTTATTTGTACTTCCTAATTAAAGCTCAAAGTGTTCTTATATTGTTCTACATATAAAAAAAGAACAAAACAAGAATAAATTTAATTTTCATCGCTTTTTTTTAACATGGCGACATAAAAACCATCTCCACCAATCAAGGGAGATATAAATTTGTCTTTAACTAGTAAAAAATCACGATGTTGCGATAAGAACCACGCTACTTGTTGGTCATTCTCAATATTTAAAATTGAGCAGGTTACAAATGCCAAGTAACCTCCTTTCTTTACTAACTGAGATGAGCTATTTAATATCTGCCTTTGTTCAGCTACCAGGTATTCCAGCATATTCTCAGTTAACCACCATTTACCCTGTGGGTTTCTTCGCCAAGCTCCAGTCCCAGAACAAGGTACATCAGAAACAACTAAATCAAAATCTTCACCTAGTTTTTCTAAATCTGTAGTTGGAATCATAGTAGCTTTAAATCCCGCTCTTTTTGATCTTATCGAAAAAGTTTTCATTCGAGCTATTTTTTTATCATGGACGAAAAACTTGCCTTTTCCTTTTACGAGTGAGGCGATAGCTAACGTTTTGCCACCAGCGCCAGCACAATAATCAAGAATTTTGATCCCTATTCCAGGATTAATAAAATCAACAACAGCTTGACTCGATATATCTTGAATTTCAACCTTTCCTCGTTTAAACACTCTCAAGCTTTCGATATTCCGTACTCGATCTAAAATCAAAAGCGAATTCGATGCATTACGACATCTTATTGATCTCACCTTTTCATTTTCTAACAAATCTATTGCATCATCGATATTGCACTTTATTGCATTTACTCTCAGAAAAAGTTTTGCCCTGGTGTTAAACTTTCAAGAGCTGCCTCATATGAAAAGCCAAGCGAGCATCTAAGTAAATCTTCCAAGAAGTCCGGATGATCAAGTCGAACGGGACTTGGTGCTTTGCTGATTACTCCTCGAAAAGACTTGATGACAGCTTGTTCTTTGGACGAAAGAGGTTGAGGAGCAAACTTACTCCCATCAAAAAAATTTAACCTACTTAAATTATTTTGCGTCAATAGACCTAATAACAAGTTTCTTCCACAGTCTGACATGCCGGCACGAATAAACGGCCACAAGCTTGAGCGCTTAAAACGTATACAATTATAAACAAGCTCTGTAATTTCCTTTCTGTCTTTCGAACCTGCAAAACGATTGTTTCTAAACCAGCTTAGCAGTGCCTTATTTAAGGGCTCTCCTCTCAAAAATAAATCTAAAATGCATATGGCCGCCGTAAATCTAGCACCTTGTGTCATGTAAATCCTAGGAGAAAAATGACCATAAACTTACCCAACCCGATAATTTGGCGACTCTCTGGTTATTTTTACGTCGTGAACATGACTTTCATTCAAGCCTGAATTGGTAATTTTGATAAATTCACAATTTTTTTGCATTTCCACTGTTGAGATATTTCCCGTATAACCCATTGCCGCTTTGAGGCCTCCCATCAGCTGATGAATAACATTGTATACCGGTCCCTTGTAAGGCACTCTTCCCTCCACGCCCTCTGGTATTAACTTGTCACTCTCAACTTGTTGTTGAAAATACCGATCTGCCGAACCCCTGGCCATTGCTCCTTCAGAACCCATACCCCTATATGACTTATAACTGCGACCCTGATAATATATTGTTTCTCCGGGCGCTTCATCAGTGCCGGCCAGCATAGACCCTATCATGGCGCAGGCAGCACCAGCCGCTATCGATTTTGCAAAATCACCCGAATATTTTATACCTCCATCTGCTATTACCGGAATATTATATTTTGACGCTATTTCTACGCAATCCATTATGGCGGTTAACTGAGGGACACCAACACCAGCTACTATTCTAGTAGTACAAATCGATCCAGGACCAATTCCAACCTTAATCGAGTCGGCACCTTTATCTATTAGGGCTTGAGTTGCGCTTGCAGTCGCTACATTGCCGGCCAACACCTGCACTTGCGACGAGCGCTTTTTAATGTCATCTACAGCTCGTAATACAGCGTCTGAATGACCATGTGCTGTATCTATTACAATCAAATCAGCCCCTGCATCTATAAGTGACAAAGAGCGTTCTAAACCAACAGCTCCTACTGTCGAAGCAGCTGCCACTCTTAATCTTCCAAGCTCATCCTTTGAAGCATTTGGGTTTAAGACAGATTGCTCGAGATCTTTCAAAGTTATTAATCCTAATAGCTCGTTACTTTGGTTGACCACAAGTAATTTCTCTATGCGCCTTGCCTTCATAAGTTTGCGCGCTTCCACAACACTAAATGGCTCCCCCACAATAGCTAAATTTCTTTTTGTCATGACAGTTCTAACTGATATGTTATCGTTCTCAGCAAATCTTATATCTCTATTTGTCACTATTCCTAAAATTTTTTGATGGGAGTCAACAACAGGAAATCCAGTAATTCTATATTTCTTTTGAAGTTTTCTTGCGTCCTTAACTGTCTGACTTGGCTTTAAAGTTATAGGGTTTCGAACAACCCCACTTTCGAAACGTTTTACGTTGGCAACTGCCAAAGATTGTCTTTCTATCGTAAGATTTCTGTGAAGTACTCCTAAGCCGCCAGCCTGAGCCATAGCGATAGCCATTTTCTCCTCGGTAACCGTATCCATTGCAGAAGACATCAATGGTATATTTAAGGAAATCTGGCTGGTAACATTTGTGGAGGTATCAACATCATTTGGTAACACCTTTGACGCTTTTGGTATTAAAAGTACATCATCAAACGTTAGCCCTTCCTTTATCATTCCTTTACCCTTTTATACCATTATCTTTTTATAGCTATTTTGTTTATACTTTTCTTACAAATTTAAGACTAGTTGATGTCTTCTGAATTAGAACAAATTCATACTCGAAACCCTTTTGCAACAACAAATTTTTCTGAACTATCTTTTCTACTTGAGTCGGGTTTAAAATTTGCGACAGTCTTAAAATTTCTTTTTAAGGTATTTTGCAATTGTGATTCTGCGCCACCCGCCAAAACCTTTGCGACAAATGTCCCTCCTCTGGCCAATACATCAAAAGAAAAATATGCCGCTTCTTCACACAAATTAATAATTCGTAAATGATCAGTTTTCTTATGTCCCGATGAGTCAGGAGCCATATCAGACATAACAACATCTAACTTTTGTCCGATCCAGCCCCTAAGCAATTGTGCAGACTCGTCGTGCAAAAAATCTAATATTTCTAGTCTTACTCCATTTATCGGTTCTACATTTCTTATATCTATGCCTAATACAAAACCGACTAATTTATTTGTTTTTCTTCCATTGGAGTTCGTTCTATCAGCAGCAATTTGGCTCCAGCCACCTGGTGCACAACCAAGATCAAGAACTCTTTTACCAACATTTAAAAAGTTATATTTGTTATCAAGTTCGATAAGCTTAAATGCGGACCGAGATCGGTATCCCTTCATCTTTGCCTCTTGAACGTATGGGTCATTTAACTGACGTTCCAACCAACGAGTGGAAGATGCTTTTCTACGCTTGGCAGTCCGCACTTTTACCCTTAATTTTCTTGTACTTGATTGACTAGTATTGACCAATGTGATCACACCTGCTTTCTCACAAAACGTTGTCCGCCAACATTAAGGAGTATAAAATACCCTCTCTGAGACCTCGATCAGCAACCCTCATCCTTTCCGTCGGCCAAATTCTCAACAAGGTCTGAATGATTGCAGAACCAGACATTATTAATTCCGCTCTATCTTTTCCTATTCCTGGCTCTATTTGTCTACCGACGGGCCCTAATTTTAGAAATCTATTAATTACATTATCTACATCAGCAGCACTTAAGTTCAAACCATCTACTTTTACCCTATCATACTTTCTTAACCCAAGATGTGCCGCACCAAGAGTTGTTATGGTGCCTGAGGTTCCAATAACTTGTAACCGCTTTAAGGTGGCATCAGAGTAATCTTTTACATACGGCTTAAAATTTGAAAGTTGATCTTCAAAATAACATGACATTAATGCAAAGCGGGCAGCATCATCTTCAACATCAGAGTATTTCTGGTGTAAAGTAGCAACTCCTAGTGGAATAGAAATCCAATCAATTATTCGAGCAGAGGAGGAGTCGTAATCACTTTTTATATTGTTTTTTCCTGGCTGTAGCTTCATCATCACTTTAGCCCTATCTGAAGCATTAACAGAACTTAAATCCATCCAGACAAGTTCCGTAGAACCACCGCCAATATCCACTACCAACACCTGTTCTAATTCAGGTTCTAAAAGAGGAGCACAGCTGATTATGGCTAGTCGGGCCTCCTCGGCGGGAGATATAACCTCTAATTTCAAACCAGTCTCTGTATAAACTTTATTCAAAAATGCGGTGCCATTTTTTGCTCGCCTGCAGGCCTCAGTAGCTACTAGACGCAGCCTATGCACACCATATTTACGAATTTTTCGTGAACAGACGTGAAGAGCTTGTAACGTTCTACTAATACCAGGCTGCGACAAAACCCCAGTTCTTTCGAGGTCCAGACCCAACCTAACTGACTTCGAAAAAGCGTCGACGATAGCGAAGTTAAAACCTTCTGGCTTCGCAATTAACATCCTACAGCTATTGGTTCCCAAATCCAGGGCCGCATAAAGCCTACGGTTGGAACCTGAGCCATTTTTTTTCAAGGCGCCTAAATCTTGCTTCAAATCGAACACTTTTGGGCGCGACTCCAAATTAGTCATAAAATTCCCAATTTTGCCCTTATAACGAGCGTTTGTAAAAGTTTATTAGAGAAAGTGTGAAAATACAAGGGCTGTAAAAACCTTTGTCACTTCTTCCTCAGCAGCCCAGGTTTTTATATATCCCCCAGATCTCTATGATTTTTTTCGTAGGGATGTCGCAAATTAATTTTTGTATGTCGTCTACAAACCAAAATAAAACAAAAAGCTTGTTAGAAAAAATTTGGAGGTACTATGCAAGAAATAACGGTAGTATACTGGAGAGACATACCAGCTCAATTATTAGTAGGCCGTGGAAGAAAGGCTCTCAAATATAAATTACCAGCAAAATATGAGAAAGCCATCGACATGTGTGCAATGAAAACTGGAGCAAGAGAGGCTGACACTTATTTACAAGGGTGGAGAAAGTTTGTAACTAAAGTATCTACTAAAGACGATAACTTTTTGGAACGTGAAGCCGAAAAACTGATGAAAGAGTATGATGATAAAAAGCTCAAATTTCTTATTAATAATAACGGTTGGGAAGAAGATACCAAAGAAAGAAATCTATAAGAGGATGCCATGGCGCTAAAATTAAATCTTCGTAGAAAATTGAAAAATAAAGATAGCCTATCGCAAAAAGACTTACAGTCTCTCCTGGAAAACTTCTCCATTGAAGTAATGCCAAAAACGGCTTCAAAGATATTGGACTTCGGTAAAATTTTGCCGAAAAGCACATACGTTTACATTGCTCATTTGGAGGGAACTCCAATCTCCGACATGGTTGCAACGGCAAAAATACTTCAGAGAGCTGGTTTCAATGCAATACCACATTTTCCAGCTCGTATAATTGAGAACAAAACGATATTAGAAGATTGGATAAAAAAGTATCGGTCTGTAGGGGTAAATAAAGCACTTATTATAGCAGGAAGTTCAAAAAAGCCCTTGGGTGACTATAGTAATTCTATGGAAATTCTTTCAACAGGATTTTTTGAAAAGTATGATTTTGTAGAAATTTTTTGTGCTGGTCATCCTGAGGGAAATAGAGATATTGACCCTGATTATGGTGAAAAAAACGTTATGAGTGCGCTAAAATGGAAAAAAAGCTTTGCTGAGGGCACAAATATAAAAATTTCACTTACGACTCAGTTTTGTTTTGAAATAAAACCAATAATCGAATGGGAAAAAAAACTAGCTCAAGAAGATTTACATTTTCCAATTAATATCGGTTTAGCAGGACCAGCGAAATTACAAACTATGATTAAATATGCAATACTTTGCGGGGTTGGACCGTCTCTGCGAGTACTGGAGAAACGAGCGAAAGACTTAACTCAACTTATTTTGCCTTATACACCCAGAAAGCTTATTGAAGATATTGTTCTTTACAAAAAGATCAATAAAAATTCTAATATCAACCATCTGCATTTTTTCCCACTTGGTGGAATAACAAATACGACAACATTTTTAAACCAAATTAAAAACAACGCAAATTTTTAGTTGCCATAATTTTACTAACGGAAATTCTTAATGGTCGAAACAATAATCGAGTCAAAAACAAAAGTGGTACGAATAGGTTTCGATCGTCCTTTTTGTGTAATTGGCGAAAGAATAAATCCAACAGGTCGAAAGAAGTTAGCCGAAGAACTCGAAAAGGAAGATTTTTCAACCGTTGAGTATGATGCGTTGGAGCAGGTAAGATGCGGAGCTAACATGTTAGATATCAATGCTGGAGTAGTGTATAACTCGAATCCTAATCCAAATGAAACTGAACCTCCCCTAATGAAAAAAATGGTTACTATCGTACAAAATTTAGTCGAAGTGCCAATTTGTATTGATAGTTCTGTTCCTGACGCTCTAAAAGCTGGCCTTCAAACCGCTATTGGTCGTCCTTTAGTAAATTCTGTAACAGGTGAAGAAGATCGGTTGGATAGCATTTTGCCATTGGTTAAAAAGTACGATGTTCCCGTTGTCGCAATTTCTAACGATGACACTGGTATATCAGAAGATCCCGACGTAAGGTTCGAAGTTGCAAAAAAAATTGTGAACAGAGCATCTGATTTTGGTATAAAAAGTAAGGATATAGTGGTGGACCCTCTAGTAATGCCAATCGGAGCAATGGCAACGGCAGGGAAGCAAGTTTTCACTCTGGTTAGACGGCTTAGGAACGAGCTTGGAGTTAATACGACGTGCGGCGCTTCAAACATCTCATTCGGTCTACCCAATAGACACGCAATAAATGGTGCCTTTATTCCAATGGCAATGACTGCGGGAATGACCAGTGCAATTATGAATCCAACTTATTTTGACGAAATGAATGCGATAAGAGCTGCAAATTTATTACTTTCCAACGACACTAATGGAACTGATTGGATTGAGCATAATAGGCCTAAAGCACAATCAGCTGACGGAAACGAACCTTCCAGAAGGCGATCAAAACGTATTCGTCGAAAATAGGAGGCTTATTATGCCTATATTGGACCCCAAAATAATCTTTCTTCCGTCGGGCAAACGAGGCACGGTACCAACAGGAACAACTATATTGAATGCCGCTAGAGGGTTGAATGTCGATTTAGATAGTGTATGCGGAGGACGCGGAATATGCTCAAAATGCCAAGTTTCGGTAGCTATCGGGTATTTCGCAAAATTAAAAGTCAAAAGTGATAATTCCTCATTAACATCAAAAAATGCTGTTGAAATTCGTTATGATAAAATTAGAGGTTTAAAGTCAGATCGAAGACTGGGATGCCAAGCTAAGATTGTTGGAGACATCGTTATTGATGTCCCGCCCGAAAGCCAAATTCATAAGCAAATCATCAGAAAGGCCGTCAATAAGCGTGCAATAGAAATGTCTTCAGCTACAAAATTATTTTATATTGAGGTTGAAAAACCTAATATGAAAATACCTTTAGGCGATTATGACAGAGTTGCGAAATCTCTAAAAAAAACATGGAAAATCAATAACATTGAGGTACCAATTAATGTGATCCAAGACATACAAAAAAAACTGAGATCCGGAAACTGGACCCTTACATGTGCAGTTTTTCAAGATACTTTAAATAAAAAGAGCATTCTTCTAGAAAGTTGGCCAGGATACTTCTCTGAATCTATTTATGGTGTGGCATTAGACTTAGGCTCGACGACAATCGCAGGACATTTGTGCGACTTACAATCTGGTAAAGTAATTTCTTCAGCTGGCCTAATGAATCCTCAAATTAAATTTGGTGAGGATCTAATGAGTCGTGTGAGCTACGCAATGCTAAATGAAAACGGAAGTGAAAGCCTTTCAACAGCAGTAAGACATGGCATTAACAAACTGTTGGAGGAGCTCTGCAACCAAGCCAACATACCAAAAGAACTAATTTTAGAATTAGTCATTGTGGGCAACCCCATAATGCATCATATTCTTCTAGGTATAAACCCGATAGAACTAGGTCAAGCACCATTTGCACTTGCAGTCTCACAATCAGTTACCATGTTTTCTGATAAGTTAGATTTGAGTTTAAATCAAAACACGCAAGTTTCACTTCTTCCGTGTATAGCGGGACATGTTGGAGCAGATGCAGCAGCGGTGGTATTGTCTGAGACACCAACGACATCAAAGGATGTAGTGTTAATCGTTGATGTAGGAACTAATGCGGAGATAATTCTCCGCAATAAAAAAAAGATTTGTGCATGCTCATCACCTACGGGTCCCGCTTTTGAAGGAGCACAAATTTCTTGTGGACAAAGGGCAGCACCGGGAGCTATTGAAAAAGTAAGGATCGACCCAAAATCTCGGCGGGTTAAGTTTAAAGTTATTGGATCAAAGTATTGGTCAAATGATAAAAGGTTTTGGTCATCCTTAGGAACAAACAGAGTTACAGGTATTTGTGGTTCAGGAATAATTGAAGCTGTAGCAGAAATGCGTGTAGCTGGTGTTTTGGATGCGAGCGGATTAATAGGATCTGAAAAGCAAACCGGAACGAAAAGGTGTATTAACTCAGGACGAACAAACTCGTTTGTAATTTTGAAAGGTGAAGGGAAAGTCCCAGAAATTTGTGTGAGCAATGCAGATATTAGAGCTATTCAGTTAGCGAAAGCTGCACTGTTTGCCGGAATAAAAATTTTAATGGAGGAAATGAAGGTAAAAAAAGTAGATCGAATTGTCTTAGCAGGTGCATTTGGGTCACATATTTCGCCCAAGCATGCGATGATTTTGGGTATGATCCCAGATTGTGATTTAACAAAAGTTACTTCAGCAGGTAATGCAGCCGGGACCGGAGCCAGAATTGCGCTTCATAATAAAGAAGCACGAAAAGAAATAACGGAAATTGTAAGAAAAATAAATAAAATTGAAACTGCTATTGCGCCGAATTTTCAGGCACATTTCGTTGAAGCATCTAATATTCCCAACGCAAAAGAGCAATTCCCGCAGCTTCAGAAAACCGTAGAGATTCCTCATGTAAACTTCAACCAAAGAAGTAAAAAGCGAAACCAAAGAATAAACTAGCCAAACTTTTTTTGTAAAAAAGTCATTAATATCGGTATGTTGATGTTCTCGGAAACGAACGCTGCTCCAATCTGCTCAACGAGAATTAGATTCAGGTTCCCACGTTTAACTTTCTTGTCATTAAGCATTAGTTCTAAAAGGCGGTCTGCCCTAGGCAGTGGTCCTTCGATCTGTTCAATATCTGTCTTTAAGCCAAGATCCCTAAAGTGGGCTTTAACTTCGTCACAGTCCTCTTTACTGCAAAAACCCATATCTACACTTAATTCAAAAGCTAAAACACATCCTATCGATACAGCTTCACCATGTATTAAACGATCCGAAAAATTTGTCGCAGCCTCAAGCGCATGCCCGAACGTATGCCCCAAATTTAATAAGGCACGCTGACCGTTTTCTCTTTCATCAAGCGTAACCAACTTAGATTTTGCCAAACACGATCGTTTAATAGCTTCATTTAATGTTGCTTGATGGCGCATTAATAGTTTTTTCTTATTCTTTTGCAACCAATCAAAAAAAACACGATCACCCAAAAGGGCGTATTTAACTATTTCAGAATAACCAGAAAGAAATTCTCTGCCACTTAAAGTTTGTAACATCGACGAGTCGATTAAAACCATCTTAGGTTGATAGAAAGAACCAATTAAGTTTTTGCCGCATACAGAATTTATTCCAGTTTTACCTCCTACCGAGCTATCAACTTGTGACAATAGCGTAGTTGGTATTTGAATTACCGAAACTCCTCTTCGTACAACTGAAGCAGCAAATCCCGCCAAATCACCAACAACACCACCTCCAAATGCTAGAATCATGTCATCTCTTTCTATCCGCATTTTCAGTAACCATTCTACAGTCTCCTGTAAGTTTACCCAGTCTTTACTGGACTCACCTGGCTCAATTCTAAATGAACAATGCTGAATAGAATTCATATCTAAAACGTGCTGTAGCTTTTCTAAATGAAAAGCTGCGACGTTTCTATCGGTAATTATTGCAACACTTTTTCGTTGAAGATAGGGCTCAATAATTTGGCCAAGGTGCTCAAGTAACCCTGCGGAAATTAAAATTTCATAACTTGCATGTCCTAATTCAACTTTAACTTTATCAAATTCAGGAAGCATCTTTTATCTCCAATACTTTGTTTTCGAGAAGCGATTTTAAAAGTTTTGATACCATTGATAATTGTGTTACGTTACGTTGACTTTCGACAATTAAATCTGCCTTTGCATACGTTGGCTCGCGCTTGTCTAGCAAGGTTTTTAATACGTGCTTCGGGTTTTCAAATTTAAGAAGTGGTCGTGTATCTTTGCCTTGAACTCTTGCCCAAAGCGTTTCTAGATCTGCTTTGAGCCAAACCGATAATGCTTTTTGTTTTATAATAATCCTGTTCCTTTCAGACATGAACGCACCTCCTCCAGTAGCAATTACCTTTGGGTTTCCCGAGAGAATACGTTCTACAACCCGTTCCTCGCCACTCCTAAAGTAAGGTTCTCCAAAGTTTTCGAAAATTTCTGAAATTGTCATTCCGGCCGCTAATTCAATTTCATCATCCGAGTCAACAAAGGGAACGCTTATTTTTTCAGACAAACGCTTTCCTATTGATGACTTTCCAGACCCCATTAATCCAATTAAAACTATTGATTTTTGGAGCTCATAATGGCGCATGTCGTATTTCCTTTCATAACCATGCATATGACAGATCTTACTTGCGAAATAAACATGAAACTTATTTGAGTAAAAAAAATGTTATTTGATATGGTTTGATTTCAATGTATATCTATAGCCGAGTATCATTAAATGAAAATAACAAAGCGAGACAATGGGAAATGAAGCTTTTTAAATACCTGTTCTATTCAGTTTTCTTGCTGGTCTGTCTAATATCTTTTTATGCATTTTTCTATGAGCTGCCAACGCCTTTATTAAACGACGTTCAGAAGTTGAGCCTAAAGAATGATCCTTAGATTGACCTTAATTTTACTTTTCATTTTTTGTTTTTTTCCTTTTACTAATATTATGGATCAATCTGTAAGTGCACAGCAGAACATGTCTGATATCAATTCAACAATTATCAAGAAATCTGATTTGAAACCTGCAAATTTAAATAGCATTGGAATAATCGCTAGTGAAATAACTGGAGTAGACCAAAACATTTGGATAGATTTAAACGAGGATGTACTTGCAAAATCTCTTCGCACTCTATCCTATCAAAATCTTTATTCTAGTGGAATATTGTTGAAACGTATTCTCATCTCAGAATTGAATCCACCTAAAAGCTCTAAAAATTCCCAGTATAGTGGTCAATTATATTTTTTGACAAAACTAGACATACTCTTAGCTATGGGTGCTTTAGAGGAAGTGGAAGCCCTCATTTTCCAGACACCAAAAATGAACAAAGAAATATTTTCCAGATGGACGAAGGTGTCTTTGCTAAAGGGCCAATTAACTCCAATGTGTAAAAAATTAATAGATAATCCCCAATTATCAAACGATTTATCGCTAAGAGTAATATGTTTAGCAAGACTGAATGATTGGGATGCAGCGGCCCTTATTCTATCGTCGGGTGCAGCTCTCGGCCTTATTGATGAGTACAGAGAACTACTGCTAATAAGCTATCTCGACCCTCTCTTGATAAAAGATGAAAGTAGTTTGGAGCCCACTAAAAGTTTTGAAGAAATTGACTTTTACATCAGAGCAACAAATAATTTGCCCAGTGTGAATCCTAATAATGAACCAAAATACAACTTTAGAGACCTAGATGCGGATACCAACAACTTAAAGAAAATATTGGCTACCGAGAGTTTAGTTATGAGCAAGGCCATAAACGGATCAACATTGTTTGAGCTATACAGAGATACTAGAATTGAAGGTGAAAATGAAGTTTCGGAGATCGCGTAGATCCAATTGAGCGTACTGTATTTATGACCATGCAGGCTCAAGGATTCGAAGATTTTATGTATTTTACGAATGAAGAAAAACCCATTGGTCCAGGCAATACCGGTACAGTGAATTTTGGTACCAATGACCAATTGGAGGGTAGAGTTCATACAAATGGCAACATGGCTTTTAGCAGCTACGGATGCCCAGAGTTTTCCGGCTCTGTTACGATTACTGATGAAGCCGTAGAAAACGGTGGTGGAATAGGATCGTGGGGAGCATGTGACGAGGGTGTTTTTGAGCAAAATATTGGGGGCGAGACCGTAAATATTTTAGATACGATTGCCGCAATAAACTTTCCTCCTGAAAATTCAGCTCAGTTAGTTAGGGCTAATGCAGATTATGTTTTCAGTGCTGATGATATGCTTTTTCGTACGGGTAAAAAAGACACAATGGTATGACCGGAATAAATTTTACTGAGAATGGGTTCTGGGCTTCCCAA